>Ga0209633_10002858_pt1 | contig 16348 bp, 14 predicted proteins | sample Cruoilmetagenom1_FD_187290 | JGI IMG/M metagenome (GOLD analysis project Ga0209633, IMG submission 187290) | Oil polluted marine microbial communities from Coal Oil Point, Santa Barbara, California, USA - Sample 1 (SPAdes) (version 2) | ecosystem: Environmental > Aquatic > Marine > Oil seeps ... | reverse complement strand
AAATCAGGGTCACCAGGACCTGCGCCCACTAAATAGACTTCACCGATAGGGGATTCATCTTGCTGTTTTATTAGCATGTCATCCAGTAATTGACGTGCTGTATTATCTTGTCCAGCATAAACGAGTTCTGCGAACGGACCTTTTAAGGCAGATTCCCAAAATTTCTTTCGTTGTTCTTGCGTTGGAAAGTGTTGCTTTACTTTTGTGCGATATTCTTCGGTTATACCTGCCAATCGTCCACAGGCGGATGGAATCATGGTTTCTAACTTCATGCGTAATTGTCGTGCCAAAACAGGTGATGCGCCACCGGTTGAAACTGCTATCGTCACGGGTGAACGATCTAAAACAGAGGGGACGATAAAGCTACACAAACTAGGATTGTCCGCAACGTTGACTGGGATGTTAGCGTCGTTTGCGAGTTGTGCAATTTGGGCATTGGTATCGGCATTATCAGTTGCCGCAAATACTAATGTAAATGAGTTGTTTGTTAAATCTGCTGATTCAAAATCACGATTAATATGGGTGATTTCATTATCTTTGCTTTTTTGTATTAATTCATCACTTAACCCTTTACTTATTTTGGGAGAAATAACCGTGATGTTGGTATTTGCTGAAAGTAGGTTTTCTACCTTTCTGGTTGCGACAGAACCACCGCCAACAACGAGGCAGTTTTGGTCTTTTAGATTTAAAAATATTGGAAAGTGTTTCATATTTTCTTTTCTTATACTGTTATTTTTTACGACGTTTAGGGCGCGACTGGTACGATACAATCCCTTTTACAATTTCGCCAAAGGGTAGGTTTTCAATAGCCTTATATTCTAACAGAGCCGCTTGCATTGTTTGATTGATATTCGACACAATTGTTTGTTGTTCCTTTTGATCATCACTCTCGTTTGATAATAGGTTTTGTAATACCAACATGCCGCCTGCTTGAACTTGCAGTTCTTTATTGTGTGGCATCGGACCATTAACAGTGACAACTTTTAATGAAAATCGCGCATTATTCCTAATGGTGTCTAACACTTGTGTGCATTGGTCTAATGCTGTTTCGGATTCGCAGGCAATACATTCGCGATTGGCAAGAACAAACCTGCGTTTTAATTCACAATCACAACGTTGGTTGGTGATCGCTTTTTCGAAAATGCAACGGTTTGGGTTGAGTTCTTTGTAGGTGCTGCGGTATTGATCTTCATCCATTTAGTGAGCTTACCATTTTGTTTTTTTAAAATGGATAACTCAATTATGTCGGCGTTTTGTGCCGACGTGTTTGAGCTAGGCATTATCAACTTTGTATTTGAGAAATCCTGAATCATTCAATATTAATTCAGCAAGCTTTGCTTAATAAATGAGTTGTTTTCTAAAGCATTCAAACGAAAAGTTTATTAAGTTATGTCTGTATTTGTAGTGAATTTACCCTTTCATAGCATTTCTTATTTTTCCCACTCCATCACAACTGTTTCTTCACGTTTTTCCATGAGTAATTCTTCGGCTTGAAGTTGGTTGATTGCATGAATCATTTTAATGTTTATGCCACCATTAAGAGGAAGTTCGGCACGTGCATCACGGGCGTATTTTTTTGCATCTTTAAATTCTTCAAATTCTTTTTGGAATTCTAGGTTTTTTAAGATGGGTGTGGGTTGGGTAACTTTGTATACGAAGTAGGGCATAGCTTATCCAATGGGTTTATTGTATAGAAGTAGTATGGGGTTATTGTATTAGAATATCAACTTTCTCTAATAAAGGTGTGGTTAATGGCAATAGGCGTTTGCGCATCACTGTTCCGACGGACTCATTCCCACTAAAAATAGGGATTAATGTGTGTTCGCCCAGTTGCGCTAATACCAGCATTGCGTCGATTAAACTTAGATGATTTGGGGCGAGTGTATTTATTAATGTGCTAAGTTCTTTGTTCGGTTTTTTAATCGTTTCATCATTTGGTTTACTACAAAGCTGGTTGCTGTAGGAGATAGCCATTTCTATTTCGCGTTGACCGCGTGGGTCACAAAGGGGCAGTTTAAAATACTGACTGATCGCGGTAAACAAGGAGATGACAACATCTTGATCCACTGGTTTTTTAAGTGAAAGTTTGAGTGTGTTTAGCCATTTTTGTCCCTTGTCAGAAAGAAGATCACACAGCGTTATTGCATAAACATTGTCATTTTCAACTAATGGTTTCAACTGCTTACTAATGTCATTGAGTAAATCGTGTGCGGATTGATCAAGTGGGATTTGCGCAGGGTCTGCGTGTGCGAATCCTACATAAAACGGGTTTCTGCGTTTGGCTCTTGCCCAAAGTGCCTGTCTTTCATCTTCGTCTAACAAACCACTTTGTAAACAAAGGCGTACCATATTAACAATGTTTAGTTGTGTCTCTTCAAAGGGCAAAAACTCCATTAAATAATCCGCGAGTTCTTTCCCCAGTTCGCCTTGCGCAACCGCAGGGTATTCCATTAAGCGCATCGCAACTTCAGTGGTAGGGTTTGCCCACCAAGCCCGCACGCCAATATCATGGCTAAGATCAGTCGCGTGGACGACGGCAACGACAGCTTCGGGCTCGCCTAATAACAGCATGTGCTCCAAGGTGTTATCGGTATGTCCCATACGCGTCCAACGTTTTATAAAGACGGGATACCCGCCCGGTGATCCGGTAATTTTCAGGGACAATAATTCGCGCACTAAACGTAAATATTGCTCATCTCGCAAGGTTGGATTTAGTACCACTTTTGCTTCACCTTTATCGGTGAGCGCATAAACCGTCATGGTACTTTCGTTAATACGAATAGCGCGTAGTGTTTGAGAAAGTAATACGTTTAAGCGAAGATTATCTTCGTTGGAAAGTTGCATTAATAATATTTGTTAGTTAGGCGTGAAGGGTGATTATTCTAATAGTCTGTTGAGATATAGTAAAATGATATGTGCTACAGTTTGTAGCCTTACAGAATTTTATGTAACTTGGTCAGAGAGAATAAGTTCTTCGGATGTGTTAGAAATAAGACAATGTCTACTAAGCAAGATAATAATAAATATCAGAATAGAACGCCTCCTTTTGAAAGTGGCTTAACTAGACGTGACTTTTTAAAGCAGAGCGGGGCAGCCACGTTAATAGCTGGTTTATTAATCTCAAAACCCTGTGTTTCGATGAGTTTTTTTCAAGGTGAAGATAAAACCAATAAGAGTCATCCTAATAACTCTGAAAAATTCTCAGATTCACAAAAAACGATTTTAAAAGCTGTTCAACTGCAACTTTTTCCAGCGGATGGCGATGGACCTTCTGCTTCTGAAATTAATGCCTTACCTTATTTAGAATGGGCATTAACCGATCCTAAAAATAGGGAAGATGGAGATAGAGAATTTATTATCAGTGGACTTGCTTGGTTAGAATCATTCACCAAAGAAACGATGAATAAATCATTTGTTCAATTATCTAATACTCAACAACACAAGCTTTTAACGCAGTTTTCTAAGACTAAAAAGCACGAAAACTGGATGTCGATTCTGGTTTATTATTTAATTGAAGCGTTGTTGCTCGATCCTGTTTATGGGGGAAACCCTAACGGTATTGGTTGGAAATGGCTGGAGCATCAACCGGGCTTTCCACGACCTAAAAAGGGAAAAACGTATCGTGAGCTTTCATAATGCCTAATAACAATCAGAAAGAGTTTGATGTGTGCATCGTAGGCAGTGGTGCAGGTGCGGGACCTATTGCATATGAGCTTTCAAAAGCGGGTTATAAAGTCGGTGTTTTAGAAAAAGGCGGTTGGTATACCGAGAAAGATTTCTTTAAAGACGAACAGTTATCACGTCACGATATTTTTCAATCAAAATCCAAAGATGAACGTCATGTGTTAGAAGAACCGAATGACGATGGTAGCTGGTCTAGCGATACGACGGGGCAGTTTTGGGGTGGCAATATAGTCGGTGGCGCATCAAATTTTATGAGTGGCTATTTCCATCGTTTAAAGCCTGATGATTTTCATCTTGTTTCTATCTTTGGAAAAATAGCAGGTGCAAATACGGTTGATTGGCCGATTTCCTATGATGATCTTGAACCCTACTATACAAAGGTAGAAAAGATTGTTGGTGTTTCTGGTCGAGTCGTAAAACATCCGCATTTAGAACCACGTTCGACCAAAGATTACCCTTTTCCGCCGACGAGCGAACATCCTATTTCTGCATGGTTTGATAAAGCCTGTAATAAGATTGGGCTACATCCTTTGCCAATGGCGCGGGGCATTTTATCTACCCCGCACAATGGCAGAAGAGGGTGTGAATATTCGGGTTACTGCGGCAGTTATGGCTGTAGTTCGGGTGCAAAAGCCAGTTCACGTGCGGCGTTGCTTGATCAAGCCGTGACGACAAAAAACTGTGAAATTATTCCATATGCTAAAGCGTATCGGATTAATAGTGATGCAAAAGGTAATGCGACTTCGGTTGATTATTTTGATGTATCAGAGAATATATCGGTAAAATCACCAAAAACTATCAACGTGCGCGCAAAAATAATAGTAGTCGCTTGTTATTCGATAGAATCAGCGCGGTTATTATTAAGTTCTTCTGGGGAAAAGCACCCCAATGGCATCGGCAATAATCATCAACAAGTCGGTAAAAATCTGCATTGTTGCTCGGGCGGAACAGGGCATGGCGTTTTTGAATACGATAAATTCAGTGAAGAACAGGTTGAAGGGTTAAAAGTGAGAGGGCCATTTTTTAACCGTGCCTTACAAGATTGGTATGTGATTAATGATAAAGATGCATTTAAGAACCCCGTAAAAGGTGGAACATTGGATTTTGTGTTTGATCCACCATCGCCAACAGCTGAAGCTAATTCTTTAAAACGAGATAACGGCGATTTGGTCTGGGGAACACCATTAAAACAAAGCATTAAATCTCATTTTACAAAATCGAAAGATTTTAAGTTTGAAGTATTTTGTGATTGGTTAACAACAGACAACTGCCATGTGAGTTTAGATAGCAAGGAAAAGGATAAATGGGGTTCACCCGTTGCTAGAGTGAAAGTAGGCTTTCATCCACATGATATGAAAGTAGCGAGCTATTTAGTTAAAAAAGGTGAAGGAGTAATGAAAGCGATGGGTGCACAAACTGTTTGGGGAAACGCATTTAGTGCTCCAACATCAAACCTAATTGCGGGTGGTTTACGTTTTGGTAAAGACCCAAAAACATCAGTATTGGATGCCGATTGTCGTGTACATGGAACGAAGAATTTATTTGTTAGCGACGGCAGTTTTATGCCCAATGGAGGAAGTGTAACGCCAACGTTTACGATTTATGCCAATTCATTTCGGGTGGCGGATAAGATTAAGTCGCAGTTGGGTGCTTAGTGCTAATAATAACATCATACCTGTGAAGACAGGTATTCATGTCCATGCGGAGTGCTATCTTCTTAGATGAATTCCAACCTGCGCAAGAATGACAATATTAATGATTTAAGATGAAAAATTAAGATCCACCATAAATTGATCTGACATACTTTCAAGTGCATCCTGTACCGCCTCTGGTGAAATATTATCTGGCAAGCCTAATTCTAGTGTCGCACGAAATAGTGTTCCACCCGACATGCTGGCTTCTTCTACTTTACTTTCCAGTTCTTCGATATTGACATTTAAAGCCGCGAGTTGTTGGGTAATATCATGGATAATACCTGGACGATCCTGCCCTAATAATTCGAGGTTTAGGGTGTTTCTTGGGGTAGAAGTTGTGTTGCTATCTGTTTTTTCAACAAGGATTTTAAATGTATCTGTTTCTAAATTATGTAATGCCGTGGTTAATTGATCTATTTGATCTTCTGGAACAGATACATGTAATAAACCTGCAAATTTACCTGCAAGATGGCTCATGCGACTTTCCGTCCAGTTACCTTGGTGTTGTTTAAGGGTTTCCGATAGTGATTTTACAAGCCCTGGTTGATCGGGACCGAGGATGGTAATGACTAGAGAGACTTGCATGAAATATTCCTTATTAGTGGTTATTTTGAATAGTAAGTTATCATAAACTTGCGCAAGCTATGAAATCAATCAAATAAATAGAGTATAGATGAAAAATTACGATGTTATTATAATCGGCGCAGGTGCGGCGGGCTTAATGTGTGCGATAGAAGCGGGAAAACGTGGGCGCTCTGTATTGGTTTTAGATAAGGCAGAAAAAGCAGGTAAAAAAATACTTATTTCTGGTGGTGGACGCTGTAATTTTACCAATATGTATACCAGCCCAGATGATTTTCTTTCACATAATCCTCATTTTTGTAAATCTGCTTTGTCGCGTTACACGCAGTGGGATTTTATTGCGTTATTGGAAAGCCACGGTTTGGGCTGGACAGAAAAAACCTTGGGGCAATTATTTTGTGATCAAAAATCTGGCGCAGTGGTGGAACTGTTACTAAAAGAATGTGATTCTGCGGATGTGGATATTGAGTTAAATTGTGATGTTCAGAAAATTTGCAAAGATGACCATTTTCAGCTTAATACATCAAGCAATGATTACAGTAGTGATTCGTTAGTTATCGCAAGTGGTGGTCCTTCTATACCTAAAATGGGCGCCACCGATTTTGCTTTACACGTGGCTCAACAATTTTCAATCAAGTATTTTTCTTTCACGCCTGCTTTAGTACCCTTTATTTTTTTTCAGAATCAATTGGATTTATTTATAAAAGCCTTATCGGGTATTTCACATTTTGTGGAATTATGTGTGATTGACCCAAAAACAAATCAACAAAAAAAATGTTTTAAGGAGGCTATTTTGTTTACGCACAGAGGCATGAGTGGCCCAGCGGTATTACAAACATCATCTTATTGGAATGATAATGATGTGGTTAGCGTGAATTTGTTTCCTGATGATGATGTATTGGGCTGGCTTCAAGAACAGCAACAAGCGCATCCTCAAGCGGAGTTAAAAACAGTACTTAATTATAAATTGCCGAAACGTTTGGCTACGACTTTCTGCGAATTTGTATTAGCGGATGCGCTTAGAAATAAAGTGATGCAACAATTTAATCATCAAGAGTTAGATGAATTAGTTAAGCAACTAACAGATTGGCAATTAAAACCTTCTGGCACAGAAGGGTTGCGAACCGCAGAAGTGTCTTTGGGTGGTATTGATACCGATGAGTTATCGTCTAAAACATTTGAAACAAAATCAGTTGCAGGACTTTATTTTATTGGAGAAGGTGTCGATGTAACAGGACATCTGGGCGGTTTTAATTTCCAATGGGCATGGGCATCGGGTTGGTGTGCGGGACAGTTTGTTTAAGTTTTTTTAGAAAAATAATCCACAGATTACACAGATTTCCACAGAATAAAAACCAGTAATATTTGTTGGATTGTAGTATTTATCTTAATGGCTTGAATAGATCACTCTTTTAAGTTGTTTTTATCTGCGATAATCTGTGTAATCTGTGGACTAAAGGTCTTTAAATCAAACCCAAGATTTTAAGATTTTGTTCACGAACCTTTTTTAATAGTTCTGGATTTACCTTTAATGATTCTTGATAAGAAGGAATCATGCGTTTCATTTTAGCTTGCCATTCGGGTGATTCTAGTTCATTTGAAAAACAGGTTTCAATGACTTTAATCATTGTTTCAACAGCGGTTGATGCGCCGGGAGAAGCACCGAGTAATGCGCTTAGAGTGCCATCATTTGCGGTCACTATTTCTGTTCCAAATTGAAGTTTACCACCCCATGTATTGTGTTTCTTGATAATCTGAACCCTTTGTCCCGCAGTGATTAATTGCCAGTCTTCATTTTTAGCATTGGGGTAATATTCTCGTAATTTATTCATTTTGGCATTGTGGCTTTGAAACACTTCCTTAATCAAATAGCGAATTAAGGGTAGGCTACTCCAGGAGCTTGCCAACATGGGAATGATGTTATCGACCCTTACCGATTTTATTAAATCAAGAAAAGAACCTTGTTTTAAAAACTTTGTTGTAAAGCCAGCAAATGGACCAAATAACAAGGCTTTCTCGCCATCAATAATACGTGTGTCAAGATGGGGAACGGACATGGGTGGCGCACCGATAGGCGCTTTCCCATATACTTTAGCTTGGTGTTGCGCCACAATTTCTGGTTTTTTACAAACAAGAAATTGACCGCTAACGGGGAATCCCCCATAACCTTTGCCTTCTTTAATGCCTGATTTTTGTAATAGGGGCAATGAACCACCACCCGCTCCGATAAACACAAAACGACTTCTTATATGACGTGTTTTCTCATTCTTGGTATTCGTTATGTGTGTCGTCCAAAAATTATAATCATCCTGTTGAAGATTATCCACATGATGATCAAGCAATAACTCAAAGCCATCTTGTGTTTGTAAATGTTTGATCATGCCTCTGCTGAGCGCGCCAAAATCTACATCCGAACCATAATTGATGCGTGTTGCTGCAATGGCTTGATTAGTTTCTCTCCCTTCCATAATCAATGGTATCCAACGTTTTAAAACATCAGAGTTCTCACTGAATTCGATATTGTTAAAGAGATGATTTTCTTTGATTAGTGTAAAACGTTTACGTAGATAAGCGACATTTTCATGACCAAATACAAGGCTTAAATGCGGTGTTGGGGTTATAAATTCTTTGGCATCTGCGAATACTCCAATATTGATGAGGTAGGACCATAATTGCAGGGTAATTTCGAAAGATTCATTAATAGAACAGGCTTTTTTAGTACAAATATGCCCATCATTATCTTCTGGGGTGTAGTTCAATTCGCACCAGGAAGCATGACCCGTACCCGCATTATTCCATGCATCGCTACTTTCTTGGGCAACATCAGAAGCTTTCTCTACAATAACAATATTAAGTGATGGATCAAGTTGTTTGAGTAATGTCGCTAATGTCGCACTCATAATGCCAGCACCAATTAAGACGACATCTATTGGCGTGTTTTCATTAGATTCCGTATTTAACATTGATTTTTAATATTTATTTATTGTTAGAAGATTGCAGTGCTTCTTTTATTTCTTGTGATTTTTTAGCGGTGGTGGTGACTTTTTTACGCATAATATAACGATAGGTGGGGGAGTTATCTTTATCCGTAATAGTATACGCATTGACGAATAGCCACGCTTCGCTCGACATATAATTAAGCGCATCAATAATAGAATTAAAACAAATAGTTTTGCCTGTTTGTTTGTCTTTTAGCGGATCCCCAATTAATTCTTTAAAAAAGCCTTTTTTCTCACCAAAATCCACTTCAATTTTAACTTTCTTTTTGAGTAAGCCTGTTTCTTTGGCAACTATTTCGCAATAGACTTCCTGTTTCATTGTTTTTATCCTATTTGTTGGGTAACTAACGATAAATGAAGTATAGCAATAGCCCTCTTAGTTGCAATTTGAATAAGATAATAGGCTAATAGTTCTGTTTTAGTTAATGTATAATTAGAGATCTTTGTACGAGAGATATGACGGATTAAAAATGCTTGAATTCCCCCTATTTCCCTTAAAAATTCGCTCAATAGCCCTGCTATTAAGCTCATTTTTAAGAAAAACAGGTGAAATTACGCTATTTTTTATCTCGCCATACTTTCGTGCAAAGGTCTCATTTAAAAACAATGACATCGGAAATTAATCAGCCCGAAATTCAAACTTTAGCTAAGCAAATAGCCCGTACCGTTCTGGACAGGTATAACCGTCACTTTAGAATCTTTAGTGAAATTACCACGAGCGCAAAACAACGTTTTGAAAAAGCAGATTGGAAGGCAGAGCGCTTAAATTCACGTTTGCGAGTGTTGTTTTATGATCAGAGGGTCAACGAGGCAATAGAAACGCTTCGTGAAGGATATACGATAGAACCGTTTGATGATGAACTATGGTATAGGGTGAAATCGTCTTATATCTTATTGTTACAAGATCATCAGCAACCTGAATTGGCGGAAACATTTTATAATTCGTTATTTTGTCGTGTCTTTGCAAAAGAGTATTTTCATAACCGTTTTATTTTTATTCGTAATTCGGTTTCAACTAATTATATCAATTCAGATACGCCTGCTTATCTTGCTTATTATCCAGCGAAAATTGGTTTTTTGACCTCAATTCATAAAGTGTTAACACAATTTGATCTTGATCTTCCGTTTGAGGATATTAACCGAGATGTGCGTTATATCGCCAAGGCAATATTCAAGATTTTTAAACGCGTAAGAATGAGTAAACGATATAAACGTAAAGCAGAATTAAATCTACAAGTTCAAGTGATTTCAGCGTTGTTCTACAGGAATAAAGCAGCTTATATTGTGGGTAAAGCCATAAATGGACACGAAGAATACCCCTTTGCAATACCCTTATTAACTAATAAAAAAGTAAATAATGAAAAGATCAGCATTTATGTCGATGCATTTTTAATGGGTGAAGATTCAATCTCGCGTTTGTTTAGTTTTTCCTATGCATATTTTATGGTGTCGTATCCGGTGCCATCGGCGATTGTGCATTTCTTGAGCAAACTAATGCCACAACGAAAAACAGAAGCCCTTTATTCATCCATCGGTTTTCACAAACAAGGCAAGAATGATTTTTATCGTGGTTTTCTACATCATTTGGAATATTCTGATGATGATCTAATTCTAGCACCAGGCATTCCGGGTATGGTGATGTCGGTATTTACATTACCTTCTTACCCCTATGTATTTAAAATCATTCGTGATCATTTTGCGCCACCCAAGGAGGTTAGTCGTGAGGAAGTCGAAGAAAAATATCAGCTGGTGAAACAACATGACCGTGTCGGTCGAATGGCGGATATGCAAGAATATTCGCACGTGGTTTTACCGTTGGAACGTTTTGATTCTGACTTGCTTGAAGATTTGCAACAAACCTGCGAAAGCAGTATCACGCTAAGCGATGATACCTTGATTATTGATCATGTCTATATCGAACGCCGCATGTTGCCATTGAATATAGAGCTGGAATTGGCACAAAAAGAAGGTGATGATGAACGTATTGATCTGCTGATCCATTCTTATGGAAATGCAATAAAAGAGCTCGCAGCGGCAAATATTTTTCCGGGTGATTTATTGTATAAAAACTTCGGTGTGACGCGATTAAATCGCGTGGTATTTTATGATTATGATGAAATTGTTTATCTAACTGAATGTAATTTTAGAAAAATCCCAGAACCCAAACACCCCGAACAATTAATGGCATCCGAACCTTGGTACAGCGTTGCGCCAAATGATATTTTTCCTGAAGAGTTTGCTCGGTTTTTGTTGAATAATGATAAAGTGCGCGAACGCTTTATGCACTATCATGCTGATTTGTTGGATGCAAATTTTTGGATTAGTAAGCAAAAAAATATTGAGGAAGGGGTTTTTGAAGATGTATTTCCTTATCCTGATAGATTCCGATTTATTCATTAACAATCTCTAATTTCCTTCTTAAATAAACCTAAGAGAAAACTATGCTCGTTTTATCAACTGTTTCGATGCTATTCATAGGCTTTTCAGTTATTAGTGCCATTTTATTATTCTTTTCTCATTTTAGCTGTTCAGAATATAAGGGGAGTTTGTATCCTCGGTTATCTGGAATGACTTTATTGCTAGGTCTGGCAAGTATTCAGTTGATGCATTTATTATATTCTGTCGATCTTTTTGAAACAATGAACTCCCGATTCTATGTGATGTTGTTATTCATTGTTGCACCGACATTCTACTTTTTTAGTAATCACTTATTAAAGTTTGAAACGCACTATCAGCATCGTCATTTATTACATTTTTTACCATTACTGCTTAGTTCGTTTGTCCCTGAAGAATATCTATATCCGTGGGCGTTGTTGGCTTCTTTTATCTTGGGCAGTTTGTACGTTGCAACCATTGCGTATAACTTGTATCAATTACGCTCTCAGCGACGACGGTTTAAGTTGGAGTTTTTGGGTTTGAGTGTTTTATTTGTTATTGCTGTAGTCGTAGTGCTATTAGGTTTTAGTATTCCGCTTATATCCAGTGAATTCTTCTTTAAGTTTTATGCCTTATTAATTGGTATCGCATTTTTTATTGCACAAGGGATTTTATTGCGGACGCCGAGCATTACTACCGAAGTGCAAGAGGCAGCAAAAGCGGCTTATGCCGAATCAACCTTAAAACAGGTCGATACTGAGAGTGCTTTACGGGCATTAGAAAAAATTGTGGTGGATGATAAATTGTACGCCAATGAAGAGTTGAATTTATCAATGCTTGCAGAACAATTGGATTTAAGCACGCATCAATTATCCGAGTTGATTAATACGCGTTTGGATAAAAGTTTTTCCCGTTATATTCGAGAATTACGGGTTGAAGAAGCAAGAAAAATGCTGATAAATGAACCTAAAGCGTCTGTGTTATCGGTGGGCATGTCGGTTGGGTTTACAACACAATCTAATTTTTATGCGGCATTTAAAGAAATTGCAGGAATCGCACCCGGACAATATCGCAAAGAAAATAGAATGACGGTATCAAGCACGTAGTTTATAAGTGGGCTGTTGTATTTTATTAATTAAATCATAGTTTAATAGCCATTGTTTGGCATCTTCTGCGTCGTTCTCAAACCATTGTTGTGCAGAACCAAGACGAAAAGTATATCCCCAGTTGTCCATATCTTGCATCATTCGAGGTTTTTGCATTTTGGGTAGATCATTTGACAATAGAATTTGTAAATAACAGACGGCATTTTCTTCGTCGTAATCACCTTCTGCATTCGTATCAAGCTGAGTACGTCTTTGATCGTCCATGCAAATATAATGGCAAGTTTCGTGGAGTAGGGAATGAATGGGTGTGTCATCACGAACAAAGACCGTGTTGTTGATCAAGCCCGCTTCCGAATCGCCCCAGTAACTACCGGGTATGTCGGCGTGTTGATCAACTATCTTGAGTGTTAATTTGTATTTTTTTAGTAAGTGTTTGATATTACTAAGACTGATATCTTTTACACAAAGAATTTGTTGTGAGAGCTTAATCTATATTTCCTATAATTAAGGGCAAGTGATGAAACTAAGGAGGCGCTGAACAACCTAGGTTATTCAGAAGCTTCTTATTGCTGAATTTCCTGATCATTCATATTAAGCGTGGTAATGTGAATCATATCATCATTGTCAATTTCTGCTGAAACAGTAGCCGGCCCCGTTCGTGTTTGCCATTCGTCTTCGCCTGCTAATAAGTAGCGCGATAAAAATTGACCTTGACCTTTAATCTGACCGCCAATATTCACCCATGAAAAATCATACAATACCATTTTTCTATCTTGGGTAATTTTGAATAAAGTTTTAAGTTTTGCACTTAGTTCTGCGTCTGTTTTTTGTTGTAACTCTGGCACATTTGCAAGAATAGGGGTGATTTGTTTTATATTGCCTTGTTCATACGCATTTTCGAGTTTATGCAATAAGGTTTGCATTACTTTACCCGATATCTTGCGGTTGACAGTGCCGGTATTTTGGTAAGTTGTATTATCAATTGTAGATAGTGTTTGTTGTGATGTGAGTGAAGAGGCAAGTGCAAAAGTATCTGTTGCGGGTGCTTGGTTCCTAACAATCAGTCTGCTTGAGTCTGGCTGGTTAAGATAGATTAATGTTGTTATTAAGGTTAAAAAAGCCACGCTTGCGAGCGCAAAAAAGGTATTACGTGTTTGGTTAATTTGCTTTTGTGCTTTGTGTGTTGCTTGATAGTAGCTTTTAGGAGGTTCGTTGTAGAACTGTTCTTCAGGTGGAGTAGGAAGGGTTATTCCTGTGTTAGCTTGATCTCTTTTTAATACGTCATATGCTTTTGAAATTTTGCTGGTATAAAAAGCAGAGGAAGAAGAACGATTACGATCAGGATGATAGATATTCATCAGCAATTGGAAATGTAAGCGTAGTTTTTCCGATGATGGTTCTCCATCTATATTATCAATGCCAGTTTCATCAATACCAAGAATTTTATAGGGTGAACAGCCTTCTTTGAATAGTACGTTTTCGATGAAATGAGTCAATACGTTGTATAACATATCTGAATCAAGGTTACGTTCTGTTGAAAAGGCTTCCAGTTGCTTTTCAGAAGCACACAAACGTAATAAATCTGTGGTTCCTGATGGTAAAGCAGCATGCACAGCAGCTAACCCACTCATCTCAAGAGGGTGTTTATAGAGCTTGATAGCTTGTCTAATGGCTGTTGTATTCATGCAAAAGATAGTCTACATAACATAATAAATTCCGTCCAATAATATTATAGTCTAATCAAAAAAAGTGATGTATTTATTTTCAGGGAGAGTGTTCTTAGAATGCATAAAAATCACCTAACATCAAAAGCTTAAATGTCAAAATAAAATAAAAATTAAAGTGATCTTAAACGTGGTTTTCCTGTATTTTCATCCGTTTGAGTATGTGGTGTATAGGTGTAATATTCCTGATTATAGTTAGGATTGGTTGCACGACTCACGCGTGATAGAACACTCCCTACTATATTGGCTTTGGCACGCTCTAGTCGTTTTAGTGCATCCAATAATTCCCCTTTTCGTGTTTTACCCGCTTGCACGGTTACTAAGGTTGCATCAGAAAGGTTAGCCACAACGAGAGCATCTGCAAGACCCAATACTGGAGGACCGTCGATGATTACATGGTCATATTTATCCGCCACCATCTTGATTAATTCGATCATTTTATTGCTCGATAGTAATTCAACCGGATCAGGTGGAATAGGGCCTGATGTTATGACGCGTAATTGTTTAACCATGCAAGTACGGCTAATATCTAAATCAGTTTCGGCGCCTGCTAATAAATTAGTTAAACCTTTAAGGTTTTCTAACCCTAGTAGATTATGCAGACTAGGTTTTCGTAAATCGGCATCAATCAATAATACGCTGTTACCTGATTGTGCATAAGCGGTTGCAAGATTAAGTGCAACTGTACTTTTACATTCACCTGCATTGGTACTCGTAATAAAAATACTGTGTGGAGAACCACTTCGCGTTGAAAAACGTAAACTGGTTCTTAATGAACGTATTGATTCTGCTAACGCTGATTTAGGCGCAGAAGCGGTTTGCAAGGCAAGTTGCTTGCTGTTTAGTTTTGTAATTTCAGGCAGTTGGCTAAGTACGGGTAAGCCAGTAAGACGTTCTAGATTATCCGAAGTTTTAACACTGTCATCAATGAATTCACGTAAAAAGGCGATTCCCATGCCGAGTAATAGGCCTAGTAGTGTGCCAAAAGCAAGGTTGGTACGTAAGCTGGGTTTATGCTTCTTAGTAGGTATGCCGGCAATATCAATCACAGATATATTATTAGTGCCTATGTTTTCAGCAATGGTGAGCCCCATTAATTGATCAAGTTGTTTGTTGTAGGCAATTTGATTTATTTCGACTTCACGTGCCAGTGTATTGTAGCGTGTGCTTTTACCTTGTAAGTTTAGTGCATTGGTTTTTTGTATTTCAAATTGGGCACGTAACATTTCTTCTTTTTGCTTTGCTCTTAAAAATACAGATTTTAATGAGCCTTGTATGCCTTCACTTTCTGCAACAATTTGTTCTTTTATCCCGTCGATTTGTTTGCGTAATCGACGTGCGGTTGATGATCGTTTACTTCTTAAGGCTTGAAATTTGGTTTCTAAACGTGCCGCTGCTTTTTGTAATGAAAGAATGTAAGGGTTGTTGGCTGTATTAACAATTACCTTTTGGTTTTTAGGATTTTTAAGATATAGATTATACGCAGCTTCTGCTTCGATGCGTTCTTTTTCGGCAATAATTACTTCTTCTGCTTGTTTTTTAAGGCTGTAGTTACTGGTTGTTTGTCCCGTTTCATCTTGAACAATCCCGTGTTTCTTTGCATAAGCGTTTAAGCGATTCTCTGCTTCTTCAAGACTCTTTTTAGTCACTTCAATACTGTCGGTGATGTACGCTTTATTAGTAGTCGCGGTATCAAAACGACGTTCAAGGTTTTGGCGTACAAATGTTTTCGCTATTGCATTGCTAATGTCGGATGCTAATTTAGGATCATTGGAATCGTAACTAATTTTTAAAAGTTGAGAGTTATTAATTGGTTTAACCGTTAGGTTTTCTAAAAATAATAATTCCGTGGTATCTGATTGCGCGGCTTTAGTAGTAGGTTCTGAACTGAATGTTTGTTTGATCCTTCCGATTAATCCGAGCGGTGCAAGTTGTGTTTCCAGACCTAATTGATCAATCACTCTGCGCGCTAATGATTTAGTTTGAATGAGTTGTATTTGTGTCTCAAAGAAATCACGATCACTTCTAGAAACTTTTCCGTCGAGTATTTCAATATCACTATTGGCGGCATAACGTTCCACTTTTAATGTTGAATCAGCACGATAAACCGGTTGCATCAATAGCGTTAACAATAATGCTAACAACATTGTGATTATAGCCGTTGCTAATACCAGTTTTTTTCG
>Ga0209633_10002857_pt1 | contig 16348 bp, 14 predicted proteins | sample Cruoilmetagenom1_FD_187290 | JGI IMG/M metagenome (GOLD analysis project Ga0209633, IMG submission 187290) | Oil polluted marine microbial communities from Coal Oil Point, Santa Barbara, California, USA - Sample 1 (SPAdes) (version 2) | ecosystem: Environmental > Aquatic > Marine > Oil seeps ... | reverse complement strand
TACAAGAATATATCATTCGCTTTCAGGTTCGAGAAGTGTTAACGAGGTATATTTTAACTATTTGAAGGCACTAAAGAAAAACGGTTTTGATATTCTTGCCGATGGATTAGTTAAGGGTAGAAATGTGGGGAAAGGGATTGGTGGCAGGAACTGGCTTGGTGTTTATTTTGCTGATAATTCTGTACCGCCAAAGGTTGATTTATTAACAGGCAGTTCTACTACGGGTGGTTCGGCATTTATCGCCGGAAAATTGAATAAAAATAATGCAACTGTTTATGTTGCTATTTCTTTGGCTCAATACAGTGCTAACAAAGTGTACTATATAATTGATATTATTGAGGAGGTAGCGATTGAGGATAATTTTATTTTTATAAACGCAGATATTATGAAAAACGAAATTGAAGCAAATGGAAAAATAGCTCTCTACGGAATTTTCTTTGACCACGATAAAGCAACAATTAAACCCGAATCAGATCCTACTTTCAAAGAAGTTAATTCATTGTTAGCTAATAATCCGAAATTGAATTTATATGTTGTCGGGCATACCGATATGACAGGAATATTTTCACATAATATGAAACTTTCTTCGGACAGAGCAAACACTGTGGTTAAGGAGTTGATAACAAAATACAAAATAAAAAGTAAACGTTTGACCCCGCAGGGAGTTGGTCCATTAGCACCGGTTAGTACAAATGTTAATGAAGTAGGAAGAAAGAATAACCGGCGAGTAGAGCTAGTTAGTAAACTACATTGAAATGTCTTTTAGTAAAACAATGGATTTTAATAATGAACATTAATCCATTTGTTTCTTATTGCTAACTCACCTTAAGCAAGGTGAGTTACTAACATATCCTATGATAAACAGTTTCTCTAATATTCCCAACTCAATTTGAATTTTAACCTCTGAAGTAAAAAAAATACTGAAAATCCCATTCCATTTTTACGACTTAATGATGTCCTAAAAATAATAGAGAGATAATTTGGGAAAATAAAATTACGTATAAGAAAAAATTGATAGAAAACTTTTATCAAATTCTCACTTATTTTTGAGAATGTGTATTTTAATCGAGTTGAAAGCATTTAAAGTTATTCACTGAAGCAAATAAAATTTTAAAAGCATCCAAAAGATTTTTCTTAGCGATTTGTGTTTTCTTAGATATATTTCAATAAGAAAACTTAAATAATTGTTAAAAATAGGAGTTATTATGTCATTCAACCTTAGAAACAGAAGTTTTTTAAAATTACTTGATTTTACTCAAGAAGAAATCAAATTTCTTCTTGATTTATCTAAAAATTTAAAAGATGCCAAATACGGCGGTTATGAAAAACCAACACTTACCGGTAAAAATATTGCATTAATATTTGAAAAATCCTCAACAAGAACCAGATGTGCTTTTGAAACAGCAGCATTTGATCAAGGAGCGAGAGTAACATATTTAGGTCCCAGTGGTTCTCAAATAGGGCATAAAGAATCTATGAAAGACACTGCGAGAGTATTAGGGAGAATGTATGATGGCATTGAATACAGAGGATATGGTCAAACTGTTGTTGAAGAATTATCAGAATTCTCAAATGTACCGGTTTGGAATGGTCTTACTGATGAATATCACCCAACCCAGGTTCTTGCAGATTTCCTTACGATGATGGAACATTCGGAAAAACCTTTAAATAAAGTATCGTATTGTTATCTTGGTGACGCAAGAAATAATATGGGAAATTCTCTACTAGTTGGCGGAGCCATTATGGGAATGGATGTGAGGTTGTGTGCACCAAAAGAAAATTTGCCTAACGAAGAATTAGTTAATCAGTGCAAAGAAATTGCAGAACAAACGGGAGCAAAAATAACTCTTACTTCGGATTTAGAAGAAGGTGTTAAAGGTGCGGATTTCCTTTATACCGATGTATGGGTTTCTATGGGAGAACCAAAAGAAGTTTGGGAAGAAAGAATAAACTTATTAAAACCTTATCAGATTAATATGGATACAATAAAACTTACAGGTAATCCTAATGTAAAATTCATGCATTGCTTACCTGCGTTTCATAATAGAGAAACAACCGTAGGTGAAGATATTTATCAAAAATTCGGATTAGATGGAATGGAGGTAACTGAAGATGTGTTTGAATCGGAACATTCCATAGTATTTGATGAAGCTGAAAACAGAGTTCATACAATTAAGGCAGTAATGGTAGCTACATTAAGTAACTAACTTTAGATTATTAACTTATTCTCAAACCTTTGTTTTGATGATTTATAACTGTCATTTAAAACAAAGGTTTTTATTTTTTATCAATTATTTTATTCCTCTTTAATTGCAATATTTAATTTTATGATGTAAATTAAAATTCTAAAGCGGCAATACTACACTTCATTAAAATAACATTTTATTTTATCTCAAAAAAAGGAAGGTAATTATGGGAATAAATGAAACGAAAAAAAATGATGAGACAAGTCTTTATCATCCTATCGATTCAATAGTTGAAAACGCAAACGTCAAAGAATATGACGAAATGTATAAAAGATCCATCGAGGATAGAGAGAGTTTTTGGGCTGAACAGGCTGAAAAACTTGAATGGTATAAAAAATGGGATAAAGTTTTAGACGACAGCAACAAGCCTTTTTATAAATGGTTCCCAGGAGCTCAAACTAATATTATTCACAATGCTATAGATCGGCATTTGAAAACATGGAGAAGAAACAAAATTGCTATTGTCTGGGAAGGTGAACCGGGAGATGTAAAAGTATTTTCTTATCATGCACTTAACAGGGAAGTAACAAAATTTGCAAATATCTTAAAAAGTATGGGCGTTAAAAAAGGTGATATAGTAACTATTTATATGCCGCAAATACCTGAATTGGTTTTTGCAATGTTAGCGTGTGCAAAAATTGGTGCTGGGCATAGTGTGGTCTATGGCGGTTTTAGTGTTGAAGCACTCGCAGATAGAATAGCTGATGCGCATAGTAGAGTTCTTGTAACTGCAGACGGGGGATGGAGACGAGGAAAAGTAAATGACTTAAAAGGAATTGTTAACGAAGCTATAAGTCGTTCCCCCACAATCGAAGCATGTATTACCGTTAAAAGAACCGGGCATGATGTATTTATGGAAAATGATAGAGATTTCTGGTATCATGATTTAGCATCTCTACCTATAGCAAACACAAAGTGCGATACCGAAGTGATGGATGCAGAAGATTTACTTTTCATTCTTTATACATCCGGTACTACTGGAAAACCAAAAGGGCTTGTACATACGCATGGAGGATATTCGGTATATACATCAACTACTCACAAAATGGTATTTGATATTAAAGATGATGACAGATGGTGGTGTGCTGCCGACCCGGGCTGGATTACCGGGCACAGTTACATAGTTTACGGTCCATTAATAAACGGATCAACAATAATGATGTATGAGGGAGCACCGAATCATCCGTATCCAAATAGATGGTGGCAAATGGTAGAGAAATATGGAATAACTATTCTTTACACATCACCAACAGCCGTAAGAGGTCTTATGCGATTTGGTGATCAATGGCCAAAGCGCCATGATCTTACTTCCCTTAGACTATTAGGGTCTGTTGGAGAGCCAATAAATCCGGAGGCATGGAGATGGTATCACAATGTAATCGGTGATAATAAATGTCCGATTATGGATACATGGTGGCAAACTGAAACAGGAGGTTTTATGATAACTCCTCTTCCAATTACACCATTAAAACCTGGATCCGGAACCAAACCATTTTTCGGAAATGAAGTATCAGTTGTAGATGATGAAGGAAAAGAAGTGGGTGTTGGTGAAGAAGGTAAACTGGTAATTAAAAATCCATGGCCGGGTATGGCAAGAACAATTATGGGCGATCCTGATAGATATGTTGATACATATTGGAAAGAATACGAAAAACAAGGATGGTATAAGGCCGGCGATTCTGCTCGGATTGATGAAGATGGCTACGTTTGGATAATCGGCCGGATTGATGACGTAATAAAAGTAAGTGGTTATCGCTTAGGAACTGCGGAAATAGAAAGTGCTTTGGTTAGTCATCCCCAAGTTGCTGAGGCCGCAGCAATTGCTCTACCACATGAACTAAAAGGTAATGCAATACATGCTTATGTAATTCTTAAAGCAGGCCTTTCTGGTGATGCAGCTTTGGACAAAAGCTTGAAAGATCATGTAGGTCATGAAATGGGACCAATTGCTAAACCAGAAACAATAACTTTTGTCGACTCATTACCCAAAACCAGAAGTGGTAAAATAATGAGACGCGTTCTAAAAGCAAGAGCGCAAGGATTACCAGAAGGTGATTTAAGCACAATTGAAGAATAATAAAAAGTAGAATATAAAAATTAAGGCATCTAATTTTGGATGCCTTTTTTTGACCTAATTACTCGCCCATATAATATGACGAAAATGAATTTGTTTGTATTATGAATAGAGTTAAAATAAACTCGTTATTATAAAATTGTAATTTTTCAATTAAAAAAAAGAATAAAGATTGGACATAGAAACATACAGGAATTATTGTTTATCAAAAAAAGGAGTTACCGAATCATTTCCTTTCCCGAAATTACCCGAGGTACTTGTTTTCAAAGTTATGGGTAAAATGTTTACAGCAACTGATGTGAACACTTTTTCCAGTTTCAGTATAAAATGTAATCCGGAAACAATTGATGATCTGAGAGCAGAGTATTATGCGATTGAAGAACCATCCTACTTTAGTAAAAAGCATTGGAGCAGGGTAGTAATTGATGGCTCTATTTCGGACAAATTTTTATTATCATTGCTTGATACTTCATATAGATTGGTTGTTGAAAACTTACCCAAAAAACTTCGGCAGAAAATAAATAATACTCTTTAGAAGATATATTAATTATGGATATACAAAAATATTTAAATAGAATTGGAATTAAAGGGAAGTCAAATCCAACTTTGGCTTTCCTTCAAAAATTACAGAAAGCACATTTACTAAACATACCTTTTGAAAATCTGGATATCCATTATGGAAATAAAATAGAACTTAATGCTGATAAATTGTTTAAAAAAGTTGTAATAAATAATCGCGGTGGATTTTGTTACGAATTAAACGGACTTTTTTATGAATTATTAAATTCACTAGAATTTAATGTAAAAAGAATTTCAGCAAAAGTATATAATAAAGATAATGGCTATGGTAAGGAATTCGATCATCTAGTATTAATTGTGAATATAAATAGTATTGAATATCTGGCTGATGTCGGATTTGGAGAATTTTCCCTGGCGCCTCTAAAATTTGAGTTGCAAATTTTACAACATGATAAGAGAGGTAAATTTTTCTTTGATAGATATGATGAAAAATATTTCAGAATAAATCGAAAAGAAAACAATCAAACAATTCCTCAATATATTTTTAAAACAGAAGGCAGAAAGCTTCAAGAATTTAATTCAATGTGTAAATACCACCAATCCAGTAAAGAGTCGCATTTTACACAAAAAAAAGTAATTACTCTTCCAACCGAAAATGGAAGAATTACTTTAAATGATGATAAACTAAAAATCACCGAAAATGGAATTTCAAAGGAATCGGATTTTGAGAGTGAAAAAGAATTCGAAAAAAATCTTTGGGAATATTTTAAAATAAAAATCTAATTGAAATGGATATCACAAAAGTAAATATTGTAGAAAAACTTGCTTTAATTTCAGACCACTGGAATCCAAGAATTGTTGGGGAATTGAATGGGCAGCATGTTAAATTGGTTAAATTTAAGGGTACATTTACCTGGCATAAACATAACAATGAAGACGAATTATTTTATGTTGTTAAAGGCAAATTTACAATGGAATTTAGAGATAAGTCAGTAATTGTTGAAGAAAATGAATTTGTTATTGTTCCGAGAGGCGTTGAGCACAGACCTGTGGCGGAAAACGAAGTCTCAGTAATGCTGTTTGAACCAATATCAACAGTAAATACCGGAGAGACTAAAAGTGAATTTACTAAACTAAATCTTGAATCAATTTAATTATAGAAATCAGTTTACGAAAAAAAATGCTTAAAATGGATTTGGAAAAACTTAAATATCCAATAGGAAAATTTGTAAAGCCGCAGAAATTAGATAGTACCACTATTAATAAATGGATAGGCGATATTGAAAATTTTCCCGAACAACTAGTTGGCTTAACAAAAACTCTAGATCATGAGAAATTGCGTTGGAAATATCGCCCGAATGGATGGACTATTAAACAGCTAGTACACCATTGTGGCGATAGCCACATGAATAGTTTAATAAGATTTAAACTTGCCTTAACTGAAAACAATCCTACTATAAAACCTTATTTTGAAGATAGATGGGCTGAACTTCCCGATTCCAAGCAAGATGACATTAATGATTCATTATTATTATTAATTAGTTTACACAAAAAGTGGTCTTATTTATTAAGACATCTAAACTCTGAAGATCTTAAAAAAAATTTTGTTCACCCGGAAAATAATCAGATAATTAGTTTGGGTGAAAATATAGGAATTTATGCTTGGCATTCAAACCACCACTTAGCGCACATTAAGCAAGCATTAACTTATAAAGGTCAATTTAATAATGTAAAAATTTAAGGAAATAAACTTAAATATTATAGTGATTTTCAGCTTACACAATATTCGAATATTACATTAAGAATTTCAATAAAATAAATTCTGTTACTAATGGTTGAGCATAATATCAACAAAATGTTATAAATTGCCATTCGTTTCAAACTTGCATAAAAATAAATGATCCAAAACATTATATTTATTTTACAATTTTGGAAAAATTCTATATGCAGAATACTGTTAAAAGAGAAGATTTAGTTACTGAAATAGCCGGTATAATTAATAAAATAAATTTACCTCACCCGGTCCGTGTAGCAATAGATGGTGGTGGGGCTGCAGGAAAAACAACTTTTGCAAACGAACTGGTTGAACCTCTGCAAAAACTTGGACGGAACGTAATCAGGTCAACTATCGATGGTTTTCATAATCCACCGGAAATTAGAAGAAAACAGGGAAAATATTCCCCTAAAGGTTATTATGAAGATTCTTATAATTATCCTCAGCTTAAGAAATACCTATTAGAACCATTGGGTCCAAATGGTGATTTAAATTATAGAGAATCGGTATATAATTTTAGAATAAACGAACCAACAAATGTTGTAACAAAAAAGGCTACAAAAAATTCCATCTTAATCTTTGAAGGTATATTCCTCTTTAATGAGTATTTATTTCCATACTGGGACTATAAACTTTTTATCGATGCCTCTTTTGAGCACACAATGCAAAGAGCTATTGTGAGAGACAATAAGTTATTTGGCGGTACGGAAAATGTAATCACATTATATAAAAAAAGGTACATCCCGGGACAAGAGATGTACCTCTCAAAACACAATCCTATTAGTATGTCGGATATAGTGTTAAATAATAACGATTACAAAAACCCTATTGTGACAAGATTATCAAAAAACAAACTTCACAAAAACTTATTTCATATTAGAAATAGTCTTTACTAATTTCCACATTTTATAAATTAATATTAGCTTTACGTATCTGATTTAATTTTATGGAGATTAACATGCACGAAAAAAGTATTGAGCTTCTAAACAAAGCTATAGCAGATGAACTTTTTGCAGTTCACCAGTATATGTATTTTCATTTTCACTGTGATGATCAAGGATATGAACTTTTAGCGGGTTTATTCAAAAAAACTGCAATTGATGAAATGATGCACGTTGAAAAATGTGCTGAAAGAATACTTTTCCTAAAAGGTGAAGTTGAAATGGTTGCTGCGGAAGAAGTAAAAAAGATCCACGATGTCAGCGAAATGTTAAAAATGGCTGCATCTATGGAAGAGCAAAGTGCTAAAGATTATAATATTTGGGCAAACGAATGTTCTGCAAACGCTGATTCAATGACTAAGCAGGTTTTCGAATCGTTAGTCGCAGATGAAGAGAGACATTATGACCAGTATGATACCGAACTTGATAATTTATCTAAGTTTGGGGATGGCTACTTAGCTCTTCAATCCATTGAAACCAGTAAAACAAGACAGGCAGGCCCACCAAATCAATAGAATTATTTAATGAGAGGTGATATTATCACCTCTCTCTTTATATTCAGGAAAATTAGACGAAAGACATTTTCACTAAAAATTCCTATCTTATTAGTCTATTTCATTCATAAAATTAGTTTTAAGCATGAGCTCTTTTTCCTGCCCTCATTTAGATTCTGAAAAAGATTTCTGCATAAAATTAAATGTAGATTGTGTTCCGGGAAGAAAAGGATGTGTTCTTACCAGAAAATTTCAATTTGCTGTTCCAGCAAAAGAGAGAATTAAAATAAGGCAGCGGCAAAAAAGTAACGATAAACACTCATCATAATTTTTCTATAGCGCCATAAGAATAGTTGCTATTAAGAAAGTTTTACAAAATAAATTTATTCGGAAAAATTATTTATTACAGATCAAACTGTTATATTTAGAATATTTCCAACTTAAGCAAGCTTGTGATAAAACCATTATTCTACAATTGGTTTTGTTATCTCAGTATTGCTTCCCACTATTACATAACTAGAAATAGAATAAAAAGCATTTCCCTCTTTTTCATCACTTAACCATTCCTCAAGCTCATAATTAAATGATAGTTTTTCACCAGCATTATTACCTGGCAAAATATCCTCTCTAATCGGAACTTCCATTCCCGGACACCAACCTGCTCTATCCGGTTCCCAATTACCGCTTTGAGGAGATATAGGATTAGATGAACATCCTAAAGCATCCATTTCGTGAGCAAAATTGTTTTCGCCCATCTTTAAATTATGAACTCTAAAACACCATTCCGCACATCTTCTGTCTCCATCTCCAGGTGTTGCATGTCCCCAGCCAGTAATAACAGTTCTGACTTTTAAATTTTCAGTGTTTGATGGTATTGTAATATATCCGTTTAATTTGAAGTTTGAGGGCGATGATTTTCCATAAGGAATTTGCTGAGAATTATCAGCATAATTAATTATTGGTACAACTTCGGTATATTTGTAAGTTGGTTCACCTCTCGTTAATTTAAATTCAATTGATACAAACCATCCTTCCTCAGTCCAAACTTCTACAAATGATCTTATGTTGACAAATCCTTTTAATATTGATTTAAAATCCGTAACATCAAAAACGAAACCATCATTTCTTTGTGAATTATCAACACCATATGGAGTAATAAATCGGCCAATTTCATACCAAGTGTTTGTTGTAACCGTTTGAGCTCTTACATTTGAATAGACATCCCAAGCTCCACACTTTCCATTAGGACACCTTAATTTAACATACATCAATATTTCTTCTATGTTTTCGGTATCCTCTGGAAACTTGATTGTTTTTTCAACAGCCTGAGAATTTATATTGTGGATATTATTACTAATAGTCACATAAGTAATTTCATCTCTTTGTTCTTCTTCCTCAGTAATATTATCCTTTTCACATCCCCAAAAAGAATAGAGTAATACAATAAATAAAATTTTCGAAAGTTGTCGGATCATTTTTTTTACCGTTTTTCGTAATTGTCATGAATTGAATGACAAAAGATATTGAAAATATTTGTATATATCAGAATTTATGAAACCTGGTGATGTTGCTTGAAAAGCTAAAACAAATTAATTGTATTATACTTGCCAAAAGATTTGAATTTAACAAATGGGTAAGAAAAAGACATCGCCTACAGGAATACCCCACTTAATAACATCAAAAGATTTATGAAAAGCAATTAATGAAAATGAAAAAAGTAATGGTCTGTTGTAGTAAAATGGGACCAATGTGTATTCCAGTATACAGAGTTATGGAAAAATTATAGAGAAAACACACAGTTTAAAATGTTGTTTGATAGTTATGGAGCTTATATTATAAGAAATTTGCCTGAATACCAAGGTTTTGTGGGCGTACCTTTCTAAGTTTATTACAAAATGGCAAAGTAGTTAAAGTTTCATCTAGTGTCCGAGATGTTGATCAAATAACAACTATTTTTAGATTCAGAATTTATGAGTTAATTATGATAACTAATTTGATATAATTGTAGTATGATTTTTTATCCAAAACTGAACAAAAAGTTCCTACACAATCTTTTCAATAATATTTTTAACTTAAAGTAATGAAATTTACTCGTTGAGGGTGATTTTTTTCAAATAGTAATTTATAATAGGATTATCGTCAGACTTGATGTTTTAAAGATTCCATAATCATTTTACGAATTGCTAATAGAATTGTTATCTGACTAACTATCCCTAGAAAATGTTAGCCTATATTCTTTTGGTGTAAGTTTTGTTATCTCTTTAAATTTTCTGTTAAAATTTGAAATATTGTTAAAGCCAACTTCATAACAAATTTGAGAGATATTAAAATCATTATTCATTAATAATTTACACGCTTCACCTATTCTAACTTCGTTAACAAATTCCGTAAAAGATTTTCTAGTTCGTTCTTTAAAGAATCTGCAAAATGCAGTTGTGGAAAGGTTGGCTATTTCCGCAGCTTTATCAAGAGAAATTGATTTTTCATAATTATTAATCACAAAATCAAAAATATCGTTTATTCTCTTACCATATTTTTCAGTATTTCTTTGTTCGTATTTAGTTTTACTTAATAATTGCTGATCTTTAATTTTAGATAATTTATACAAAATATGAAGAAACAGATTTAATTTTTCAAATCCTTGTACTTCCGCTATTTTAAAGAAATCACCTTTCAATTTTTCTACATCAGATCCATTTATGAAAACAACTTTTTTCGAATTTGATAATAATCCATTAATTTCCAACGCTTCGGGCAAATTAAAAAATTCTTCGCCAAGTGCATTTTCTGTGAAATAGAAAGAAATAGCATGAGATAATTCTGAGCTATTTTCATAATAAATTCTATCTGATTTAAAAATGTGCGGAATATTAGAGCCAATAATATAAAGTTCGTTTTTATTAAAGCGACCTACACTGTTACCAATAATCCTAGTTCCGGTTCCATTAAATACATAAGAAATTTGTATTTCCGGATGATAATGAAAACTATCATAAAAATATGGCTGATGATCTACCTGAATTCTTACAGATTCATCTTTGGTTTTTGGTACTTTAAAAGATAATGCTTTCATTTTTATACTATTCTAACTTATAATTATACAATATATCATTTTTGCGCTAAATAAGTATTGGTTTTTGCTAAATCAGATTAAGACTTATTGTCCTTTTAATATTATTTTTATATCAGCAAAAACAAAAATGGGTGAAAAATGACGGTTAATTGGAAAGGTGTTTATCCGGCAATTACAACAAAATTTACAAGTGATGACAAATTAGATTTAGATCTTTTCACTAAAAATATGACTGAACAACTTGATGCAGGAATTGATGGGATTGTTCTTGGTGGAACTCTTGGTGAAGCTTCAACTCTTACTGCAGAGGAAAAATCAATATTAGTATCAGAAACTCAAAAAATTGTAGATGGAAGAATCCCGGTAATTTTGAATATAGCAGAACAGTCCACAGCTGAAGCAATTAGAATTGCACAAGAGGGTGAACAAAATGGCCTTCATGGTTTTATGCTCCTACCACCAATGAGATATGCTGCCGATAGCAATGAAACAGTAAAATATTTTAAAGCCGTTGCCCGCTCAACTTCGCTGCCAATAATGATTTATAATAATCCTGTTGATTATAAAATTCCGGTTACATTAGAAATGTTTGACCAACTAGCAGAAATTGATAACATCAATGCAGTAAAGGAATCTACAAGAGACACAACAAATGTTACAAGAATGATAAATAGGTTTGGTGATAGATTTAAAATATTAAGTGGAGTAGATACATTAGCCCTGGAAAGTTTATTGATGGGTGCGGATGGCTGGGTTGCCGGATTGGTTTGTGCATTCCCTAGGGAAACAGTTGCAATTTATAGGCTTGCTAAAGCAGGAAGAGTACAGGAAGCAGTAGAAATATTTAGGTGGTTTTTACCTTTACTTGAATTGGATATTAATTCAAAGCTTGTACAAAATATTAAATTAGCTGAAGTATATACTAAAATTGGATCTGAGTATGTACGAGCTCCAAGACAACCACTTACCGGATTAGAACGGGAGAAAGTAGTGAATATTATTGAAAGTTCGCTTAAATTACGTCCGGAATTACCTGATTACAAAAGTATAAAAATTGAGGATGCTTAAATGATTACCGGAAAAAATTATATTGGAAATGCTTTAAAAAATAGTGGAAATAATACTTACCAAGCTTATAATGCAGCTGAATTTAAAATGCTGGATGAAACATTCTATTGTGCTACGGAAAATGAAGTTAATAATGCTGTGGAATTGGCCAAATCAGCTTTTCAAGAATATACAAATTTTTCAGGTGCAAGAAAGGCAGCATTTCTTGAATCTATAGCTGAAGAAATATTAAATATTGGAGATGAGCTTGTAAAAACAGCTATGTCGGAATCAGCTTTACCTGAAGGAAGAATTATTGGAGAAAGAGGTAGAACTGTAAACCAGCTAAAAATGTTTGCTCAACTTGTTAGAGAAGGATCATGGGTTGAAGCAACTATTGACACAGCTATTCCGGATAGAGAACCAATACCAAAATCAGATTTAAGAAAATATCGACAAGCAATAGGACCGGTAGTAGTTTTTGGAGCAAGCAATTTTCCATTGGCATTTTCAACAGCTGGTGGTGATACTGCTTCCGCTCTAGCCGCAGGCTGTCCGGTAATTGTGAAGTCTCATCCATCACATCCTGGAACAGGTGAACTTGTTTCTTCTGCAATAATTAAAGCCGCAGAAAAAAACAATATTCCTAACGGTGTTTTTTCATTCCTAAATGATTCCGGGTTTAGAGTAGGAACACAATTGGTTACCCACCCTGATGTAAAATCAGTTGCATTCACAGGATCTCTGGCTGGCGGAAAAGCCTTGTTTGATTTAGCCAATAATAGGAAGGAACCTATTTCTGTTTTTGCTGAAATGGGAAGTACTAATCCTGTATTTATTTTACCGGATAAAATGAAAGGCAATACAGAAGAACTGGCATCTGGTCTTGCCGGCTCAATTACTTTAGGCATTGGGCAATTTTGTACTAACCCGGGTTTGGTAATTACCGTAGAAAATGATGCTCTAGATTCCTTTATTAATTCATTAGCAACACATATTCAAAAATCTGATCCTGGTAAAATGTTAAATAGAGGAATTGCACAAAATTATTTTGCAAAACGAAAAAAAATGCTGGATGAAAAAGGAATTATAGTTGAAGGCACTTCCAATCATCAGGATGGTTTAGGTAATCCAACAGTGGTTTCAGTTGATGCGTCCACATTTATTAGTAATTCTGATTTACACGAAGAAGTATTCGGCCCATTTTCCCTTATTGTAAAGTGTAAAGATTTTGAAGAAATGGTTTCCGTTGCAGACAAACTTGAAGGTCAACTTACCGCTACATTGCAAGCTGAATCGGACGAATTAATAGCTCAAGAAAAATTATTAAATGTAATTAAAGAAAAAGTAGGTCGATTAATATTTAATGGCGTTCCTACCGGTGTTGAAGTTTGTTCTTCAATGCAGCACGGAGGTCCCTATCCGGCATCTACAGATTCAAGATTTACATCTGTAGGAACCGATGCTATTAAAAGATTTGCCAGACCAATTTGTTTTCAAGATTGGCCAAACGAATTATTACCGGATGAACTTAAAAATGAAAATCCATTCAACATTTGGAGATTAGTAGATAACAAATATTCTCAGACCAAGATTTAATATTTATGGCGAAAAAAATATTTCAATGCATTGACGGACATACTTGCGGCAATCCCGTTCGAATTATTGTTGATGGTAAGCCGGATCTAGAAGGGAAAACAATTTCTGAAAAACGTCTTCATTTCTTAAGAGAATATGATTGGATAAGAACAGGGTTGATGTATGAACCTCGTGGACATGATATGATGTCAGGAAGTTTCCTTTATCCGCCCAGTGATCCTCAAAATGATACGGCTGTGTTATTTATTGAAACCAGCGGCTGTTTGCCCATGTGTGGTCATGGAACAATTGGAATGATAACCATTGCAATCGAACATGGATTAATAATTCCCAAGGAAAAAGGTAAAGTTAGGCTGGAAACTCCTGCAGGTCTTGTATTAGTAGATTATAAACAAGATGGAAACATGGTTAAATCGGTTAAATTGACAAATGTTGCTTCTTTTCTTGCCGGAGAAAACTTAAAAGTATTAAGTCCCCACTTAGGTGAACTAACCTTTGATGTTTCTTATGGCGGAAATTTTTATGCAATTTTTGATCCGCAAAAGAATTTTACCGGAATAGAAAACTACTCTGCTGATCAGTTAATCGGTTTCAGCAGAGAAATAAGGAATGAAATCAACAAAGTATATTCTTTTGTTCACCCTGAAAATAATTTGATTTCAGGAGTGAGCCATATTGAGTGGACGGGAAAAACAATTTCTTCGGATGCTACGGCCCGCAATGCTGTTTTTTATGGAGATAAGGCTATAGACCGCTCCCCTTGCGGTACAGGAACTTCAGCAAGAATGGCTCAATGGTTTTCAAAAGGAAAACTTAATGTGGGAGATAAATTTATCCATGAAAGTTTTATCGGATCAAAATTTACAGGAAGAGTTGAACAAAAAACAACTGTTGGAAAATATTCAGCAATTATACCAAGTATTGAGGGTTGGGCAAAAATCACAGGATTTAATAATATAATTATTGATGATGACGATCCTTATGTTCATGGATTTCAAGTTATTTAAAATTTATGCCAATAACTTAATCAAATATTTATTTGCCATTTCGACCATAGGGAGAAATCTAAGTATTAAATCAGCGTTAGAGTTTCTCACATCGTCTGCCATGCGCTAGATTCTTATGAATAAAAAAATTTAGGACTATACAAGAATTTATGATGAAAAATATAGTAATAGTTGGCGGCGGTATTTCAGGATTATTTTCTGCTTTTTATCTTACCAAACTAAATTATAAAATTACCATAATTGATAATTCCGGATTTTCTTATGGCTGTTCACATGGGAATGCCGGACTAATTGTTCCTAGTCATATTATCCCGCTCGCAGCACCCGGAGTTATTCCCAAAACAATTAAATGGATGTTCAATTCACACTCCCCTTTTTCTTTTCATCCTAAACTTAATAGGGCTTTTATTTCATGGTGCCTGAACTTCATAAAAAATTCGAATAAATTGCATGTCAATAGATCCATTATTCCAATAAGAGATATTTCTTTCTTAAGTAGTAAATTGTACCAAGAGCTATCGGAAAAATTTGAAAATTCTTTTGAGTTGAATTCCAAGGGATTATTGATGCTCTATAAAAATAAAAAAACTGCTGAGGAAGAAATAAACTTGACTCAAAAGGCAGAACAATATGGAATTAAAACAAAGATTCTTTCTAGAGTTGATTTGAAGCACCTAGACCCAAATTGTGAATATGATGTTTTAGGAGGAGTTCATTACCTATCTGATTCTCACTTAACTCCGAATATTTTGATGCAAAATTTACTTCAATATTTGGAATCACAAGGGGTGAAATTAATTTCCGGTGAAACAATTAGCGACATAAAAGTAATAGATAACAAAATTTTAAGTGTTTCCAGCAATCTTAACAAATATAGTGCTGATGCTTTTTTGTTCACGTCCGGAGTATGGAGCTCAAAACTATTAAAAAAAATTGATTTTAACATTCCTTTGATGGCCGGAAAAGGTTATAGTTTTACTGTAAAGGCAAAGGATTATTTTCCAAAAATTCCGTCTATTTTAGTTGATGCTAGAGTGGCGGTTACACCAATGGGCCAAAAATTAAGGATAGCCGGAACAATGGAGATTGACTCAATTAATCAAAAAATTAGGCTAAACAGAATAAAAGGAATGGTTAATTCATTTAACAAATATTATCCAAAGTTAGATATAAATATTCCTAAAAAAGAAAGTATTTGGTATGGATTACGCCCTTGTTCGCCCGACGGCTTGCCTTATATCGGCAAAGGTAATTCTTATAAAAATCTGTTTATCGCAACCGGACATGCAATGTTGGGATTGAGCCTCGGCCCAGCAACCGGAAAATTAATTTCCGAAATCATTTCGGGAAATAATACTTCAATCGATACGAGTGCATTTAACATTGAAAGATATAACTAAGTTTTACTCTCCAACTCAATTAAAGTAATTTCCGGCGGCATACCAATTCTTCCAGGGAAACCTATAAATCCAATGCCTGTATTAACGTAAAGATGTTGATTATTTTCGGTATAGAGTCCACCCCATCTTTTATATCTTACATTTACCGGGCTCCACCTCCATCCAGGAATTACA
>Ga0209633_10002855_pt1 | contig 16368 bp, 15 predicted proteins | sample Cruoilmetagenom1_FD_187290 | JGI IMG/M metagenome (GOLD analysis project Ga0209633, IMG submission 187290) | Oil polluted marine microbial communities from Coal Oil Point, Santa Barbara, California, USA - Sample 1 (SPAdes) (version 2) | ecosystem: Environmental > Aquatic > Marine > Oil seeps ... | reverse complement strand
CTAATAAACGCATTGTATCTTCTGCAAAATTTGCCCCACCTGCGGCAAAACATTGTGTAAAAGCAACGTGGCGTACATTTACTTCTGTAATAAAAGGTTTTCCGTTCTCATCTTCTTTAAAATCAACTGTAAAGAAACCATGTTTTTTAGCCCCAGTATCTTGAAACATATAATCCATCGCTTTTATAGCGACTTCTACTAACGTCGGTTCATTTAATAATCTTCCAAAAGAAGTATTACCGGTAATACCGGAAGGGGAGACTTTAGCCATGATGTAATTAACTCTTTCTCCAATGGCTACTCTCATTAAATTTCCTTCATAATACAACAATTTACAGGCAAGGTTCCGCCCTGATAAAAATGTACTTGCCAAAAACATTTTAACATCAGGATTGATATGAATCCAATTTTTTAGGGAGTTTTTATCTTGAATTTTTAGTGAGCCTAAACCACTTGTTCCGCTTGTTGATCTCACCCAATATGGATAACCCAATTTATTACTTATCTTTTCCAGTTGAGATTCATCTCTTGAAAATTCAACCGATTTAGGGACAATTTTTAAGGGTTCTAACAAGTCGGTCATTTTAGCTTTATCAACCAATAGCTCTGCCATGGAATAATCTGGTAATAAAACTTTACAAGGTAATGTTCCATTCTCTTGTCTTTTACTCCATTCTAACACTTCCAATTCGGGTAATATAACGGCAAACTCAATATTATTCTCTTTTATAATATGCTCAATAGTATGCCAATAATCTTTATCAGTAGCACGTGGAATTACATAGGCCTTTTTAAATAGATCTTTTTGATACAAACCCATAGATAATGGATTGATATCAGTTGCGATAAATTCAAAATTAGCATACGTACTGTATTTTTGTAACGAAATAGCAAAACTTCTTGGAGTTGGACCTCCTACTCCTGTAATCAATATTTTCATCTTTGTAAATATTCTGTTTTATGTTTTTCTAATACTGTTTTAAGCCCTTTTTTAACCGGGAGTTGCCACAATAACTTACACCAATCATGATTTCCTTCTATCAATTCAGGTCCATTATTAGTTATCGCTACATCCCAACCAATAGACCTATTCTCCTTATGCAATAAAGCTGCATCTTTGACCATTTGTATTGATTCTTTCCAAAAAGGAATTTGAAAACCAATTAGCTCTATATCCGTTATAGGATGTTTTAATTCATCCTGTTTTGTAATATCACTATAAACACCCGAGCCTTCAATCAAACCTGTTTCTAAGTTAATTGGAGCCGCAATATTCCCTGCTGCCAAATTATCTATCGCTGAGTTGATGGTAATTCTTAAACGAGTGCCTAAAATTTCAACCTCATCTTTATTATTTAATTGCGTAATTATTCTTATTGTATTTAACCCTGAAGGGGAAAGCTCATTTAATTTTTGATGTTGTTGCACAAAATCTTCAACAAAATCATTACCGGTCTCTTTTAATCTATTTATAAGTGAATCTTTATTAAATTCATTACTACTTCTTACTTCAATTCCAATACCGCATTGACCTGTCGAGCTTTTCAACACAATTTTACCAGAATTATTATTCAATATTTCACTCAACTTATCGGGTTCAATACCAATATCATTAATAGATAAATAATTATGTTTAATGTGTTTAGCATATTTTTTTAAAAATAACAGCTTATTCTCTAGTAAATCTCTAGATGATTTTGGATTCATCATCTGTTGATACTCATACATATATCCTGTACCAGCATATGTGTTTTTATCTTCATCTGATATTTTATAAAATTTAAAAAGAAAATATTCTAAAATTGATATATTATATTTTAATGATGAAATAATTATGTTCTTCCATAAGCTAAATTTAGAGACATTATGTTTTTTAGAAACATAATTCATAAACTTTTTCGATCTAGATTTATCTAATTTTTTAAAATAATATCCTAAGTAAATAATTCTTTTTAGTATCATTAATTATCTCCTGTAAATGGTTGCATGGGTCTTTGTTCACTCTGATTTACCCCTTCTCTTTTAATTATCTTCACTAATGTCAAACCAATTATTTTCATATCAAAAAAAAATGAAATATGGTCGGCATAATATACATCTAGTTCAAATTTTTTAGTCCATGAAATAGTATTTCTTCCATTTACTTGGGCCCAACCAGTAATACCGGGCATAACATCATGTCGACGCCTTTGTTCTTTAGTATACAATGGAATATATTTAAATAACAAAGGTCTTGGACCAACGAGACTCATATCCCCTTTTAAAACGTTCAATAATTGAGGTATTTCATCCAAGGAAGTTTTACGTATAAAAGCACCTAATTTAGTAAGTCTTTCTTTATCTGGCAATAATGTACCTTGTTCATCTTTCTCATCTGTCATAGTCTTAAACTTTATAATCCGAAACTTTCTTTCATTTTTACCTGGTCTGTCTTGAAAGAAAAAAGGAGTTCCTTTATTTTTCATATATAATAGAAAACCAACTATTATGAAAATTGGCACCAATAAAATTAATAGTACTAAAGATGTTAAAAAATCAAGAATTCTTTTTATATGTGGATTATATAAAGTCATTTTAATATTTAAATATATTTTTTATAAATATTTTCCATTTCTTTCAATGAGTTTTCTAATAAAAATTTTTTCATAGATTTTTTGGCATTTATTCCCATTTCATTTAGTAAAATTTTATCTGAATAAAATATTTCAATATATTCTAAAAATTTTTCTTTATCTTCTTGCTGATAAATAAATCCATTTTCACTTTGAATTACCAGCTCTCTATGTCCTCTGTCTTCAGTAACAACAACCGGTTTACTATTAAACATAACTTCTGCTACTCCTAATCCAAGTCCTTCTTGTTTGCTTGCAGAAATTCCAATATCTGCAATTGAAATATATTTACCGATATCTTTTTTAAAACCTAAAAACTCTACATTTTCAATAATTCCTTTTTCCTTTGAAAATTGTTGCATTTTATCCTTCAAAACTCCTCCTCCGGCAAATAAAACTTTTATATTTCTATGTTTATTTATTAAAGGAGGAATTGATTCTAGAATAAATTTATGGTTTTTTCTAGCAATAAATTCAGCGATATATAAAATAATAAAATCATCTTTAATAAAACCTAACTCCTCTTTAGCTTGCTCTTTATTATGTTTCCCCATTTGTAACCTCAATGGATCTAAACCTATACCAAAAATCTGAAATTTTCCATCTGATGCAAATCGTTTTTCATGAAGTAGATCAAAATCTTCTTTATTAATGGTAATAATTGCATCAGTAAATTTTGACATAAATTTTTCAACAGGATAAAATACAAGCCAATTTTTAAATGAACCTCCCTTAAAAAAGTGAAAACCATGAGCAGTATACAGTACTTTGGTCCCCATTTTTCTTGATGAAATTGCCGATAACCTTGTTACAATAGATGCCATTGGAGTATGGCAATGAATCAGAACGTATTTATTATTATCAATTATTCTTTTTAAATTTTTAAATGCTTTCCAATTAATTATGTCTAATGGTGAACGACCAAAAGAAATATTCCAAACTTTATCTGCAAAAGGAATTGAATTACTTCCGTTATATGCTACATGAACCTCAAACCCTTGCTCTTTAAACCATTTTAAATAAGGTAAATGAAAACTTGTTAAATGAATTTCTGTTGACGCCGTATAAAGTATTTTTTTTGAGTTCATTTTTACAATTTAAGCAATAAAAATCTACTTTTTAAACTAGATTTTGCTTCCATTTAATTTTTCTTTCAAAAACAGGTTATAAAATGTTTTTCTCCTCATGTCTAGAATTTCTTTTTGGTATTCTTTAGCTACAGAAAAACTCCTATTTGATTCCGTTAATAATTTATTTTTATTGATATTACTCAATAAATTCACTATTTGAGAGATACTACTTTTTTCATATATAAAATCTTTAGCTATCAATTCGGGTGTTCCGCCAGCATCCGACCCTATTACAGGACAAGCTCTACTCATAGCTTCGATGGGGGCTCTAGGTAATCCTTCAGTTCTACTTGGGTGTATATATATATCAATAGTATCAATAAAATTAAATATTTGATTATGTTTTAAAGTCCCTAAAATGATAACTTCATTTATAAGATTATTTTTTTTTATAAGATGTTCCAACCTTGAAGTGCTGCCTTGCCCAACCAATTTATAGATAAAACGACATCCCTCTTTATCTTTTAAAATAGCAAGAGCTTTAATAACATTGTCATGACCTTTATAAGGAATTGAAAGTGTTCCGATAGACCCTAGAATAATAGGAGCATTAACATCTTTTTGATTAATTTTTAATAATCTTTTTTTAAGAATTTCAATATCTAGTTGGCCAATTTCAACATTAGAACAATTGATAGACTTTCCTTTTATACGATAACGGCTTTGCAAAAAAAACTTTGTTACATAAATACAATACTCAAGATTTTTCATTATCCTTTTCTGTTTCAAAAAAAAGTAATGAGCAATAAGTTTTCCCTTAAAGCTATGATACCAATAGGCGTCTAAAGTACAGGCAACCATTTCTGTAAGCAATGGTTTATTATGCTTTTGAGCATAGTGAACAGCTATATTGCCTGAACCACTAGGAAGTCTGGCCATTATTATATCATAATCTAATATAGCTTTTTCAATAATTTTTTTAGCTTTTGGTCGTAAACTAAAATATTTAAAAAAGGATTTAAAATTAGGAACTTCGATCACGTCAAAATTTTTGTGAGTAATTAAGGAGTACTTCTTAATATCTAGAATATTGATATCGTTAACTCTACCTAAAAAAGTAACATGTGTTCCTAGTTGTAAATAACGCCTAATTAATGAATCATTATAATGAATTCCATAATAGTTGTTTTGCTCATCCTTATAAATAGGGCCATCATGCACAAATAAAACCTTCATTTTTAAGATTATAAAACGTTTAGATTATTATCGTGCTTTTCAAACCATAAGATTAAATTATGATCATGCACTAATTTAAATTTCTCTTGTGCCAAATTATTAACCAAGTTTATCTTTTCATAATTTTTATGATTTTCCATTCTAATGAGTTCTATTTTTGAAAAAGTGTCTTTTGTTGTGGAGTATAATATTTCATATTCTGCACCTTCACAATCCATCTTGCAAAAATCAATTCTACCCTTAACAATTTTATCAACGATAGTATTTAGGCTTATTGTCTTGACTTCGACCATTTGGCCAGAACTGGGCAAGTCTACCGATATATTATAGGGGGAAGATTCCTCAGGAAGATATATTATTTTATCATCTAAATCAGAAACACCAAGGTTAAATGGAAAAATAATGTCTTCTAAGCTATTCTCTTTAACGTTTTTACACAGCGTATTATACGCATTAAGGTTGGGTTCAAAAGCGAATACTTTTTTTGCTCCATGACTAGCGGCGTATATAGAAAATACTCCAATATTTGCACCAATATCCAGTACTACATCACCAACATTTAGGGAACCATATTCTTTCCTACAAAAAATTACCATGGCTGTAATACCATCATGATCATTATTAGAAAGAAATAAGCTCATCCCATTTCGCAAGTCAAATTTTCCCTCTTTGGGAATTGTTTGTGAAATATAGGATTTAATTAAAACTATTGGCTTTCGAAATTGCACAAAAGAAAAATAAACCATTTTTCCAAAATCTAATAATTTACTGGGAATTTCCTTTATTAAAATTCGTCTTCCATAAACTCTCATCTGTATTTAATTTTATAATTAATTTTATAATTCTGATTTGAACTCTTCAAACCTTGAAACTGAATTAAAAGAATCAATAAAATCTCTTAACTCATCTTTCTTAAACACAATATATTCAGAATATTTGATTTTTTTATAGGCATCATTCACATCATGTGGGCCAACCATTAAATCAAAGAATTTCTTTGGTATTACTTCCTTAATTGGATTTATATTAGAGGTTAAAATCGGAATATTGCACATAACTGCTTCTATTAAAGCATTTGGTTGTCCTTCAGTAACTGAAGGGAAATAAAAAACATCAAATGTATTTAGAACTTCTTCAACATTATCTTGTTTTCCAAGGCATGTAGTAATATTACAAATTGAATATTCCTCTAATTTAGACATGAACTCTACCGAATTAGTGCCGATACCACAAAACACAAAATGAAAATTATCATTTACTAATTTTTTTGCTACTTTAAATATTGTTTCATGATTTTTTGCATTGTCGTATCTTCCGATATGGCCGACAATTTTTTTATCTAGCGGCAATCCATATTTTATTTTTAATTCTATCTTATTGTGGCTAGAATTAAAAATTCTAGGGTCCACACCATTCTTTATAACTTTAAATTTTCTATTACCAATATATTTGTTTTTAAAAAAATAATCTAACGCTGATTTACTATTTGATAAAATTTTAGTAGAAAATCTAAATACAAACATATTTAAAACCCAATTGTACAAATTATTAAATATATTTTTTTTAAAAGCGTCGCTAGATCTTCTGTAAAAAGTTATACTTTTCGGAACTTTTAATATAAATGCAATTAGCATTACCATTCCTGAGAAGTTTCCATTAAAATCGACTATAGTATCAAATTCTCCCTTTTTAATAATATTTTTATAAATAAAAATATTATTAATATTGATATAACCTAACGGTTGATGAATAATAGTGTCGACCAATTTTTCATATTTAGACTCTAAATCACCATATTTTTGCCTTCTACAAATTATAGTAATATTGTTATCCTTATCCTTAATATATTCTAAAAATCGAAGTAGATAGTTTTCTATTCCACCAGCATCTAATGTCGGTACAATAAAACAAAAATATTTCATTATTTTATATCTCTATATTCTATTAATTATTGAAACTCTACCATATTTTCTTGAAAACATCTCATTGTCGTTTTCTCAAACCACTTTTACAACAGCCTCAACCATCCATTCTTGAGGATTAAACGAGTTATCGTACCAATTTAATTGATCATCCCAATATCCAGGGCAATTGTCATATGCCTCTACAGAAAACCCGTAACTAATTTCAATTAATAGTGGAACATTGTGCTCATCAAATACAAAATCATAAGCTAAACATTGAGAACGTATTTTTCTACTCGTTTCGAAGGCAGCTTTAATACATCGCTCATCAAACTCCTCCCTGGCAACTTTGAATGATCCACTTCCAGATGCTCTAAAATCTCCTTTTCGTACCATCCGTTTAAGACCAAAAGCTTTATTATTAATCACAATTATTCTTATATCAAAATCATTATTAGGAATAAAATCCTGAAAATATATATATCCTTGTTGGTAACCAACAATCTTAGAATATTCTGGTTCATGAAAAATTCTCAAAACTCCCTTTAATACATTCCAAAAACTAGTTTCACCTAAACGATATTTTCGCCATCTTTCAGTAAGATTTGTTAATGGTTCATATTGTTTAAAACCTTTACCAAAAGCTCTTTTAATTAAATGTAAAGCTTCAGATTTTGTTTTTGCCAATTTAACATTTGCAGATCCGGCACCACCTCTTAATTTAAAAACCTTAGGAAATTTAACTTGTTCAGTCCAAGCTATTGCTTCTTTTCTTGAATAAAAAACATGAGTAGGTACATGTGGAACATCTAATGCTTCTAATAAATACTTCTGACCCACTTTATCATCAAAATGCCATAATGTATTAAAGTTGGGAAAAACAGCAAAACCTGACTGTTCCAAGGAAAACAGCAACTGTTTTGCAAAAAGTATATCTTTTGAATTTGTATGATGATGATGCCACATAAGTGAACTACAACCAATTAGTTGCTCTATTATATTATTATCATAACAATTTACAAGTTTATATGGAATTCTCTTTTTATTACAATAATCTATCCATCTTGGATGATAACCATAATGACTATTATGTATTGCAATCATTTAATTTATATATAATTTTAATCAAACTATGAAAATACTAGTACTAAGCATAATTTTCATTATTGAAGTTTATAATATTTATTTAGTCTAAATGTCTAGTTTTTTAACTACCATTGCTTTATTACCACTAATAATTGAGTTAGGTGGAAATACTCCTTTTACAACTGTACTAGCAGATACAACAGAATTTTTTCCAATAATTGTTCCTTTTAAAATGACACAATTAATACCTATCCAAACATTTTCATGAATAACTATTCCTTCCGGTTTGTCTCTTCCACTAGTTCTATCGTTAGAACATAGCTCATGTCCATTACTATCTAAAATATTAACCCCGGAAGCTATAACACAGTTCTTTCCAATCAAAATAGATTTTTGTGCGTGGATATAAGCCCCATTAATTCTAGTATTATCCCCTATCTTTATTTCTGCATTATTAACATCCATAAGAATTGTAGTAGGAAATGGCATTCCTGCTTGGTATCCCCGAGAAATAGATCTTAAATAGACATTTTCACCAAGTTTTAAATTATTTTTATTATTATTAATAATAGTATTGAAATCAATTCGTACACTATTGCCATAATAAATATTTTCTTTGGTTAATATTAATAATATTTTCTTAAACTTTCTTCCAATTCTCTCAAGTGCTCCTTTCATCTAATTTTTAGATTTTTCTATTAATTCCGCTAACTCAACGGATGTAATAAACTCTACGTTAGGCCATTTCTTTAATATTTTACTAATTAGTTCATCCAGCATTTTAATATTTCTCTCTCTATTTTCAACGTCTAATGATCCAATATAATTAACTCGATGAGAACTAATTATTGCAGGTTTATTCCATCTAAATGCTATTTCAATTTCTTTTAATGGCTCCTCAATATTAAATCTTTTATTTAAACTTGGCTCATAAAAAACGTTTCTAATTAAATATCTTTGATCAAAATTATTCTTCTCTCCAAGATAATGCCTTTTTACTCTATAAGTTTGATTCGTATTCATATTCGTGTTCTTGTGAGAATTTCCTCCTTGTATATATTTTATTCCGACATCCTTAAATGTACTTTCTAAAACGCTGTCCCACGTATATACCGGAGCAATAAAAGAATTAGATCTATAACCAAATATGTTATTAAATAGATTAGCTCCTTCAATGATTGATTTCTCTATATATTTTTGTTCATCAAGATTGCTAAATAACAAGGCTGCTAAATGAAGTTTTTTAATATTTGGGGAGGTTATTCTACTTAAGCCAAAAGTACCATGTTCAAATGCTTTTCTAACTTCAAAATGGTTATTTCTTAATAAATCCATCCAAATAATTGGATTTACATGTTCCCTTCCATGAAGTTGAGGATAGAATATTCCATTTTGTATTCCTTTTTGCCAGGTATCAAAAACATTCTTGCCGTTAAACTGTCTTTGCAACGTATCAGTAAATGGTTCGTAATAATACTTATTAAATTCACCTTGTGATATTCTATTGAAATCAGGATTGGCTACATTTGTGTTGGCTGTAAAAATGGGGTGATTTCCTTTTGAATCTGTATATTTCGTCAATACATTAAACAAATATTCAAGATCTTCGTTGGAAGCGAGATTATCATATTTGTTATATGGACATAAATCAACCCGAATACCTTCTTTTAATAAAGCATTATACACTTCTTTAGATGGCATTCTGATAGAACCCCAATCATCTGATTCAAATACTACAATTTTTCGATTGGTACGCCAACCGGGAACATTAATTAAGTTTTGGACTAATCTTCTTTTTATGTTCACAATATAATCACTTTGAAATTGCCATTAATTGTCCTAATTGAGTAGTGGTCATAAATTCAACATCTGGCCATTTTTTTATAATATTATTAAGTAAATTATCTAATTGCTTAATTCCTTTTTTTCTGTTTTTTTCATTGATATGACCAATATAGTTTACTCTATGGGTAGAAATAATTGCCGGTTTTTGCCAAAAAAATGCAGTTTCTATATCTTTTATAGTTCGCTCCCAACCATACATTTGCGCATTATGTCCATGTTCAAACTGCGAATTTCTTGCAGTGAAAACTTGATTATACTCATTAAATTTTCCTGTATATCTAAAATTCTTTTTAAATTTGCCTCCTCCTAAAGGTTCTCTCTGCTGTCTAGCACCGCTTAAGATACTAATTCCTTTATCTTTTAAAATTGGTTCAAGCTTTGTATTCAATAAACTATTGGGTGCAACAAAAAATGTTGGTTTATAATTAAATAATTGCTCAAAAAGGTTTATCCCTTCTTCTAAAATTTTTTGTTGGTTTAATATATCTTCCTCTGTATCGATATCAAATGCAGGTAAATATGAAATCCCTTTTTCTTGACCCATTCCATAAAAATTAAATTCAAAACATTTACGTGTAATACTATCTGGATTTTTTAAAACTTCCAACCATCTGTTTACGTTTAAATGTTCTCTTCCATGAAATTCGGGATAAAAAACTCCTTCATTGATTCCTTCTTTCCATAACTTATAGACATTACTATGTGATGCGCCATATTTTTTAAGTGTTTCTGATACAGACTCATATTCATACACTTTAAAATTGTTAGATCTGATTTTTTCAAAATTTGGATTGGCAACAATTGATAAAGCGGTAATAATTGGATGATTATCATTTTTATCTCTATGTTTTTTTAAAACAGAAAATAATGCCCCCAAATCATCATTACTTTCTAAGCTATCATTTTGATTATAATAACTTTTATCTACCCTTATTTTCTGAGATAATAAGTTGTCATAAACTTTTCTTGATGGCATTCTAATCGCCCCCCAATCATCAGATTCAATCACGACAATTTTTCGATGTGTCTTCCAACCATGAATATTTCTTAAATTCCTAATTATCAAATTTTTAAATGCTTTCAACATTAGAAAATAAATTTTTGCAATTCCATAAGTATCAGAAAGTTATTTAATTAAATCAATCAAGGGGATTTTTTCAATATTAAAAAGGGTTATCATCGGGTTACCTATAATAGTTTCTACCGACATAAAATCAAATCCGATTCTCATCTGAACCGTTATATATAATAATAACAATGGAAACAACAGGAACTTTAAATGAAATAAGTGAAATGAATTATTTTTTAAATTAGAAATTAGAAAAATAAATATATACATGACGAGCGTATTCGAAATCAAAGCCATCCTACCTAAACTTGGTATAAAATTTAATAAATTCACTATAATAGTAAATAAAAAAGTGAATTTAATCAAATAATCAAATCTTACATTGTAATCTTTTAAATCTTTATATTTTATATATATATACACAACCATTATAGAAATTGCATAGAAAAGTGCCTTAGTAAAAACTAGCGCATACCAATTTGTATTTGATGTTTCTTCAATTATTTCATCAAATATAGATTCCCTTGCATAGGCATCAACCTTTCTATATAGGAATAGAGGAACATAATTTTTTAGAGACTCATTCAATATATCCAAATTAATACTTGTAAAAAAAAATGAAATAATATATAAAAAAAACAAATGACTTGTATTCAATACTTTTTTTATAGTTAAGAATAATAAAAATGCAAATATTGGAAGAGCCATTGAAAAGTGAATCAAAAATAAACTAGAAATTAGTAAAACAGTTTTGAAATTGAATCCTGTATTGTACGATCGTAAAATAAGATATACAAATATTATGGCCCCTAAACTAAATCTAATTCCATTAATCCCTCTCCAAATAGGAATTATTAACAAAAATGTAATTATTAGTACTATTAAAAAAAAATCTTTATTAAATTGTATATCAGATACTAGTATTTTATAAACTCTAGAATAAAAAAAACCGAAAATTAATCCTATTAATCCTAAGAAAGCAATATCAGGAAGACCAATTTTAGCTGAAATTAATGAAATAAAAGGAAAAAATATATCTTGATAACCATATTCTACATAAGAATTATTTATTAAATAAGAGAGCCCTCTATCTTCAATTTTCCAAAGATTAAATTCTTCTAAATATCTGGTTAGATCACTTGTATAATCCGAACCATAACCAGCAAAAGTTAATCCCATAAAACCTGAAAAAAACCAGATAACATTATAAGAAGAGGCACTCATTGAATTTTTAAATGCAGCAAAAAGTGCTATTGCAGGAGATAATAAAAAAAGTAAAATACTATATATAAAATCCTTCTGATACATTTAGTCAATGTAAGCTAACATTTTATTAATAAAAACTTCCTCTTTAAATTCTGAAACTTCATCATCCAATATATTTTTTAAAATTTGCTTTTCTAACTTATTTATATTGATCAAATCATTGAATTTTATAAGCATATTTTCATTATCAAACCTTAATTTATTCTCAGATACTATTTCTTTCTGCCCACCAGAATTATGAACAAAAGGAATACATCCAAACAACATGGCTTCAACTGTTGTAATACCAAAATGTTCATTTTCTGCAAAAAACACATAATATTCTGAAAGTGATAAATAACCCATAACGTTACTATATGGTTGGTTCACTAATATTTCAATATTATTTAATCTATATGTTTCTATTAGCTTTTTTATATTCTTCAAATAACTAATATTTTTATTATTGATTGCACCAATAATATAAAAAGTATAGTCCTCGTAGTTTTTTGCCAGATCAACTACCTTTTCCACTCTTTTACCAGGCGCTAACCTAGATAAAAAAACTACTGTTTTTTCCTTTTTATTAATCTCATCTGGTATATATTTTTCAACTGCATTCGAAGGATAAACAACATCAAGCTTTTTCCCATAATAATCATAAAACATTTTTGCAGTATAATTGGAATTTATTACACAGTTATAATTTTGAAATTCAAAAATCGGGTGTATTTTTTTTAAAAATGTTTTGTAAAATATATTTTTGACATTAGTTAAGAATGGTGTTTTTGAAAAATTATAAGCCCTTGGAGACATTGATAAATAAAATAAATGTTTTTGGTTATTATTTATCATAACATTTGGTTGAAATATATAAATAAAATCGAATTCTTCATCTAACCAAGAGGTTTTAAAATAAAATACAAATTCCCAAATCGGCATTAGAATTTTTTTGCTCTTATCAAAAGATTCTGCTGAAATTGAAAAATTCACTTTGTGAATATTACAATGAAGACCATGCTCTTCCCAAAGTTCTTTTTTTGGTATATTATCTGAAAGTAGTGTAGGAATTATACCTTGCTGATTTAAACCTTTTATTAACGATATTACACAAGTCTGAACACCACCATAAGAAGTCATTAAATTACAAATTATACCTATTGTTTTCATAAAAATTTAAAATTCTAAGGGATTCTTGTTAAATATTTTATTAAATAAATGTTGCCAATTAATCCAAAATTTTTCAGAGTACTGATTTTCTATACTTTTTATTCTATATAAATTAGTCAAAGAATGAAAGAGATTATAATTAGGAATACCAGGGCAGAGCATTTCAAAATACAATTGAGAACTTGATCCAAATCCAATTAAAAAATCAATTTTAATATGATTAAACAAAACTTCAACTGGCAAGGAAACATCAGGAAAAATAACAATAAAATCAACGCCTTTATTATTTAAGAAATGTAATATTTTTTTTTTCTTATTGTCAGAATCTTTAGGGTGAAATTTTATTAAAAGTTTCACCTTTGTTCCTATTTTTTTTAAAGAATCAGAAATAATACTGATCTCATCCTTTATAGGATTTGAAAAAAGAGAAGTAGCCGTACTGGAAAGATATAATACATTTATTTGTTCTTTATTCTTTAAACGTTCTAAATTTTCATTCTCTATAATTAATTTAAGTTTGTCAGATAGAAAAATATCAAATTTAATTCTTTCATCATAGGAATTTTCATTTATAGGCAGAATATTATACTTTTTAGCAATATTAAAGCCAAATTCAGTATCAGTGATACTTTGCAAATACCTTGAAAATCGTTTAACCCCTAAGGATTTAAAAATAATACAATCTGTAAAGTACTTTTTAATTTTTAAAATTAATGAATCAACAAATTTCTTTTTAAGAATAGGTGAAAAATAGTGTGACAAACCTTCTTCAAAGAAGTTTATCTGCATTTTATGTTGCCAATATTCAGCTAAAAAAACATAAGCCGGGTGATTTATATCACCAAAATACAAAGCCTTTATATCATTTTGTAAAATTATTCTTTTAACCTTATTAGAAAATTTATATAGTTTTATATATGAAATTAATGGTTTTTTGAAAGAGTATATGCCATTATTTAGATTACCCAAAACATACTTTTTATTCCATTTACTTTTAATTAGCATTACATCAAAAACTTCATAAAAGTGTTCTGCATTTCGTCCTGTATTGGATAAAACAAGTACGTTATTTTTTAGCTTTTTTTTTACGATAAGATTCTGGGCAACTAACATTTGAAAAGGTGTATGAATAAAAAATAAATTCATTAAAGTAAATTAATTTTTAATTAATTTATAAAATTGCCAAGGCATCGGGAATACTTTTACACTATAAAAATAAATTAATATCGCAGTTAATATCGAAACAATAAAAGTAGATATTGGTGCGCCAATTGTACCGAAGTAAGGAATAAATAAAACTAATAAAATGACATTTAATAGGGCAGTTAGAATAGTTAATATCCCTAAATATTTTGTTTTTTTATGATAATATATGAACATTGACAAAGAAATATACACCGCATTAAAAAAATTATAACCTAATAAGTAAGGCAAATAACTCAAAGACTCACCATACTTAACCAAAAAGAATTGGTTTATTATAAAATATAAAACAAAATATCCCAGTATTAGAATTGCAATATAAAATAACAAAAAATAATATATTTTTCTTACAATATCTTTTTTTATCGCCACCATTTCATCTGAACTACAATCAAAAGATAATCTTTTATAGATATATGGTGAAAAAGCTGAAAAAAAAGCTGCAGTAAAAAATAAAAAAATAGCACTAAAACTAATAGCAAACGAATAAACTCCGTTTTCTGCTAAACCCAAAGAATCTGTAATAAATATTTTAGCAAATGCAGTTTTTATCCATAAAGCTAAAGTATGTGGCAAAAGAGGCAATCCAAACCATAAAAATTTTTTCCAATAATCTAAATCTATTTTTTGTAAACTTCCAATAAACTTTTTCCCATAAAAAATACTTATAATACCAAAAAAAATACCTGTTATTACAATACTCCAAATTCTTCCTTGCCAATTGTATTTTAGTAAAACAACAAATAAAACTACTAATAAAGAGCTTAGTAAAACATTAAAAAAATTAAAGACTCCAAAAAATTTCGCTTTCTCTTCTACTCTAAGTTTTGCCAAAAACATACTCTTAAACGGCATGAAAAATGAAGTTAATAATGCAATTAAAATCCAAAATATTGACAATCCAGACCATTTACTAATTTGATTTATAGATAGTAAAACAACTATACTAACTAATAAAAAAAGAAAAACCGTAAAGTACATGATTTGATTATAAATCATTTTAGGGTTCTGACCTTTTTTGTAATAATCAACAGAGAAATATGCGCTTGTGCTTAAACCAATAAAGGGAGCCAAAATACCTAAAAAAACTTGAAAATTATTAACTCTGCCAAAATCTTCAGCAGACAAATAATAGGCAACTATCGGAAACACTAAAAAAGGTAATGCCTTTGTTATACCATCTGAAAATGCATAAATAAAAATATTTCGTAATAACGGAGATATTTTTATTTTATTAAAAAATTGTATTTTCAATTTTATTTTAATTCAAATGATTTTCTTTAAACACCAATTTTGGGCTACTACCAAAAACAATAGAGTTATTTGGTACGTTGTTGTCTTTTATATATGTATTTGCCGCGATAATAACGTTATTTCCAATTTGACAGTCACCCAATACTTTACTATTGGATAACATTTTAACTCTTTCTCCAAAAACAGGATAAATTCCTTTATTATTACCTACAGTACATCCTTGTGAAAAAGAAAAATAATTTTTAAAAGTACCTCTTCCAATTACAGTTCCAAGTGGATGATCAAGAAAAAAAATGTCTGGAAGATTAACTTCATAGAATAGATCACATGAATTTAGCATTTTATTTAAATAATAAATTTTATCACAAAGTGAATTATGTCTTTTGAATTTTTTGTAAAGAGAGTTACTTAAATAATATAAGAAAACGCACCACTGTGCAGAATGATAGGGGTTAAAAAAAACTTCTCCATCCTTTTTATAATATTTATTTTTTGAATGAGAAAAATTTAATTCAATTCGATCTTTCACTTCTGGTAAAATATTATATATCAGAGTTAATTCATCCTTTGATATTTTAAATAATTTCAATTGATTAGAAATTAAATCTAATATGTAATCATCGTTGTAATCGCAAATCATGACTTAATAATTTAAATTAATTATCAATTAATTT
>Ga0209633_10002854_pt1 | contig 16375 bp, 12 predicted proteins | sample Cruoilmetagenom1_FD_187290 | JGI IMG/M metagenome (GOLD analysis project Ga0209633, IMG submission 187290) | Oil polluted marine microbial communities from Coal Oil Point, Santa Barbara, California, USA - Sample 1 (SPAdes) (version 2) | ecosystem: Environmental > Aquatic > Marine > Oil seeps ... | reverse complement strand
CACCCTTGAAATCAATTCCTAACTCTAAACCTCTAGTAATTAAACTTAAAAGTCCAATAACAATTAAAACACCTGAGATCATATATGCAATTTTTCTTTTTCCTATAAAGTCAAAATTAAGATCACCAAATATTCTTGATCTATTACCAAGATCAATTTCATATTTTTTAGCAAGCATAAATTCGAATAATAACTTAGTGATTACTAGAGCACTAAATAAACTTGCAAGAATACCAATCATAAGAGTTAAAGCAAATCCTTGAATTGGACCACTACCAAATTGATAAAGAATAACAGCAGTAAAGAAAGATGTTATATTGGAATCAAAAATGGCAGAGTAGGAATGAGCAAAACCACCTTCAACTGAAGCTTTAATAGTTTTTCCAGTTGAAATTTCTTCTCTAATTCTTTCAAAAATAAGCACATTAGCATCAACCGCCATACCAATTGTTAGAATAATACCAGCAATACCAGGCAAGGTAAGTGTTGCTTTAAATGCAGCTAGAATTCCAAGTGTAAATAACAAAGTGAATAACAAAGCTAAATCTGCAAATGAACCGGTTTTTCTATAATAAGCTATCATAAAAATTGCAACAAGAAGAAAACCAGCTATGGTTGATGTAAAACCTTGGTTGATTGAATCTTGTCCAAGTGATGGCCCAACAGTTCTTTCTTCAATGATATCAACAGGGGCAGGAAGAGCACCAGCTTTAAGAACAATTTCAATTAGCTTTGCCTCTTCTAAATTTTCCATTCCACTTATTTGAGAATTACCGGAAGGAATTTTTCCAAGTATATTAGGAGCAGTGTAAACATAACCATCAAGAACTATTGCACATCTTTTATTAACATTTGAACCTGTAATACGTGCCCATTCTCTTGACCCTTCGGCATCCATTTGCATAGATACCACAGCACCAGTTGTTGAAGGATCAATGTTTGCTTGAGCATCAACAATAACTCCGCCAGTTAGTTCAGCAGTTTTATTAACAAGGTATAGTCTAAAATAATTAACTCCTTCTTGAATAATATCTGGTTTAGCAGAAAATAAAAACTGAACATTATTAGGAATAATATTCTGAATTTCAGGACGTTTTAGATAATTGTTTATAATTTCTTTCTCATTTTCCTTAACTACTAAATCGGCACTTTGTTGAGAGAGTAACCGTGCAATAGAAAAGAAAGGATGTTCTTTCGAAAATTGTTCATCGTCTATGTCATCAGTTAATGCAGAATCTAAAGCAGTAGTTTCTGTAGAATCTGTTATATATTGCTTTGCAAGTACTTCATCAATTCTATTTATAATTGGGAAAGTGAAATCCGGTTCTTTAACAAGTTTGAATTCCAACATTGCTCTACCTTGCAGCAGATTTTTTGCTTCTTCTTTTTTAGCAATTCCAGGTAGTTCAACAACAATTCTTCTTGCACCTTGCTTTTGTATTGAAGGTTCAGAAACTCCATATTGATCAACTCTGTTTCTAATAATTTCAATTGCTCTTGTTACAGCGTCAGATTCTTGAGCTTTGAGATCATCAATAATGTCAGTGTCTTCTTGACGAATCGAACCAAAATATCTACTTAACCGAACATTGTTTTCAGTTAATTTTGCAGTCAGAATAGAAACAACATCTTCATCAGACGTTTTAGCAATTGTAGAGGTTTCTTTTAGTATGTCAGCAAATTGTTCATCGGGATCTTTAACTAGTTTCTCTAATAATTTGGCTGTGTTAACTTCCATCACAAGATACATACCGCCTTGTAAATCCAAACCAAGCTTAACTCTTTTTTCACGAGCTATTTTAATATCTGGATTTGCAACACGAATACTATCTTCTTTGTATTCTAAAAGTGATTCAACTTCTTCAGCACTAAGTGTTGGATTTGATGCTTTAATATCTTTTCTAAAGTTTTCAACTTGTTCAGAGATTTGCGTTGTAAAGTTACTATCTTGATAAGTTGGATATAACAAAAACAGACTCAATGCAACTGCAAATACCACTAAAATGGTTCTAAATCTAAGCTCTTTCATATAACCTAATGTAGTTTTATTTATGGGTTTTTTAATTTAAAATAAGACAACTAATATAGACAGATAAGTAAAAAAAATCAATGAAAAGAACACAATATGAATAGTTGTTATACATAAAAAAACCCTCAACATAAATGCTGAGGGTTGTAAAAAAATACTTTCATAAGAAGAGAAAATTTATTCTCTTACCACCCAAGTTTTTACAATTGCATTAACTTCTTGATGAAGTTTAATGTTTACTTCATAAATGCCAAGAGCTTTAATTGGTTCTTCTAATTCAACTTTACGTTTATCAATATTAAAGCTTTTCTCTTTAAGAGCATCAGCAATCATTTGACTTGTAACTGATCCAAATATTTTATCTTCTTCGCCAACTTTAACTGGTATTGTAATAGAAACGTTTGCTAATTCAGTAGCAAGAGCTTTAGATGATTGTAATTCTTTAGCTTCTTTTTTAGAATACTGTAATTTTTCTTCTTCTAATGCTTTAATGTTACCTTTAGTTGCAACGTATGCAATTTGTCTTGGTAATAAAAAGTTTCTTGCGTAACCATTTTTCACTTCAACTAAATCGCCAATACTACCCAGTTGTTCAAAATTCTTTCTTAAAATAACTTTCATTTATTCTTCTCCTTTTACTTAACTGCTTCTGAAACAAATGGTAATATTGCTACTTGTCTTGCTCTTTTGATAGCTCTAACTAATTCTCTATGTTGTTTGGCTGTTAGCCCAGTAATTCTTCTTGGAATTATTTTACCTTGATCGGAAATATATTTGATTAATTTTTTTCCATCTTTGTAATCAATATAATCAGTTATTACTCTTTTTTGTTTTTTAGTATTTGTTCTTTTTTTATTACTTGGTCTTCTATTGTTGTTATTATTATTTGATCTCATTATTTAAATTTCCTTAATTATTTTCTTCATTCAAAATGTTAGATTCTTCATCACTTAGGAATTTATCAAAAGAATTGTCTTCTTTAGTTTCAACTACAACATTTTCAGTTTTAGTTTCTTTCACAGGAGATGATTTAACAAATTTATTCAAGAATTGAACTCTTTTAGCTTTAATTTCTACAACGGTTCTATTTCTATCATCATCTGTCTTAAATGTTCTACTTTGTAATTCACCTTCAACTAAAACGGCACTACCTTTCAATAGTCTGTCTCTACAGCTATCGGCAAGTTTATTCCATGCAACAACTCCAACGTAACAAACATCTTCTTGCCATTGATTTCCACTATCTTTATATCTTCTATTTGCAGCAATGTGAAAATTAACCACAGGTGTTTTATTTGAAGTTTCTCTAAAAACTGGATCTTTAGTTAAATTACCGGCAATGATTACATTATTTAATTCAGCCATTTTCAAATCAGCCATTACATTCCTCCATACATCTCGTTAATAATTATTCGTCACTAGTTGAACTTATTGTAGCTTCTTCTTTGCTTTCATTTGTTCCTTCAGTAGATTTAGCTTCTTCTTCTACCTTTATATTTTTCATTTTTTCAATATTTTCTAAAGCCTTTTTATCAAGAGCTATTGTCATGTATCTAATAACAGTCTCATCAAGTTTTAAAGCTCTTTCAAAATTCACAACCATTGCTGGTAGTGCAGTGAAACGAGAAATTAGATAATAACCAGATTTTGATTTGTTGATGTTGTATGCTAAACGCTTACGACCCCAATCATCAATTGCTGTAATTTCTCCACCATTAGTCGTAATACTTTCTTTAATATTACTTATGGTTTGTTGAACTTGTTCATCTTCGAGCGAAGCATTAATAATTACGACACTCTCGTAATGTTTTGTGCTCATATGATTGTACCTCCCTGTGGACAATTTGGCTCTTAATTTCTTTGTTTTATTAAGAGCAGGGTTTATTGTGATTTATTTTATTAATGGTGCTATCACTAATGATACTACAGACATTAATTTTATTAAAATGTTTAATGATGGTCCAGATGTATCTTTAAATGGATCGCCAACTGTATCGCCAACAACAGCTGCTTTATGTACGTCTGATCCTTTACCATAAGCTTTACCATCTATTGTAATATTTCCTTCAATCAATTTTTTTGCATTATCCCATGCACCGCCAGCGTTAGACTGAAATATTGCCATTAAAACTCCAGAGACTGTAACACCAGCTAATAAACCAGCCAACATTTCTTTAGAGGTAAAACCAACAATAACCGGAACACTAATAGCCATAAGTCCTGGTAGTACCATTCCTTTCATTGCAGCTTTGGTAGATATTTCAACACACTTGGAATATTCTGCTGGAGCAGTTCCTTCTCTTAATCCTTTAATTTCTCTAAACTGTCTTCCAACTTCAACAATCATTTCTTTTGCAGCACGTCCTACAGCATTCATTGACAATGCTGAAAAAACGAAAGGAAGCATTGCTCCAATAAATAATCCACCCATTATAACTGGTTTTGCTAAATCAATAACTTTTATATCAGCTTGTAACATATAAGCACTAAAAAGTGCTAATGCAGTTAAAGCAGCGGAACCAATTGCAAATCCTTTACCAATTGCGGCAGTAGTATTTCCAACGGCATCAAGAGTATCTGTTCTTTCTCTAACTTCTGGAGGTAACTCAGCCATTTCTGCAATACCGCCGGCATTATCAGAAATAGGTCCGTAAGCATCAACTGCTAATTGAATCCCTGTTATAGAAAGCATTCCTAATGCAGCAATTGCAATACCATATAGGTTAGCAAATTCAAATGAAGTAATTATAGCAGTAGCAATAATTAATACAGGAATGGCTGTTGACATCATACCAACTCCAAGTCCGGCAATAATTGTTGTTGCTGCTCCAGTTACAGATTGTTCAGCAATTTTCCGAACTGGTTTATATTCAGTTCCAGTATAATATTCTGTAATAATTCCAATCAAAGTTCCAGAAGCTAATCCAATAATAGTTGCAAAGAAAACACCAAGACTTGTATATTCAAATCCATCATGTATCCAAGATTCTGGTAACAAAGCTTTAATAATAAAGTATGATGCAACTAACATAAACCCGGCTGTTCCAAACTCACCTGTATTTAATGCTTTTTGTGGACTTCCACCTTCTTTTACTTTAACAAAGAAAGTTCCAATAATTGAAAGAACAATTCCAACACCAGCTAAAACTAAAGGTAAAATAACACCGGCTAAAGGAAATTCTTTAAACTCTGTTGTAAACACAGCACCAAGAACCATTGTACCTATAATAGCACCGACGTATGATTCAAAAAGATCTGCACCCATTCCAGCAACATCCCCCACATTATCGCCAACATTATCAGCAATAGTAGCTGGGTTTCTTGGATCATCTTCTGGAATCCCTTCATAAACTTTACCTGCTAAATCAGCTCCAACATCTGCTGCTTTCGTATAAATTCCTCCACCCACTCTTGCAAAAAGTGCAATGGATGAAGCTCCAAGTGAAAACCCGGATAAAACATTTATAACTTTACTTACGTCCCAATCTAAATTTGAATAAACAATAAATAAACCACTCAATCCTAAAATACCAAGACCAACAACATTCATTCCCATAATTGAACCACCAGAGAAAGCAATTTGTAATGCAGGTCCTAATCCTTTACGTGCAGCTTCTGTTGTTCTAACATTTGTTTTAGTTGCAGCAACCATTCCTAAATAACCAGCTAAAGCTGAAGAAAAAGCACCAACAACAAATGAAACAGAAATTAACCAAGATGAATTTTCATTGCCAGAATTTGCAACACCTAATAAAACAGCAACAATAATTATAAACCAAATAAGTAGTTTATATTCAGTTTTTAGAAATGCAATTGCACCTTCTTTAATATGAGTGGAAATTTCCACCATTTTTTCATTACCGGCACTTTGTTTAGTAATCCAAGAACTTTTAAAAAAAGAATACAGTAATGCGGACAATCCCAGAAAAGGTATAACGTAAATAATTGAATTCATATTTTAATCCCCTTAGGTTTCCTTATCGCTTAAGTTTTTGACTTCGCTATAAAGATTTAACATTTGTGATGTTCCACCAATTATAAAATTTTCAATTAACTTTATAATAAGAGAAGAATTGTTATTTATTATTTCAGTTTCTTTATTTGTAAAATTTGATAAAACATAGTCAGATAAATTTTCATCTTCAGTTGGATTTGTAATTCCAACTCTAATGCGAGGAAAATTATTTGATTCTATATTGTATATAATTGATTTAAGTCCGTTATGTCCGCCGTCTCCGCCGGATTTTCTAATTCTTAACTTACCTAAATCTAAATTTATGTCATCAACAACTACAAGAATGTCTTCTGCTGATAAATTATATTTTTCAATCAGTTCTAAAAAAATTAACCCACTATTATTTACATAAGTTGTGGGTTTAATTAAAATGAAAGCGGAAGAATCAATAATACTTTCCGCCTTCCAATATTCACTTTTAGAAGGAACAAATTGTAACTTATATTTTTCAACAAAACTATCTAATATTTGAAAACCAATGTTATGTCTGGTATGTTCATAATTTTTACCAGGGTTTCCAATTCCAAATATAACTTTCAATTAAAACTAACCTTCGCTACCTTCATCATCTTTATTTTCACCAATAACTTCAGGTTGTGCTGCTTCGCTATCATCAGTCAATTCATCAGTTTCTGGTTCTTCTTCAGCTTTAGGAGCAACAATAGCAACAATTAAAGTATCTTCAGAATTTAATAATGTAAAATTATCAAAGGATAAATCACGAATATGTACAGAATCCCCAATATTAAGTTCAGTAATATCAACATCTAAATGATCGGGAATATCTTTTGGTAAACACTCAAGATCAAGTTTATGAAGATGCTGTTGAATTTGTCCACCCTCTTTAATACCAACAGATTGACCAATTAAACTAACAGGAACTTGAATTTCAATTTTTTGTCCAGCAGTAATTGCTTGAAAATCCACATGAACAATTTTATCAGTAACAGGGTGAAATTGAATGTCTTTCAAAATACAAGTTATTTCTTCTTTGTCACTTATCTTCAGGTTAATTAAGTGCATTTCCTTTGTATAAACAACAGGTCTTAAGGCAATTTCAGTTGTTGTAAAGTTTACTGGTTCTGCACCTTTTGAGTATAAAACTCCAGGAACTTTTCCTTCTCTTCTTAATGAATTAACTGCACCTTTCGTAGAAATTTCACGTTCTTCCGAAATAATGTTTAGGTTAGCCATAATTTATCTTCTCCAATTATTAAATTTTTAACTTTTATCAGTGTCAAATAAAGAACTTATAGATTCATTATTATGAGTTCTTCTAATAGCTTCGGCTAATAAGCCTGCAGCTGATTTAACGATTATTTTTTTTGTTTTGATATCCTTTGGTAAAGGAATGCTATCAGTCACAAATAATTTTGAAATTTCTGATTGTTCTATTCTATTAATGGCTTCACCCGACAAAAGAGGATGAGTAACTACACCGTATATTTTTTTTGCTCCATTTTCTTTAAATGCTTTAATTGCTGATACAAAAGTTCCACCAGTATCAATTAAATCATCAATTAAAAGAACATTTTTGCCATCGACTTCACCAATTAAATTCATTACTTCTGCTTCATTGTGCTTCGGTCTTCTTTTATCAATAGCAGCAAGCGGCATATTTAGTCTCTTTGAATATGACCGAGCTAATTTTATTCCACCAATATCAGGAGAAGCAACTACTAAGTCCGGATCATTTTTATCCCAATGATCAATAAATACAGGTGAAGCGTACAAATGATCAAATGGGATATCAAAAAAACCTTGAACTTGAGCAGCATGTAAATCCATTGCAATTACTCTATCTGCACCAGCTTCAGCAATTAAATTAGCTACCAATTTTGCTGTAATTGCAACTCTTGGTTGATCTTTTCTATCTTGCCTTGCATATCCAAAATAAGGAATAACTGCTGTAACAGTTAACGCCGAAGATCTTTTTGCGGCATCAATCATAATTAGTAATTCCATTAAATTTTCAGCGGGTGGATTTGTTGATTGCACAATAAATACATCGCCGCCACGAATGTTTTCTTTGTACTTAGCCCAAATTTCGCCATCGCTAAATCTTTTTAGATCAACAATGCCAAGGGGAGCACCAATATAATTAGCAATTTTTTGAGATAGTTCAGGATTTGAAGTTCCTGAAAAAATAACTGGACCAGCTGCCATTTATATATTTATCCATTTAAAAATTATTAATATAGCTTGCAAATATAAGTATTACTATAAGTTATGTCAAATTTCAATTAATAAATTTGGCATAAAGTTGTTTCCTATTTTTTACGTTTTGTAAACAAAAAAATTAGAACAATTACTATTACAATCAAAGCTAAAGTGTAAATTAGTTGTGGCGTTTCTTTTAGTTTGAATGGAATATACCTTGCCATAATTGTTTTACCATTTCCAATTTGGTCAAGTGAAAATTCCCAGGTTAATTTGTTACGTGAAATTGAGTTTGCATTATGTTCAACTATTTCACCTGGTAAATAATATACATACTTTACAGTTAATGACTTTGCCGTTGAATCAAATCCAATTGTAATTGGCTGAATAAATTGTGAGAAGATTTTTTCGTCTTCAGGTGCATTTTTATTAGATAACTCAGCATTACTAAAGAAAGGTAAATAATTTAACGAATCAAAATCAGAGAATTCAAATTCTAATTGTGCGTGTAATGTGCTATCCTTAAAATCTCTAAAAGTTTTTGCAAAGATTATTTTTGTAAAAGGAGCTTCAAATTTTGTTTGTAAAGAATCCTCGTTAAATAAGCCAACTTTGGTTAATAAAAGAGAATCAATATCAGTCCCCATATCTCTCCAAAAGTGAACAAACATTTTACCGGTGTTATCTGTCTTAATGGTTGTTATCTGGTTATAGTTTAGACAAGACGATAAAATAAGAGCTGTTGAGAATAGTAAGAAGTATTGTTGTATTTTTTTCATCTGTCAAAATAACTCTTTTTTGATAGTTTATTAAGTAAAATTAAATTATTTCTTTTTCATTTTTTATAATGTAAATTTGCTGATTAAATTTTAAAGGATGTATAAATGCCAACTTATGATTACAAGTGTTTAGAATGTAATTACACTTTTGAAGAATTTCAAAAAATGAGTGACGATGTTTTAACTAAATGCCCAAAGTGTAATGGAAAGGTTAAAAGATTAATTAGTGGTGGATTAGAACCAATATTTAAGGGGTCAGGATTTTACGAGACGGACTATAAAAAAAAATCGTCCAATTCTAAACAATCTGAAAAGAAAAAAACTGATACTAAGGTAAAAGAAACGAGTTCAAAAAAAACTTCCGCGAAAAAAAATGATAAAATCCAAGAGTAATATTGCAAAATATTAGTAATACCTATCTGTCATTTCGAAATGAACTTTTTTTTTAAGCGATTGAGAACCGAGTTTGCGAGCTCACAGTAGGTAAATCTCTCAGCTATATTTGGAGTAAAAGATCTCTCACCCGTCAACAAAAAGCCGGGCAGGCAAAAAACATGTTCGAGATGACAACTATTTTATAATCCGAAAACCACTTTAGTTTTAGTATAAAATTAAAAATCTAAACCAATAGAAATATAATACTTAGGTACAGAATAGTTTTCGCCATTGTAAGTCCAGGCAACATCAAACTTCCATAGGAACATCATATAAAGTCTAATGCCAAAACCAGTTCCCACTAAAAGATCATTAGTTATTGTTTTTCCATTTGTATTTTTTGTAAACAATTTTAAATCTTTATTCTGATCCCAAGCTGTACCAGCATCAATAAACGCAGTGCCAATAACATTTTGGAATAGTAAAGGAAGTGGTCCGGTTAATAAATATCTAATTAATGGAAATCGAAATTCTAGATTTAGAAGTGAATATTTTGTGCCTAGTTGTTCCGCATAATTATAACCACGTAAAGGCATAGCCGGAGTTAGAAAAATATAATCAGACGCAGAACTAAGCGGAATTTGATTTTGAGCAAAAGTTCTATTTATCCAACTCTCTGTTCCTCCCATAAAAAATCTTTGCGGATTTGCACCAGTTGAATATCCACCTGAAAGTCTTATTACAAAAGAGTTATCATAAAAGAATCTGAAATACTTTCTATAATCCCATGTAAGTGAAAAGAAACTTTTTGTATGGTTTGTAAAACCTGGATTTCCAAATGCTGTCATTTTATATCTTGAACCTTCTATAGGCGAAAAGTAACCCCACATTGTATTATCTTTGGTATAACTTGCAGATGGAATTATAAAGGTTTCACTATCTAACGGTTCTTCAATATTATCAAGGTTTTCTCTGGAAACCCTTTGAACACTAACGCTAGCATCAACACGATGAAAAGTATTTAGTGGTAAACTTGCAGATAAAATTCCGCCAAAACTTCTAAACCTATAAAAGTCTAATCCAGTTGAACCATTTAGTAAAACAAACCGTGCAGTATGATACGCTTCAATTCCATAATTTATTTTCTTTGGCAAGTAATAGTAGGCAAGTCCGTAATCACTATTTTTCAAATCAATTTGTAAACTAGTTGTACCTATTAGTCTATGATTTCCAAGAACATCACTAAAAGAAAGAACTGTAGTTCCAAGAACTCCGTACAAAGAACTATAACCAGCGTTAGCGTAAATAATATCTGGTGTAAAATGGACTTTATAATTGTTGACTAAAAAATTTCCTTCATCATCTAATTTTTCAGCAAAAAGAATTTTTCGTTTTTTTGGACTTATAGTTGTATCCTGAAATAGATCTGGTTTTGCAAATACGAAATTACTATAATCTTCCATAGTGCTATCAACTTCTGCATTTCCATAATCAATTATTTGTCCAGTAAAAATGTTTGGATTAGATTGTTCTGTAGTATCGTTTTTTTGAACGTTAGAATAAATATATTCTTCACCAGTTAATGGTTCTGTGCTTTCTTCAACAAATTCAACTGAATCAACTTCTTCCAAATAAAATTGACTCATATATTCTGTCATTTCAATATCTTCAATTGTATCCAGTAAGAACGGATTATTTATTAGAAATACATTAAATCCTGAATTAAAAAAGGAAGTAAAAACTAACTTTTTAGCATCCGCCGAAAGAGAAAGACTTTCAATACCATTTAAAGAATTTGTAATTGGATTTGCTTCCAATTCTAAAATAGATGTAACTGAATCGGTTTTATCAATAGAAATTCTTTTTTTGTAAATATTATCAATTCCGTTAAAATCTGAAACAAAAAGAATATCTTTACCATCTTTAGAAAATACAGCAGATTTTTCATCACTAAATTCCCAGTCAGTAATTTGGATAACTGATTTAGAAATAATATCAATTGTAAATAAATCTAATTGATATGATTCCATCAAAGACATTGAAAATCCATCTTGAGCTATATCATCTTTTGATAAGCTTCCTCTATCTGAAGAAAAAGCAATTGATTTACTATCCGTAGACCAACTTGGCAAATATTCGCTAAAAATATCATTCGTTAAGTTTGTTAGCTCTTGAGTTTCAAAATTGTAAATATAAATATCTGATTGATGTGCATTGCTTCCTAATAGTGCCATGTACTTTCCATCTGGCGACCAGCTTACTGATTCAATTCCGTGTAACTTAAATGGAAGGTTCTCATATTCCTCGGTTTCAGTATTGATTATTTTTATAACATCATAACCTTCACTCTTACTTGAAAGAGCCACTCTTATGTTATCTGATGACCAAGTAAGAGCAGGTGATAGGACGTTTAATTCTTCAAGGTTTTCAGTTTTACCACTTTCAATAATTTTACTTATAACTTTTCCATCAAATGAATTTACAACATAAACGTCTAAATAAATATCTCTATCAGAAATTAAAACAATTTTATCTCCCTTTGGAGAAATTGCCGGACTTGTATTATAAAATCCACCTAATTTTTTATGGTTGGTTAATCTCTTAGCAAATTCATCAGGATCAGTTCTATATGCAACTTCTGGCCAAAATCTTTTCTTAATACTTTTTTTCCATTTAGTATTTAATTCTTCCAAGTCAATTCCAATTGATGCTTTGAAACCCTTATCAACATTACCTTTGGCCTTAACACTATACAGTAATTCGGATATTTTTTCTATTCCGTAAGTATCAGCAATATACCTAAACAGTGCTTGTCCACCTCTGTATGCAAAATAACCACCAAGTCTTTTTATATCAGGTAAATATTCGTTAATAGCTGCGTCTCGTATAAACATATCGGAGTTAGTTTCCCAACCACTTGAAAGATATTCCGCCATTCCTTCATGGTACCAAATTGGGAGCTGAAGTGTAATTCCTTTTGCAATAATATTTTGTATTGTTCCACCGTATAGCATGTCACGCATAACAGCATGCACAAGTTCATGATGAATAACGTGTTTGAATTTACTATATGAACCTTCAAAAGGGAAGACAACTCTATTTTTAAAAGGCTCGGTAAAGCCACCTATACCTTGTGAAAGGTAACCATCAGAAGTATTTGTTTCTTGAAACTCGTCGTGAGAATTATATACAATTAGAGAAACTCTATTGTTTATTTGATAATCCATTTTAGTTTGAATATCTTCAAGAGCTTCTTCTGCTGATTGAGCAGCATATTCAGCAGCATCATTACCTTCTTGTGCAAAGTATATGTCAAAGTGTTTTGTTTGTATATACTTCCAATCGTGATCTCTGTATTGGACTTTATTTTTACCAAATTGTGAAAAAATGGAAGTACAAGAAAAGAGTAATGCAAGAATAATATATTTTGTACGAAACATTTTGTTGCCTTTGTGTTTTGTATAATAAACCTAAATGGTTTTCGGAAAAACTTTCAGTCTTAACTGTCATATTGAAGAAGTTTGTTTTTTGAACGACTGAAATATCTCAAACATTATAAATTAAGAGATTCTTCATTTCGACAAAAAACGTCTTCATTCAGAATGACAATATTATTATTTGTGTTTATAATAAAAAGAAAAACTCTATTAAGAAAGAGTAAAATCAATCTCTCTTTTTTCTTGATTAACTCTTTTTACTTTTACTTGAATTTTATCACCAAGTCTATATCTTTTGTCTGTTGTGGTTCCCTTAATTGAATAAGTACTTTCATCAAACTCATAATAATCGTCTTCAAGATCTCTCATATGTAAAAGACCTTCTGCAAGAGAGCTACTTAATTCAATGAAAATACCAAAATGAGTAATTCCAGAAATTACTCCATTAAAAGTTTCTCCAATTTGATCTTGCAAGTATTCAATTTGTTTTAGTTTTATTGAAAGACGTTCAGCACTTGTTGCATTTCTTTCCATTAAAGAAGAGTGTTCCGATATTCCTTCCAATCTACTAAAATTAAATTTATTTGATTTTTTATTTAGATAATCGAACAATAATAAATGTATAATTAAATCCGGGAAGCGTCTTATTGGAGAAGTGAAATGTGAATAATATTGAAATCCTAATCCATAGTGACCAATATTTTTAGTAGAATAAACTGCTTTAGCCATTGAGCGAATTGCAATTTCATTTACAACAGCTTCTTCTTCTGTACCAACAACGCTTTCTAAAAGTCGTTGCATTTCGCTCGATTTGTTTTTTATATTAGGATTAAAAATGTGTCCAAGAGATTGCACAAAATTTGCAAACTCCATTATCTTTTCTTCACTTGGTAAATCGTGAACTCTATATATATAAGGAACTTTTTCTGTCCTTTTTGATTTGTTAACATGAGCTGAAATAATTTTGTTAGCCAACAACATAAACTCTTCAATCAACTGATGACTTTCATTTGATTCTTTCATTTTGATTTCAACCGGTGTGCCTTTGTCATCTAAAATAAATTCTACATCTGGAGTTGAAAAATTTATACTTCCATTATCAGTTCTATCTTTTCTTAAAATTCTAGCAAGTTTATTAATGTCTGTTATCTCACTTTTGAAATCGCCCTTTTTTGATTCAAGTATATTTTGAACTTCATCATAAGTAAAACGTCTCTTGCTATTTATTATAGATTTGTGAATTTTATAATTTACTTGTTTTCCTTCTGGAGTAAACTCAACAAGAACAGTAAAAGTTAATCGATCTTCATTTGGAACCAATGAGCAAATATTGTTCGATAGTTTTTCAGGTAACATTGGAATTACTTTTCCAACTAAATAAACGCTAGTTGCCCTGCGTTCAGCTTCTTTAAAAATTGCACTGCCTGGTTGAACATAATGACTAACATCCGCAATGTGAATACCAATAAGTGTATTCCCATTCGATTTTTTTTCTACTGAGATTGCGTCATCAAAATCTTTTGCTGTTTTTGGATCAATTGTAAAAACATTTTTGCTTCTATAATCAACTCGAGATTTAATTTCTTCTTCGGAAACTACATTGGAAAGTTGTTCAGCTTCGGTTAAAATTGCTTTTGGGAATTTGTATCTAATTCCAAACTCTTTTGCAATTGATGCTATCTCAGCATCATAAGTACCAGCCTTTCCAAGAACTTCAGTGATTTTTCCTTCTGGATTTAATTTGCTTCCTTCCCAAATAATTTTTGATACTACAACTTTATCACCATCTTTTGCTTTCCCAATATTATTTGAAGAAACATAAATATCTCTATGAACACTTATTTCATCAGGTTCTACAAAATAAAAAGATTTGGATTTTTTAAGAACTCCAACTATTTCCTTTCTTTGTCTTTCAATGATTTTTGTTATTTGACCTTCCAAATTTTTGCCAGTTCGTTTTGCAAAAAGAGCAACTTCAACTTTATCACCATCAAAAGCGGTTCCCATATGTTTCTCGGACACAAATACGTCTTTCGACTTTTTGTCATCCAATATTATAAATCCATAATTTTGTCCTTTTACAAGTTGGAGCTTTCCAATAAAATTTTTCTTAGATGCTTTATTAAGTGTAAATCGTTTCCCTTGTCTAATAATATAATTCTCTTTGGCAAGTTCATGTAATATTTTTTTTAATTCGTCATATTTGTCGAGAGTTTTAATGTTTAGTTTTTTTGCCAATGCTTTTGATTTAATACTAACATTAGGGTTTGTTTTAAAAAATGTTTTAATTCTTTTAATCATTTATAATTCCTTTAATTTTTTCTGTATCCACGTGCTAGCACTTTCAAAGTGCTAGAGTAATATCGTGAATAAAGTAATGTTAAATTTATTTTTTTAGTTTGTAGAACGGATTAATTACAATCTGTTCATTTAATTGGTAGATTGCAAGCAATCTACGCTACAAGAAAACTTCTAAAATTCAAATTTTAATTTTAATCCAAATTCTTGAATCTTTTCTCCGTTTGTTGTTTCAACAATTGGATCTTTTTGTTGCACACGAACTAAGAAATTTGGGTTTATCAAATACTCAACTTTTACATCAGCTTTATCAAGTTGTAAATATTCAGTGTTTCCTCCAAATGAATATCTTATGTTATCGTATTTCCCAGATAAAGCTAATTTGTAATGTTCCTCAATACCATATTTCTTTAAATTTAGACTACTGATAACAGTTCCCCATCCTAAAGCAGAATTAATATATGAGGAAAACTGTGAACCAAATATTGAGTATACAGTATTTTCGACCAGTGATCCCAAAGTAGATTTTTGTTCCTCGTTGAGATTCATATCCAATTGATTTAGAAAAATAAAATTTAAAGCGTTGGAAGCACCATACTTAGGATGAGGAGTATCACTATCAATATCACTTCTACCAACATAAACAGAAAGATTATCTTCATCGCTTGATAAATTTTCTCCTAGTTTAGATACCGGGGAATCTATTTTGAATTTTACGGCAACATCTTCAATCTCTTTTCCAACAGGATCTTCAACTTCTCCAATATATGTTGCAACAATATCAATGTGCGGATCTGTTACATCACTTTCAAATCTAATGTTACCTTTTGCATCAAATGTTTTAACAAACTCTAACCTTGAACCATCTAAAAGTTCCAATATTCCTTGAGTTTTAAATTCTCTGTTAACACTTTCAAACTCTAATTGTCCAGTTGTTTCAACAACTAGCTTTTGGTTAAACTGTGGAAACATTAAAAATTCAAAAGTGGAAATTTTATCAATTATTATATTTGTCTTAAAATCAAAATTAACTAGCTCTTCCAAAACCTTTTTATTTTTACTTTGAAACGCATTGAGTATATTTCTAAATTCTTGTTCACTTTGATTTACATTGGTTGTATCAACTATGTATTTATAAATTATTTGTTCATTTCTAGTTCCGTTATTTTGATTATTAGATGCATAAACTAGATTTGCATTATTAACTATTACATTTCCATCAAAATTAAATTTTTCGTTATCGTATGTAAAATTCCAATCATTTTCAGTTTTAATGAAAAGG
>Ga0209633_10002852_pt1 | contig 16379 bp, 13 predicted proteins | sample Cruoilmetagenom1_FD_187290 | JGI IMG/M metagenome (GOLD analysis project Ga0209633, IMG submission 187290) | Oil polluted marine microbial communities from Coal Oil Point, Santa Barbara, California, USA - Sample 1 (SPAdes) (version 2) | ecosystem: Environmental > Aquatic > Marine > Oil seeps ... | reverse complement strand
AACGATTTGCTGTCACCACTTTTAACTTTACAAACTTTATACTTTTAACTTTCAACTAAAATGAAATTACCATACGCAGAACCCTATAAAATTAAAGTAGTCGAAAAATTATATCGATCTACACAAAAAGAACGCACACAATGGCTTAAAGAAGCCAATTACAACTTATTTAACCTAACATCAGAACAAGTATTTATCGATTGCCTAACCGACTCTGGCACAGGAGCGATGAGTGATGAACAATGGGCAGAAATGATGATTGGTGATGAAAGTTATGCAGGTTCTCGTTCCTTTGAAAAACTAAAAAAGACCGTACAACGTATTACAGGTTATAAATACTTTTTACCAACGCACCAAGGTCGCGCTGCTGAAAATGTTTTATTCTCAGCTTTAGTAAAAGAAGGAGATATCGTTCCCGGTAACACCCATTTTGACACAACCAAAGGACATATAGAATTTAGAAAAGCACATGCCGTAGATTGCACTATTGAAGAAGCATTTGACACGAGCGTATATCATCCTTTTAAAGGAAATGTTGACTTAAATAAACTTGAAAAAATTTTTAAAGAAAATCCTAAAGAGAAAATTCCATTTATTGTAGTAACCATTACCTGTAATTCTGCTGGTGGACAACCTGTTTCTATGGAAAATACAAAAGCAGTTTCTAAACTTTGTAAGGAGTATGGCATCCCGCTATATTTTGATTCTGCTCGCTTTGCAGAAAATGCCTATTTTATTAAAAAAAGAGAAGAAGGCTATGCAGAAAAAACAATTAAAGAAATTGCCTTAGAACTCTTTTCATATGGTGATGGAATGACTATGAGTGCCAAAAAAGATGGACTGGTAAATATGGGTGGTTTTATCGCCTTAAATGATGAAAGAGTATACAAAGAAGCAACTGTTTTTAACATTATGTACGAAGGTTTTATAACCTACGGAGGTATGAATGGTCGTGACATGGGAGCCTTAGCTGTCGGTTTAGATGAAGCTACGGAATTTGAATATCTCGAAAGTCGTGTGGAACAGATTGCTTATCTCGGTCAACGACTCGTTGATTTTGGGATACCTGTACAACAACCTTTTGGAGGTCATGCAATATTTTTGGATGCGAATAAATTTGTACCAACTATCCCTAAAGATGAATTTAGAGCTTGGTCATTAGCTATGGAATTATATATAGTTGGTGGAATTCGAGGTGTTGAAATTGGCACTATTTTAGCCGATCGAGATCCTGAAACAAGAGAAAATCGATTTCCCGAATTAGAGTTCGTTCGTTTAGCCATACCTCGTAGAACATACACTAATCATCACATGGATTATATAGTGGTTGCACTCAAAAATATTTTTGACACTCGAGCTGAAGCCAAACATGGTTATCGTATTATTGATGAAGCTCCTATCATGAGACATTTTACCGTAAAAATGGCAAAGATTTAAGTTCGTATTAGGTCTTTTTTTTAAGATTTACATTGAAAGTTACATTAATAAGACTTATTTATCTTTTATTTTTCAATCATTTCTGTAAAAATTACTCAAAATATCATTTTTTTCAATATTAAATTGAATATTTATCAACAGTCTTTAAGAAAATTGTTAACAAGAAATATTCTTAAACTATTGTTTTACAATAGTTTATAAATATTCTACAAAAAAAACCAGTAACAATTATCACATAAAAGATATTTTTATCTTTTATTTTCTGAAAATGACAATTATCATGTGTTTTGAAGTGATTTTAACTTAATTTCGAAGCAATTTAACTAGATCATTAATTAATTATTCACAAAATGAAAAAATCCAATTGGTTTATCAGAGCTTTTGTTGGGATTCTATTAGTAGCTTTAGGTGCTACTGATATAATGGCACAACAAACTCTCGACGATGTAAAAAAAGCGCGTGGTTTAAATGACACCGATGTGCTAGCTGCAGTCAAAACTTTCATGCCACGTGGTGGTCGTGACGAGTATTTCTCCATTGTAGGAACTGGTAATTCAGGTACTATGATTGTGTATGGAATTCCATCTATGCGTATTTATAAATATGTTGGTGTATTTACACCAGAACCATGGCAAGGATATGGTTTTGACGATGAATCATCGTTGATGCTTAAAAAATCTTCGCTTGACAACAGAATTAGCACGTATGGAGATATGCGCTTTCCTGCCTTTTCTGAAAAAGGAGGAAACTATGATGGGCACTTTGCTTTTTTCTCTGATGGAGCGAACTCTCGAATTGCTTTATTAGGATTAGATGACTTTGAAACCAAACAAGTTTTATCTAACCCACTTTATTTAAGCACTTATCCAGGTGTCGCTGTTACTCAAAATACTGAGTACGTAATCCAGTCAAGCCAATATCCTGCTCCTTGGGATAACACAACTACCTCTGATATGAAATCTGGGGTTACTTTCTGGAAATTTGTAGAAGGTGAAAACATTCACAAAAGTAGAATGATTAAAGAACAATCATTTACTGTTGAATTACCTGCTTATAATATGGACTATTTTGATACTGGAAAAAGCAGTAGTGATGGTCTTATGGTAGGTCTTGCAGATAAAGATGGTAAAAATTATGTATATGTTTTAGACTATACTAAACTAGCAGCAGCTCCTTCTAAAAAAATAAATGACTTTAATGTGGTTTCATTCGATGAAGCTAAAAAGAATCATGCAGTAGGCTTTATTGAGCTTCCCGCTTCAGCAAATACTGTAAAAGTGACACCTGATGGCAAGCATTTTGTTGTAGGTGCTGATAACACCTTAGTGATTGATTTTGCAAAAGTAAAATCTGCTTTAGCTAAAGGTGATGTTATTGCTTTAGCTGATGTACAAAAAGCAAGTATTGCTATTGGTAAAAATGTGATTGATATTGCTTTTGACCAACGTAAAAATACGGCTTATGCTTCCGCTCATGGAGACAGTAAAATAGTTCGTTTTAATTACGAATCTGGAAAAACTGAAAATGAAGTAAAATTAAGTTTCAAACCAAGTTTCTTAATGGTTCCTCAAGGAATGTCAGCAACGCCACACTCTAACTACTTAACTGTGGTTGACAAAGAAGCTTTATATGACAACTATCCTAATGTGGGTCCCATTCGTCCAAGCTTTAATCACTTGATCGATATATCATCTGATGATATGGCTGATGTTTATACAATGACTTTACCACAAGCTAATATGTATGGTTCTGTTGCAGTACTTCGTACTACAATCAAACCTATTATTCGTTACCCACTAGGTACTAATACACGTACGGGTGAGATTTCTCGATACAAAACAGTAGCTGGTCAAGAAAAAATTGAAAGAGAAGGAAATAGAGTTCACATTTTTGGAACTTTAATTCGTTCACACATTACACCTGAAATAGTAACTGTTAATGAAGGTGATGTAGTAACATTCCACTTGACAAACTTAGAACGTGCAGAGGATGAAACACACGGATTCACTGTTGACACTTATGGTGTTCATGGTAGTTTTGAACCTGGTAAAACAGCTTCCGTTACCTTTACAGCAAATAGACCTGGTGTATTCCCATATTACTGTACAGAATTCTGTTCTGCCTTACACCTTGAGATGGAAGGAATTTTATTAATTCGCCCAACAGGATATGTTGATGTAGCTCAAGAAGATGTAGTGTTAACTGATGAACAAATGGCAGGTTATAAGAAAAAATACGAAGATAAGTTAGTTGTAATTGATCAAACTCAAGACATTATTAATGGTGTTGTAACTTGGTTGAAAGAAAACAACTTCCAAGATTATCCTTATGTTGCTGCATTAGTAGATGATGCATTTGACCAATTAGGACAAGCAGCTACTTCTAAAGAAAATCATGAGAAGTATGCCAAAGAAGGTAAATATAAAGATGCATTCTTATGGGCTGAACAATACTGGCAATATCAAATAAAAACTGCCGATGTTGGTTTACGTGCTAAAAAACTCTTAGAAGAAAAAGTCAACCAATAATAGAGTCTTATAAATTTTAAAACAAAATTTTCAAACAATGAAAAATATAGTAAATAAAAAATATAGCTCTCTTATTATGACGGGCTTATTTCTTATCACCATAGGCTTACTAACTGTGAGTTGTGGCGATAAAGATAAAGGCGGCGATGAATATGCCGGTGGAACTAATATTTCCGGAAAACCTTACGGAAAAGAATCTTTTGGTGATGTGGTTAAACGTAGAGGTTTAAATGCTCAAGACGTACTGTCTGCTGCTAAAACCTATACGCCAGATAACATTAAAGATGAATATGTTTCTTTAAATTCAGGTGGACAAGAAGGTAACTTACCAATGTACACGGTACCTTCTATGCGTATGTTAAAATACGTACCAATCAATACACGTCAACCTTATACCGGTTTTGGTTATAGTGAGGAAACGATGGATTTGATGAAAACAGGTTTTATTGAAGGTCAAGAAATCTTATGGGCTGATACGCATCACCCTGGCTTTTCTGAAACTGACGGTGTTTATAATGGAAAATGGGGTGTTATTAACGATAAAGCCAACCCAAGATTATTTGTATTTGACTTAAAAGATTGGCAAGGAAAACAAACTGTAAATAGTCCGATTTATCGTTCTAATCACGGTGGATGTTTCTTTACTCCTGATTCTAAATATTTTATGGAAGCTGCGCAATATCCAGCTCCTTTAGATTGGAAATATCACGAATTAAGTGAAGCAAACTTTGAAAAATACTGGAGAGGTGGTGTAACTTACTGGAAATTTGACAATGAAAAAGGTAAGATTATTGAAAACGAATCTTTCACTTTTGAATTTCCTCCTTATACGCAAGATTTATCAGATGCTGGTAAATTAGATTCTTATGGTTGGGGTTTCACCAACTCATTTTGTACAGAGATGTATTATGGTGGTATAGAAAGTGGTCGTCCTCCATTTGAAGCAGGATGTTCTTCAAGAGACGTTGATTACTTACATGTAACCAATTGGCTAAAAGCTGAAAAACTGTTGAAAAACGGAACAATCAAACCCATGATGGTTCGTGGTCATAAAGTAATTAAAATAGCAGATGCTGTAAAACATGATTTATTATTCTTAGTTCCAGAACCAAAATCACCTCATGGTGTCGATGTAGATCCAACAGGTAAATACATTGTGGTTGCTGGTAAATTAGATTCTCATGCTTGGGTTTACAAGTTTGACAAAATAATGAAAGCTATTGAAGACAGAAACTTTGATGGTCAAGATAAATTTGGTATTAATATCATAAAATTAGAAGATGCTTTACATGGTAGTGTTGAAGTAGGTTTAGGTCCTTTACATAACCAATATGATTCTAAAGAAGGTGTAATTTACACTTCTATTTATGTAGATTCACGTATTACCAAATGGGATTATATCAACCTTAAAGTTTTAGGGTATGTACCTTCTCATTATAATGTAGGTCACTTAGTTTCTGCATCAGGCGATACGCAAAAGCCTCATGGTAAGTACTTAATTTCCTTAAACAAATTATCTATTGATCGTTTTAATCCAGTAGGTCCATTACATCCACAAAATCACCAATTAATTGATATTAGTGGCGATGGAGACCCAACAGTGATTTTTGATTTACCATTACCAATGGGTGAGCCTCATTACACAACATTAATGCATGTTGATGAGTTTAAATCAGAAGCTATCTATCCACTAGGTCAAAACATCATTACAGATAAACGATCTAAACATTTTACCGAATTAGGTGCTGAAAAAGTAGTAGGTAATCGTGTTTATGGTACGATAAAAGATGGCAAAGTAACGCCATCAGACTTAAGCTTCAAACAAGGTGAAACGGTCTATGTACATTTAACAAATCATGGTTTAACCAAACTAGATCATTATGTTTATCAAATTTCAGCCTATGATAAAATGTATCATTTTAGCCCTGGTGAAACAGCTACAATTAAATTTGTTGCAGAAAAATCTGGTAAGTATCCAATATTATTAGATGCACAAAATTCTCCAACTAAACGTCAATTAGTGGGTTATTTAGCTGTAGAATTTAATCAAACAGCCGAAAACAATCGTGTATTAGCCTATACAGATCGTATTAACTATGATAACAAAATGCAATCATTCAAACCGTCAGCTATTGAGTTAGCCAATTTACTACCTGGTGAGTTAGAATACTTAAACTATGGTTGTAGTGCTTGTCATAAATTCGGAACTGAATTTAACGGTCCTGATTTAGCAATGATTGAATTACGTAGAGATGACAAATGGTTGAAAGAATGGATTTTAGATCCTGAATCTAAAATGAAAGATGATGATATCGAAGCTATGCGTCAACATTATAAGTTAGCCATGCCTAACCAAAATGTATCTAAAGAAGATGTAACAAAGATTATTGCATACATGAAAGCTAAATCTAAAGAAGTGATGGATGCAAAAGCAACTGAAACTTCTTCAGAAACAGTAACTGGAGACTTTGGCAATGGTAAAACAACTTATGATACTATGTGTATGGCTTGTCACGCTACAGGTGTAACTGGTGCTCCTAAGTTAGACGAAAAAGATCGTTGGGCAACAATTGGAGCTCAAGGTATGGACGTACTTCTTGATCACACTATCAAAGGATTCCAAGGAGAAATTGGTGTGATGCCTCCAAAAGGTGGATTTACTGATTTATCTGATGATGACATGAAAAATGCTATCAAATATATGCTAAGTGCTGCGGGAACTTCCGCAAAATAAATTAAAATGACCCGAGTAAAAACAATTTATTTTTACTCGGGTTTTTCTAAAAACTATCCCGATTCGAATCGGAACTAAAAACTAAAAATAAAAATATTTATCTAATGGAAAATCAATCCAATAAATTTGGACTCTTATACAAAGTATTTGGTGTACTTGGAGTTCTTTTAATTATTGCCGTATATTTTATGCCCATTTGGTGGGTTGCACTACAAAGTCACCAATATCCTAAGTCTATGTATCCTAAAGGGATTCGTATTGAATTTAAGTATGATGGTGTATATAATGGTTGTGAAGGAGTCAAAGAAAGAGCAGAGATTACAACCAATGAAGGAGCAGATTGCTTAATGGAAATGACAGCTATTAACCATTATATTGGTATGTATCCGATAGTGCAAGGTGCTAATAGTCGTGTATATGATGAAGTAAAAGAAGGACAGAAAAAAGTTGTTCCTGAATATTGGGTCTTTAATACAGTAAAAGATGCTAATGGTGAAGATGTTATTGATCCCGAAACTGGTTCAGCTAAAGAGATTAATGTTACACCTAAATACTTAGATGTACTAAACAGCATACTGGTAAATTCAAAATATATTTTTGCATTCTTGATATTACTGGCAATATATTTCATCATTACACCTAAAAGAAAAAATGCAATTTTTGCATTTTTACCTGCATTATTACCATTCTATTTCCTTTCTCTTTATATGTATTCTATGTATTGGTATGGACATCATCTAGATTTGCATGGTGGTGGTGCTTTTGCGGGTATTAAACCATTTATGCCAACCATCTTTGGACATGGTAAAGTAGCGCAGTTTGAAACAGTTGGTTATCCATACTATGGATTCTTGGTTGCTCTTATGGTATTTGTAGTATTTATTTTTGCCATTTTATTTAAAAGAAAATATATAGCATTACAAGGCAATGAATAACTAATTTAATACTCGGCTGTCTCTTTGAATTCATTTGTGAATAGTTAATGATTTTCCATACTTTCGTTAACCAAAATGTAACATATATTCTGAGAGGCAGTTTTTTCTAATCAATCTAAAACTAAAAACTTATTATTATGAGAAACTATTTCCTCATACTGATAGTACTTGTACAATGGAGTGTTTTTTCACAAGACAAAACCACAAAAAATGTTGGTTTATTATCTGAAATTACACCATTTACATCAGATGAAAATCAAATATTTTTAAACACACTTCTTAAAAACCTTAAACCCGGCGATACGCTTAAATTAAAACCGGGATTTTACACAGGACCAGCAACAATAAAAGTACCAAATGTGGTTATTGATGGTGATGGAAAAGCAACTATTTCTGGAATGGCTAATGAATCTGTCATCTATGTCAAAGCTGAAAATGTTACTATTAAAAATCTACATATTACCAATTCAGGTGATTCGCCCGACCGTTTAGATGCTGGTGTAAAAGTAATTGAAGCCAATAATACACTTGTTCAAAATTGTCTTATTGAGGAGTGTTTATTTGGCGTTGATATTTTTAAGTCTGACGGTGTTGTGGTTGAACACAATGACATTACATCAATTTCAACCAAGCCTTTAGCCCTAAAAGGCGATGCCATAAGATTGTGGTATTCAAGCAATAATAAAATACAATTTAACTATTGGCACGGTGTACGTGATATGGTTGTTTGGTACTCCTCTGGAAATCATTTTGAAGGAAATAAAGGAGTAGGCAATCGTTACAGTATTCACTTTATGTATGCACATAATAATCGTATTCATAAAAATGAATTTTACAACAATTCTGTAGGTGTTTTTCTAATGTATAGTGAACAAACCATTCTATCTGAAAACCTTATACAAGCTTCAAATGGAACCACAGGCATGTGTCTAGGCTTAAAAGAAACATCGTCTAATCAGATACTCAATAATCGATTTTTATATTCTGCCTATGGTATTCACTTTGATGTATCGCCATTCGTACCAGAGAAAATTAATACAGTCGTAGGCAACGAAATTGCATTTTGTAATGTTGGTATGCTCTTTCACTCTGATTTAGAAGGTAATTTAGTTAAAGGAAATTACTTACACGACAATCTTACGCAAGTTTACACACGTGGAAAAACGGCAAACGGCAATAAATTTGAAGGAAATTATTGGAGTGATTATCAAGGTTATGACAAAGATGAGGATAATGTGGGCGATGTGCCCTACAGTCTATATAGCTATAGTGAACATTTATGGGCATTTAATAAGAACGTAAAGTTCTTTTATGGAGCACCCATCCTTGAGGTACTAGATTTCTTAGAACGATTAGCACCTTTTTCAAAACCAAAATTTGTATTAAGAGATAAAAAACCATTATATAAATGGGAACATAATAAGGAAAGAGAATATTAAAAAAATTAAGAATTTAGAATGCAGAATTAATAATGATTGAATGTTAAGTTTTAAATATTGAATGTTTAACAATAAACTTTTAACTTTAAAAACTTTAAACTTTAAACGAATAAAAATGGGAGAATCTAAATCAGACATTAACAGAAGGCAATTCCTAAGAAATGGAGCTGTTGCAGTCGTGGCACTTGGTGCTGTTGGTGTAGGCGCAAACTATTTAAAAAAGTTAAATATTGAAAATGCTGCCACACTTTTAAGACCTCCAGGAGCTGTAAATGAAAAGGAGTTTGTATATGCCTGTATTAAATGTGGCCTTTGTGTACAGATTTGCCCTATTGAAGCCATAAAATTAGCTGGTATCTCTGATGGTTTATCGTATGGAACACCTTATATTGATCCACGTTCGCAAGCCTGTGATTTCTCCTGTGATGCCATGCAATGTATTGAGACCTGTCCTACTTCTGCACTAGATTTTATTCCATTTAAAACTGCTGGTGAAGAAGCATACGTTGCCTATAACAAGGCTAATCCAACACCAGGCCCAGATTATAATCCTATTGCTGTACAATCTAAAGCAATGAAAGCCAATACTAAAATGGGATTGGCAGTTATTAATTCTAGTACTTGTTTAGCCGTTCAAGGAAAAGGATTTAAAGGAGCTCCTAGAGAAGAAGGTTTTAAAGGTATTTATCGTTCACCAAACCCAAAACTTAATGAACGTAAAGCGAGCCCTGTAAACGACCATTTATTCAATAGTGAAATTTGTAATTTGTGTGTAACGGAATGTCCCATTGGAGATACTGCAATTATCATGGATGAAAGTATTGGAACTGATGGCAAAACAAACTGGAAACCAAAAATTTTAGATGGCTGTACTGGATGCGGTGTTTGTGTAATGGTTTGTCCATCGAAACCTGATACCATTATTATTGAAAAATTAGAAACCGCCTAAATTCTTGACTGATGATAAACATAAAGAAATTACAACCCTTACCAGCTAAACGTCGAGAAGAAATGCCTAATGCTAAATTAGGAATCACTTTTAAAGAATGGAAAGCCAATAAACCTAATAAGCACAAATGGCGTAATAAACGTTGGATCGTTCTTATTGGCATGAATTTTCTATTTTGGTTATCTTTTACCTTTGATATTGGCGTTTTAGAGGGTTCACTCAGTGGTTCACGTTTCTTTGGCATCTATTTAATGGATCCCTACAATGCGCTACAAGAAATGTTCATTGGAAGTAGAACGGGTTATTTTGCCATGCTAACAACCAATTTCTTTATCGGGTTTTTTGTCATAATAATCTGGTGGTTTCTCATGGGAGGACGTACATTTTGTTCATGGCTCTGCCCCTACCATTTCCTGGCTGAAAATGCAGAGAAATTGCACAACTATTTAGTAAAAAAGAAAAAAATAAAAGAACATTCTTATAATATTGGAATCAAATATATCTTTTGGGTAGGTTTTCTGTTATTAGCTTTCTTAACCAAAACACTCGTTTTTGAAACTATAAATCCTGTTGGAATAATTTCAAGATCAATTATATATGGCCCTGGTTTAATCTTACTATGGGTTGTAGCCCTTCTATTATTTGAAATCGTATACTCTAAGCGCTTTTGGTGTCGTTATGTTTGCCCTATAGGTGTCACGTATAGTGCTTTGAAAAAAGTATCACCAGTAGGTGTTGAGTTTGATTTGAGCAAATGTGGACATTGTAGAGATTGTCAAGATGTATGTTTAGTACCACATGAGTTATGGTTTGTAAAACGTGGCGAAGCTACCAAAGGAATTCACACTACAGGAGCAGATTGCACCAATTGTGGATTATGCGTCGATGTGTGTTATGGTGATGCCTTAACGCTAAAAGTAAAAGGCTTTGATAAAATAATGTAGGAATAAAAGAAAATAGGCAATAGGCAATAAAAAAACTGAATAATAAATAATAATGAAACAAAAGCGGAGTATCTTTAAGTCAAACAACTTTGTGTCTTAACGTCTTTGCGGTAAATAAAAATCTAAAAACTAAAAATAATGGAAAAATCAGAGACCTTAATATCGGTCAATCAGCTGACCAAATCATTTAAAAAAACTTCGGTCATTGAAGGGCTAAGTCATGATTTTAAAGCCGGCGAACGAATTGCTTTAGTAGGTCAAAATGGTGCTGGAAAAACAACTTTGATTCGTAGTATCTTAGGACTCTACAAATATGAAGGAACGATTGATGTTTTAGGGATGAACCCAAGAACAGAACGTGAAAAAATACTACACCACATAGGATTTGTACCACAAATACCACCTCCAATAAAAATGACCGTCGGTGAAATGCTTCAGTTTTTTGGCACGTTAACCAATACAAAGCAACAAAACTTTATTGACATCAGTGAAAATTTAGGTTTAGATGTACAAGCAAATATTGACAAACCCTTTATGAAACTCTCAGGTGGGATGAAGCAAAAGTTGTTAGTTTCCTTTGCCTTAGGTAGAAATCCAAAGATTTTATTGATGGATGAACCGGCAGCGAATTTAGATCCAAAAGCTAGAAAAATTCTATTTGAATATCTGCACAACTTTGATAAAAATGCTCTGATGATTATCAGCAGTCACCGTATTGACGAAGTTGAAGGACTCGTAAATCGTTTAATTGAGATGGATCTCGGTAAAATTGTCGTAAATAAATCAGTGGAAGAAAGTTAAAAGTAGAAAATGGAAAGTGGAAAGTGGAAAGTGGGAAAAAACAATAAAAATTACGTACTTAAATGGCTTTTACTTTTAACATACTTTCAACTTTATAAACTTTCAACTTTATAAACTTTACAAACTAAATATTAATACAATGAAAAAATTAACACTACTACTCGGATTTTTGATTCTTTTAAGTTCATGTAACCCACAAGTTACTTATGAGGCACGTGACATCAACTTTGACAGAGATGTATGCTACGTCTGTTTAATGGGCTTGACAGACCAACGTTATAATGCACAATCCATAAATGAATATGGAGAAGTACACTGGTATGACGATATCGGTTGTTTAGCCGAGGAAATGAGAGATACAGCAACCTGGAATACTTGGAAAGGTAACAAAGTGAAATTCTGGATTGGTGATGCCAGTAAAGGAAATGACCCTTCTAATTGGATAGATGCAGAAGCTGCCTTTTATGATTATGGAAAACATACACCTATGGGATATGGCTATTCGGCTTATGCTGAAAAACCAGAAGCTGAACAGATTTATACATTTGAAGAAGTCTTGCAGCGTATTAATGAAGGTAAAACCATGCGCGAAAACTTTATTCAAGAAAAAATGCTGATGATGAAAGATGATCCTAAGAAATTAAAAAAATTAGAGGAAAAGCTAAAAAACGAACAAAATAAAGGTGATTCGACTTCTCATGTAGGACATAATCACTAATGTCATTCTGAATAAAGTGAAGAATCTTTACCTATAAAAAAGAATCGTCAATTCATTTTACTGACAAAAAATAATTAAATCTAAAACAATAATAAAATGAAAAGTTTTGATAGTTTAAAACAAATCATTAATTCAGATATACGACAAAACCTTCGCTCTCGTTGGTTTTGGGCATACAGTATCTTATTTGGTGGATTTGTTGCCGTAATGTTTACCTCTGGTATTACCGAATCACAAATCATCGGGTTTGTTGGATTAAGTAGATTAATGGTAACATTTATGCAAATTAGCATGGCTGTTTTGCCTATTTATGTATTAATCTCTACAGTTCGCTCTGTGGTTGGTGATAGAGAAAATTCAGTAATGGAATACATACTATCCCTACCCATTTCTTTCTCTAGTTATTTCTGGGGAAAATTAATCGGTCGATTCTTTATCATCTATACACCCGTTTTTATTGCCTTATTAGGATCCGTTCTTTGGGCACTCTTAACAAATATTGATGTGCCATGGGATTTATTTTTCTTATATAGTGCATTACTCGCCTCTTTAGTTTTTTTCTTTTTAGGCTTAAGTATGTATATCTCAGCAAAAGCAACTTCGCAAGATATTGCCGTGAGTACAGCCTTTATCATTTGGTTATTTCTGGTGGCTTTTATCGATTTAATCCTCATAGGCATTATGTTACGAATGCGTGGAGATCCTAACTGGATTATTGGTTTAGGGATGTTTAATCCCTTACAAGTTTTTAGAACAGGAAGTTTAATTCTTTTTGATCCGCAATTAACCGTAATGGGAACTGCCTCCTACTATATTTTAGATACCGTAAATCGCGGCGTTTTTATCGCATTCTCGATCCTCTACCCTATTGGTTTAGGTTTTCTATTTGCCTTTTTTGGGAATAGATATTTTAATAGAAATGATGTGGTGTAGAGTTGAAAGTTTATAAAGTTTGTAAAGTTGAAAGTATATAGATAATTTATGAGATATTTTATTTTTTTAATCGGATTATTGGTGATGAGTAGTTTATACTATTCTTGTGGGAATACAACGTATTCTCCAACTAGTACTTTGTTTCCAAACAAACCAGACACAACTAATTTACCAGAACTAGCCGTATTTTTAGAAGCAGATCAATTAGCTCAAATTATCAATGAAGAAACGAAAGGCACGAATGGTAAAAAAAGACATAAAGGGATTAAAGCTATCCCACAAAATGGAGATGATTTTAGGCGTGATTCTTTAGACGAAGTCTATTGGCCAAAAACAAGTGTGGTAGGAGGTGATTTTAGAGGTGTTTCCATCCGTTCTGGCAGATGTCAAGACGGGAATTACAGAAAATCAGATTTTAGAGCTGCCGATGTTCGATGGACAATTTTTGATGGTTCTACGATGGATAGTATCAACTTTATGCAAAGTCGTTTATTTCATGTAAAAGTAAATTATGCAAAGCTCTCAAACTCTAATTTTAGAGGCGCCAATATGTTTGGAATGGAAGGCCATTTTGCCAAAATGAGAGACTGTGATTTCACAGGTGCTTTGATGAAAGATTCTGAATTTTTAGATAGTGATTTGACAGGTTCTGTAGCTATAAAAGCGAAACTTTTTAGAGCAGTTCTATTAAAATCTAAATTAGATTCTTGTGATTTTTCGTATGCTGATTTTACTGGTGCTGGCTTAGAAGAATCCTCTTTTGTAAATTCAAGACTTTGGTATGCCAACTTTCAAGGAGGTCATTTACAAGGCACGAATTTTCAAGGAGCCGATTTAAAAGGATGCAATTTTTTTGGAACAGAATTTGAAAATACCAATTTTAAAGATGCCATAAATATCCCCGATGAAATAAAAGCATTTATCAATGAAGAAGGATTAGCAACGGGCGTTTGGCAAGACCAGAAATAACATAATTGAATGCTAAATATGTCAATAAAACAGGTATTCAAAGCCTAGGCGTATAGCATACAAAAAATAAAGAACCATGCAAGTTATATTAAAAACCATAGTCGCAATAAGTATTCTAGGGCTTTTTATTTTTGCTTCAAAACCAAATTCTATAGCTGATTTTCAAGATCAATCTAAAACACTTGACACCTATGTGATCGATACAGCTACCAGCAAATTACACTGGAACTGTCATCACTTAGGTGCTGTAAGATTTAACTCGGGTTATATCGCTACTACGCAAGAGAATGAACCAAAAGAAATCAATTTAAGTATCGATATGACCAGTATATCTAATACTGATATTGATAATAAATTGTTGCAAGGAACACTTGAAAATGTCTTAAAATCAGATGAGTTTTTTAATACTGAAAAATATCCAGAAGCTCGATTTGAGTCTCATTCAATTACAAAAATTAATGCTAATAACTATACAATAGAAGGTGATTTTATCATTTTTGAAAACGGTATTTGTCAAAGCTTTGTGGGAACTATAAAAATTGACGGAGACACCGTATACTTTACTACAAAAACAATCATACTCAATCGTACAGATTGGGGTATTTATTATCTTTCTGCCAACAACCCAATACCTAAAGACGAAGAAGAGGGTTTTGCCGTTACTGACACCTTACTTATAGATGCTCATATAATTGCACACAAACTACAATAAAGATTATTTAATCCCAAAAAATTTATTAAAAAGAGTTTGCTTTTTTTCTGAAGTCATCCTATTTAAAGTATCTTTTGAACTTTCTCCAAAGCCTAAAGCTTCAGCTTTTTTACAATGCTTTATGATAATATCTTCAATCATATCATCATAGGTCATTTCTTTACTTTCAAGAAACTCAAAAAGAAACTTTTCTGAAGCATCCATATCAGCGACAGCCTCTATGGCACATAATGCTTTGTATAAGGGTTCAATTGCATTTTGTACATCTTTACATACAGGTCTTCTGTATGCGGTATAATTAATAATGTTCCGGTCGGCATCTACTTTTGTGACAAAATCCGTTAATATCCAATAATAACGACCATCTCTAGCTAGATTTTTAACTAAAGCCATAACATTTTCTCTGTCTTTAATATGCTCCCATACAATTTTGAACATCACTTTAGGCATATCAGGATGACGAATTACATTATGAGAAGCACCTACAAGTTCTTCTTCACTATAACCAGCTACTTTAGAAAAAATATCATTAACCTCTGTAATTATTCCTTTAGGATCAGTTACACTAATTAAAACGGCTTCATCTGGAATTATAATTTCCTCATTAATTGGATTTGGACGGTCTTTTTTTGTTAGCGTTTTAGTTGATTTAGTCATAATTCATATTTTTATAATATCCTTTCAAAATTACGGATTATTCTATAAATTATAACATGTAATGTCAGTAAATTTTATCAAGATATCTCAAATATTACAGGCTAAATACAACAAAAAAACAATTAGATTAGTTATATGATTATATATCTAAAAAAATTAATGAATTTAAAAGAGTTTTATTAGTTACTACAAATTTACACAATCAAATAGCAGTTAGAATATCTTTAATAAATCCTTGTGTAATTATAGATACTATTTAAGAGACCATCAATTTATGTGGAGATCATGCACAAAACTTTTTAGATAAAATTATAAAGACCCAAACACATAATTAATATTCATACATTTGCATCCTATTAAAAATACTACATATGCATAAGAAAAAACTTGATCCAATAGGAAAACTAATTGGTCTAAGACACAAATCGCATCCTTGGCACGGGATTGAAATCAGTAGCAGTTCTCTAGACACCATAACTTGTTTTGTAGAAATGGTCCCTACCGATACGGTTAAATATGAAATTGATAAAGCCACTGGTTATTTAACAATTGATCGTCCTCAAAAATTTTCAAGTATCCTACCAGCACTTTATGGTTTTATACCGCAAACCTATTGTGGAGAA
>Ga0209633_10002851_pt1 | contig 16381 bp, 19 predicted proteins | sample Cruoilmetagenom1_FD_187290 | JGI IMG/M metagenome (GOLD analysis project Ga0209633, IMG submission 187290) | Oil polluted marine microbial communities from Coal Oil Point, Santa Barbara, California, USA - Sample 1 (SPAdes) (version 2) | ecosystem: Environmental > Aquatic > Marine > Oil seeps ... | reverse complement strand
AAAGGGATAAATGACCTTAAACTCTCTGAACAGCTTGAAATATTTGAAATGCGAAAAGTTTTGTTTGTAGATGATTCTATGATTGGTTTTACATTTAATAAGCCTCATGGTTATGCAGGTGATTTTGAGTTAATAGATAGAATTTACTCTAAGAGAAAATCAAAAAACATAAATTTATATAAATGGGATAAATTTTACCATGATATGGAAGGTGCGCGAGCTGTTCGAAATAGGAAAGACTATTTTAAGCATCTGGCTATTCATACAGAAAATAAAAATAAAGAAGCTCGTGTCCTTAATTTGGGGAGTGGCCCCTGTGTTGATTTATTGGAGTTTTTAAGGACTAAAAGAAATCATACTTTAAAAATAGAGTGTTTAGATATGGATCAAAATGCAATTGATTTTGGTTCTACCGTCTGTGATAACTATACAAATAATATAAAATTTATAAAGGAAAATGCTCTAAAGTTTTATCCTGATTATCAATATGATTTGATTTGGTCAGCAGGCTTATTTGACTACTTCAATGATAAAATTTTTATTCGTGTCGTTAGAAAAATATATGAATTAGTTATAAGTGGTGGTGAATTAGTTATAGGTAACTTTTCTACCTATAACCCCAGTCGTGCAGTTATGGAACATTATTGTCAGTGGTATCTTTACCATCGAAGCGAAGATACTTTAATTGACCTTGCTATTAAAGCTGGTGTACCAAAGGAACAAATAACGGTTTCTCAAGAAGGTATTGGTGTAAATCTATTTCTGCATTTAAGAAAGCAATAAAGTTAATAGGTGTCAAATGTATACAAGAAGTGAAGTATTAAAAATTGTAAAAAATGCGGTTACAGAAACGTTTGATCTTACAGAGGAAATCACAAATGATGATTTATCCTTTAGAGATGATTTAGATGCTGACTCTATCGATTTAGCAAGCTTGATTCTTGTTTTAGAAGAAGACTTCTCTGCAGAAATAGATGAAGAAAAAGTAGTAGACTTTGTTACGATTAACAAAGTTGTAGATTACATCATGAAGCAACAAGAATTTCCGATTAAAGAGGCATGAAGAAAGTAGTTGTAACAGGATTAGGTGTAGTAACTCCTATTGGTTGTGATGTAGATACTTTTTGGAATGCATGTCTTGATTTAAAAACTAATGTTCAAAAAATTCCTAAGCAATGGAACAATTATTCAGATTTTCGATCTGGTATTTGGGCACCCTTACCTCATATCGATTTTAAATCACATGGTTTTAGTAGAATAGAAATCATGCAAAAAGATCCTGTAAGTCTGATCACATTAATGGCAACAGCTCAGGCGCTAAATCAAGCTGGGATCGAGTTGACCCCTGTAAATGAAAAGAATAGACAGTTTTACCTTGATGGGGTGAGTTCTGATAAGGCTGGGATTTTTATTGGGACGGGTGTTGGGGGAGCAAAAACATTTCTTGATAATCATTCTTATCAGATGCTGAAGACTACCGCAACGAAGCTTAAAGATGAAAATATACCCCCCAGGTTGGTCGATAGGCTTTTATTTCCTCCTAAAATAAACCCTTTTGTTGTGTCGATGTTAATCCCAAATGCTATTTCAGCAGCTGTTGGAATTAAATATTCTCTACATGGTACGAATAGAACGATAAGCCAAGCTTGTTCATCAGGTACCACTGCAATAGGTTATGCTTATCAAGCAATAAAGTCTGGTCAAGTTGATTTTGCTATCTGTGGTGGTTCCGAATATCTATATGATGAGTATGGAGGTATTTGCCAAGGGTTTGATATTGCGAGAACTTTAACCACTCCAGCTGATGATATTGACAAATCAAATAGGCCCTTTGATAAGGATAGGAATGGTTTTTTGTATTCACAAGGCGGTTCTGGAATTCTAATTCTTGAAAGTGAAGAAAGAGCAAAAAAACGGGATGCTAATATTCTAGCTCAAATATCTGGTTTTGCAGAGACATTTGATGCGTATTCTATGATGAGTATTAATCCAGATGGCAAGCAAATTAAAAGAATGGTTCAACAAGTAGTAAGTGATGCAAATCTGCAACTCTCTGATATCGATTATATAAATACTCATGGTACAGGCACAAAAGTAAATGACGAAATTGAAAGCAAGGTAATTGAAGAGTTATTTGGTAAAAAGCCAATTATAAATTCAAGTAAGTCATTATTAGGTCATGGTATTGGAGCAAGTGGTGCTACTGAAGCTATTATTAGTACTTTAAGCTTACTTAATCAAACTACACACCGCTGTAATAATCTGGAAAATCCAATACGTGACCTAAATTTTGTTATGAAAAAAGAGAAGCACAATATTAGTCATGTTTTATCAGAATCATTTGCCTTTGGGGGGCATAATTCTGCACTTGTAATAAGTAATTATTATTAGAATTAAGAAAAGTATTCAAACGTATCTATTGGCGATTGTTGCCGTTTATCAGTGTATTGTGACTGAAGTTTTAATATAAGGTATCCTCTGAGAGAGAAAAGTATACAGCTAAAGTAAAAAAAATAAAAAAATGTCTGAAACCAAAAACAATAATATAAATAGTTCCTTTCAAACTTTTCTTGATGCAGAAAAGAAGCGTTCTATTCGTGTTATGGCTTTATTGGGATCCTTGCTTTTTATTTCATTTGCTATTGTAGATTTATTATCGGTCACCGCTTCATTATTTGAAGTTTTATTTATAAGAGGCTTTGTTGTCATAACTTTGTTGTTAGCGTTTGCCGCAACACATACAGAGTTTTTTTATAAATACTATAATTTTACCGTAATTTGTGTATATCTAGTTACTACAACTGGAATAGAGGCAATGATTTATATAGCTCTGCCAGATGATCATGCTTCGAAAGTTTATTTTGCTGGTCTTATTCTAATAATAATGACTATTTATACTTGGGCTTATTTTGAGCTTAAAGTTTCTATTTTTGTAACGACAGTAATTGTTGGATCTTATTCATATTTAGAATTATTCCTTATGGATAGTAGCTTGTCAGTGATAATTGCAAATATTTTCTTTTTACTAGGAGCAAGTGCAATTGGTGTGACTTCTCAGTTAATGCGTGATAAATACATAAGAGAGAATTTCATGCTACAACAATCACTAAAAGAAGCTCTCCAAGAAAAAACAACCGAAGCAAAAGATAATGAGTATCTTGCAAACCATGACTCTCTAACAGGTTTACCTAATCGCAGGTTTATTACCCAGTTACTGACAGACTCTTTAGAAGCAGCAAAACGTCAGGATAGGGTAATGGTATTTCTGTTCATTGACCTAAATGGCTTTAAGCAAATAAATGATCATTACGGCCACTATGCAGGTGATGAAGTTCTTAAAATTGTAGCAAAACGCTTAGAGTTAGGAATTCGAAAGGGTGATAATTTATCGCGCCTTGGTGGAGATGAATATCTGATTGGCCTGCTTATGGAAAAAGAAAATATTTCAGAAATTGAAGCTATGGCCTCAAAGTTTTCTGCTTTAGTTGAGCAGCCCATGAATATTGCAGGCACTAGTATTAAAGTGAGTTGCAGTATTGGCATCGCAGCCTATCCAATGCATGGTCATGATGTTAATGTATTAATTGATATTGCGGATAAGAAAATGTATCAGACTAAAAATGATATACAGCAAAGACAATATATTGATGATAATGATAAGTCAGTTGTTGATTTTCAACAGGCTTCAAAACTTAGGTCTCCAAATTAGTCATTGGCACCCCCCCACTTTTTAGCATTAGCCATTTAGTAGTCTTGTAGAAACTATAACTTTAGCTCAGAGTTATAGTTGTTATAGGGTTTCTTTAAAAAATCAAAATCTTAAAAACCAGGTTATTTGACTCATGCTACAGGCGTTCATTCCCTGCAAAGTATGCTTAGACTATGATAGTCTGTAGTTTCAGAATTATATTGACTACATCAAGAAGCTTTCTAAGGATTTTAAATGCCCGACAATCACCTGGTAAATATTATTTGTATGAAGTGGGGTGCGAAATATGGCGCTGATTATGTTAATAAGCTTTATGGCATGGTTTCACGAAACCTGACTATTCCATTTAAACTAGTGTGCTTTACAGATGATATAAGGGGTATAGATAAAGCGGTTGAAACACGTGAGTTACCGCCACTGGATTTACCTGATGGGGCACCTGAAAGGGGCTGGAATAAGCTGACTACCTTACAAAATAATTTTGGTGGCTTATCGGGAGAAGCTTTATTTTTAGATCTTGACGTAGTTATCGTGAGCAATATTGATGATCTGTTTTCCTATGAGGCTGAGTTTGCAATAATTCGTGATACAAAATTTAAAAAGCGTTTGATTGGAAATTCATCGGTATACCGATTTAAGATAGGGAAGTACCATGATGTGCTTCAAGATTTTCGCCAAAACTTTACCTCAGTGCAAAAAAACTACCGCAATGAACAAGCCTATTTAACGGATCAAGTACATCAGAAAGGCGATTTAAGTTTCTGGCCTGAGAAATGGTGCCCAAGCTATAAATATCACTGTATGCACCCTTGGCCGATTAATTACTTTAAAGATTCTTTTATTCCAAAGGGAGCGAAAATTCTTATTTTTCATGGTCACCCTGAGCCACAAGAAGCAATAGCTGGTGTTACTACTAAATGGTATCGGCACGTTAGGCCGACTAAATGGATTGAGGAATATTGGCGTGAATAAACTACTACGCTAGAATAGAAAAATGGCTGTCAGAAAAAAAACTCGATTGGAGCGCCTCCTTTCATTTAACCAACATCGTAAACGAAAAGGTGCGGCACAGGCATTAGCGGTGAGTAGTGATATTGATTTCTCGGTGCTTAAATCCAACCTTATAACGGGCGATGAAATAAAGTATACGCACGGTTCATCTAAAGATATACAGACGCATATCTCAGCTTTGAAGGATGAGTTTAATGGTCAATCAGAGCTTCTTTATTATCATGCTCAGTTGATTGTCTTTATGCGTCGTGAGTTTAAAGTAAAAGAGAATTTTTCCGCTTTTGAAAAGCTCTGGAAAATGGAAAAGGATTATCTGTTAAAACATCTGAATACGCGCTGGTTAATGTCAGCCGCAGACACATTTTCCGACTACTCCAATGATGCGTTAGCTAAAACAGTGGTGATGAATGTAATTCTCCTGATTAATACCATCAAGCTCAATGAAACTGAGCGATTTCTTCAAAGCACTGATAAACACCCTGATGACCAACAAAAGCTAGAGATTTTACAAAGCAAACGCGTGGCTCTTCCTGACGGCATGTCTGGTTTTGCAGTAGGCACGGATGATACCTTAAGAAATATGCGCTGGAGAATAGAAGAAATATCCAGTCTTCACCCGTTAGGGGATATGCTTTTAGAGGTTTTTAATCGGGTGCAAAATTATGAAACAGTGTATAAGCGCTTCCGCGACAGGCATACCCGCAAGAAGACATCCTGGTGGGATGAATAGTCTATGCAAGTTTTAGTTATTAATCTGCCTGATTCAAAAAAAAGATTCAATTTTCAGGCGGAGCAATTAAACAGGCTAGGGCTTGATTATAAAGTGATTGAAGCTGTCAGTACGGTAATTTTGTCTAAGGCTGATAAACTGCTTTCTCAAAGTTGGCAACGTCCAATGCGGAAGTCTGAAGTGGCATGTTTTCTAAGTCACAAAAAGGCGTGGCAGGCAGTCGCTGATGCTAATAAAGCTGCTCTTATAATTGAAGATGATGCCTTGTTCTCAAAAAATGTACCGGTACTATTAAGCCAGTTATCCAGTTTGACAGACATAGACTTGATAACATTGGAGATACGAAGTCGCAAAAAAATAGTGAGTAACAAACACAGAGCGCTATGTTGCAACTCAACATTGCTGGAGCTTTATCAGGATAGAACAGGCGCTGCAGGATATGTATTATGGCCAGATGCGGCAAAAAAATTAATCGCAAAAAGTGATAAAGGCAGAATTGGGCTGGCAGATGCTTTTATTAGTTCTAGATATGAACTACGTGCTTTTCAAGTTGAACCAGCGGCAATTATTCAGTTGGATCAATGTGAAAACTATGGGCTGGAGTGTGGCTTAGAAACTCAATCAACAATTACGCCAGTCGCTACACAGCACCCCGTTCCTTTGGGCTTTTTATCTGTTTTAAGATTTAAACTAAAACGCATTCAAGCGCAAATGAGTATGGGCTTACGTCACTTATCTGTTTTGCATAAAAGTGAAAGGCGTTTTATAAAACTGAATATCAGTGATTTTAAGAGATAATACTAAGCAACTTAATCTGTGGTTTTAACCAAAAGGCATTTAAATGAATGATCTAGAAAAGTACTTTAAAAATAATACCGATAGATTAATTAACAAATGGCAGCATTACTTTGAAGTCTATGATCGGCATTTTTCACGTTTTAGAGGAACGGATGTTCATCTCGTTGAGTTCGGTGTATTTCAAGGAGGTTCGTTACAAATGTGGAAGGACTATTTCGGTTCTGATTGTAAGATCACCGGCGTGGATATAAACCCACTTTGCAAAGAATTTGAAGATGACCAAGTTGATATTATTATCGGAGATCAGGAAGATCGGAGCTTTTTAAAAAAGCTTTCTAAAGAACTTTCACCCATTGATATTTTGCTTGATGATGGTGGTCATACGATGGTTCAACAGATAAATACCTTTGAAATGCTATTTGATAGTATCGATGAGAATGGTGTTTACCTGTGTGAGGATTTACACACGTCATATTGGTCTGACTGGGGTGGTGGATATGCTAGAGAAGACACCTTTATTGAGTACAGTAAGAATTTTATTGATTATATAAATGCCTGGCACTCAAAGGAATCAAAACTAAAAGTATCAAAGTTCACCAAATCAGTACATTCACTGCATTATTATGACAGTATTGTTGCGATAGAGAAGCGCATTATCACAAAACCAACGCACTCAAAAACGGGTACAGCTTCAATTGAAAATATGGAGTTTAATCAGTCCTCCAGTACGGGCATAAAACGGATGAAAGAAAAGCTGAAACGTAAAATTCGTGGAAGTTAAAATCTATACTTCGTTAATGATTTTTTTAAGAATAGTTTCAGTATGGTGAGTTTGGATAATTTCAGGATCAATATCCAGTATGTTTTGCTGCATAAATAACGCTAGCTTTTGGTAATTTATAGAGTCATTTTCGATCAGGAAAATATTCTCTTTTTTATAGAAGTCACTTTTACTCAATGATAGATTATTACTCACCAACTTCTGTTTATACATTAATGCTTCAAGAGGTCGGAGTGTCATGCCGTCTTGATTTTTCTGAACCAGATCAAGGATACATTTGGCTTTTAACTGGGTTTTAATATAATCCTCATAAGGTAAAAAATTACCAGCCGACTTAATTTCAATGTGTGATTTAAATCCTAATTTTTTGGATTTCTTTTTAAAATCTTTCAATAGATTGCTGCGTCCTTTGTCCTGACCAATAAAAATAAAATCTAAATCAGGCTTAGCAATTTTATTTTCCGGAAGCTTTGATATGAATTGTTGATAAGGTTTGAATCCATAGCTAGCGCAATCTGACTCATCAAACGACCAAAAGTTGTAGCCAAGTGCTTGAACTGATGGAATCAGTGCTTCTAGTTTGGTGTTATTGCTAGCTATATTCCTCATTAAAATTCCGCCCGTAATTTTAGGCTGACTTTTTAGTAATAACTTAAGAAATAGACGGTTATCCTGAAAAATAACAATAGCATCTGGATTGTTTTTTATTAGCTTTAAAACCAAGGAAGTATAGATTTGGTTTTTTATAGGACGGGGAAAGTACTTAAACCCAGGGTTTTTTTCTGCGTGTTGCTTTGGGTTGAATGATAAAATTTCAGTATTTTTCATGCGACAAGAAGAAAAAAATAATTTTTCATAATCAGGCCAGAAACCTACCAAAAACAATTTCAGCATGATCAGAGACCTTTGCACGAAAAATATAATGGATCAAAACAGCTTATTTTATCTAGGTTTTCTCTATAAATGCTATGGCACCCCCCCCACTTTTTTAATGAGCTTGCCGTTTCGTTGTTTAAAACGGACAACTCAGTTATTAGTGAGAAACCGTTAGTATCAGCTAAACTTTTCACTATTTGATTCTTTTTAATGCAAGCAGACCAATCCCAAGAAACACCAGACTGGGAAGAAAAGCACTAACAATCGGTGAAAACCCCTTAACAATACCCAGATCATTTACGGCGCTATTGCTTAGGTAAAAAACAATACCAATAATAATGCCAATAAATATACGGGATCCGGCACCGCCTCCTCGGTTAGAGCCAAATAAGAAGGGCATTGCTAAAATTAACATCACTAGGGTTGATAACGGAATCGCAAAGCGTTTCCAGTATATTAATTCATAACGGTCTGTTTTCATTTCATTCTCTTTTTGAAATTTAATTATTTTACTCAATGAAGTACTCGATAACTGTTCTGGATCAACGCTGGCTACATTGAGAATTTCTGGCTTAATAAAATCTTTTTTTACAATATTTGTTTCTGCTGTTTTATTTATTTTAGTTTCATTGAAGGTGGTATTTACATGCTTTTCAAAAACCCATTCATTGCCTCTAATAGAAACTTTTTTGCTGGTTGATAATGACGCAAGTCCTGAGTGATCATCCTTGAATGTGTATATTGAAATATCGGATAGTTGCGTATTTGAAATAACCTGACCAATATGCACAATGCTATTTTTCTCTTTAACCCATAAGCCTTCCCCGCCCACCAGCACGATATTTTTATTTTTCAAGTGTGCTTTAAAGTTACGGGCGTGCAGGTCAGTTGCAGGCACAATCCATTCGCCAATAAAAAATAATGCTACTGCGAGCAACAAGCCCATCTTTAAGACAGAGAAAATAATCTGGCTGGCCGATACTCCTGCTGCTCGCATTGCTGTGAATTCAGAGTTTGCAGCAAGATTGCCAAGACCAAGCAATGTACCAACTAATACGGCATTGGGGAAAAATTCATAAAAGCGCCCTGGAAGTGTATAAATAAGGTAAATGATGGCTTGATAGTTTGTATAAAAGGCGTTTGTCTTGCCAGACTCGTTAATAAAAGCAAAAAACACATCGAGGATAACCAGCGCAATCCAGGCGATTAATATACTTTGTAAAGTGGCACTCCAGATATATTTATCCAGAATCTTCATTTGAGGTTTCCATATTGTTTACGCACTAACCACAATGCTAGGAAAATGAAAATCAGGTGTACCCACCACAAGCCAATCGAGGCAGGAATTTTACCGTCTTCTATCATGGATTTTCCGGTGATAGTCAGGTTGGCATAAACAGCATAGAGCAAAATGCCAATGGCTAATTTTCCAAAACGCCCTTGTCGAGGAGTAGTGTGGCTTAAGGGGAATGCCAGCAATGCAATAACGGGTGCGGAAAGTATTATCGCAAGTCTCCAATGAATTTCTGCCTTACTTTCGAGATCGTTATTTTTTAATAGTTTTACTGTGGATTCAGCCCCAAGATTTTTCGAACGATTGATTTCAAGGGCTGGTATATGAATGCCATGCTCTTTAAATCTGAAAATATTATATTCGCCATTGCTTCTATTGTTATCATAGCGGCTACCATTCTCAATTTTTATTATGCGATTGCCATTTTCAGGTGCAATATACAGTAGAGCTTGCTGGGCAGACAGTAATACTTCAATATCATCTTCAGCGTTATTGTTTGTCTCTTTATTTTCAATTTTAGATGTAATTCCTTTTTCCTCAATATGCATAAAGAAGCGTTTCATCACTACGTTTTCTTCATCAATTCCTTCCACAAATAGTGTTATTTTTTTACCTCCCGTCTTACTATGCATAAACTCACCGACTGGGATACCAGATGCTTCAGGGCGTTGTTTAATTTCTTGTTTTATATTGTCACTAGCCTGTTCAAGACCTGGTATTACAAATAGGGTCAAACCCGCTACTAATAGTGTTAATGGCGCAACAAATAGAAAAATTCCTTTGTAAAACTGCTTTGGACCAATACCAGAAGAATGCATGGCAACAACTTCATGGTCGCGGTATAAACGCCCAAAAGCAAGCATCATACCTATTAACAAAGCGATAGGAACTAGCTTTATTAAGCCACTTATGGAACCAAGAACGACAAGCTTTGTTAAAGAGTCCACTGGTAAGCTGCCACTGCTAACTTTTCCCAACAAACGCACAAATGTGTTGCCAACGATGATTAACATCAACACTAATATTGTAGCTGAGAAAGATGCCATGATTTCACGTAACAGGTAACGTTGAATAATCATTTAGATTCTCCGACATAGCGGTCAACCAAGGAATCCAGGATCATAAGCAATTACTTCCATGACTTTTCATATAGTCCTGATAGAAGTCTTTACTGTCAGAATTGAGATATTTATAGCGTTTATGTGTCCACAGATACTGGTCAGGAAACTCAATTGCAGATGATTCGATAATAGCATTTAGTCTAGTGGTATCTTTTGTCAGGTCTTTGCTTGGGAAGTTTTCAATAGGCGCTAAAAAGCGCAAAAGATACCCGCTACGTTTTTCATTTTTATCATAGAGTCTTACACCAATACAGGGAATAACTTTTGCTCCAGTCATTTTTGCCAGCCGTGATGTGCCAGGATTAGAGGGCGCTTCGATACCAAAAAAAGGCACAAGAACGCTACCTTTACCCCGGAAATTCTGATCTGTTGCGTACCAGGTGGGATGGTGATTTTTGATGCTTTTTATCATTTCTCGAATATTACTTTTGGGAATGGCTTTGCCATACTGCAAGGAACGTTGTTTAGCTACAAAATATTCAATCAGTGCATTTTGGTGAGGTCGATAGGTACAGTGTAGAGGCATATTTTGAGCAATAATACGTCCCATGACTTCAAGACTAGAGAAATGGGCACCGAGTAAAATTACATTATGTTCCTTGATAGTTTCTTGCAGATGCTCAAGGCCTTCAGTATGACTTAATGCTCTAATTTGTTTGTCAGTACCCCACCAGCCAAGAGCGGCTTCAATCAAGCCTCTACCCATGCTGATAAAGTGTTTACGATTAAGTGATGCTAACTCGGTATCATTAAGTTCAGGAAAAGCAATTTGTAGATTAATACAGCTGATTTTACGTCGCGAGGGTACGGCAATATAAAGAAGTTTACCTAAAGCTTTACCAAGAGCCATTTGCCAGCTCCACGGCATTAACACAATCAGTCGAAGGATAAGGATGCCAAACCAGGTCGGCCAGTAGCGCGGGTGGAGAAACTTAGATGGCATCAGTAAAATTGAAAATTAGGTTAAGACTAATCTTGAAGAATATAAAGCGTTCCGCAATAAGGACAACGTACTTTGCCATTTTTACTGCTTTCGATAGCAAGAAAAACTTTTGGATGAGAGCACCATAAGGCGGATACATTGGTCGGACAGTGCAGGGGAAGGTCACTACTAGTGATTGTGACCTCATTAGTAATATTCAGCTTTTTGTAATCAGCTTCCTTATTTGCACTTGATTGCGACATTTTGGTTCCTTGGGTATTTGTTAGATCAGCCTATCTGTACACTTTTTTTGCATTTCCTTCATCAGAGGCTCCTTAACTAACTATCGTGAGCCAGTCTTTATATTTATCTACTTTCCCATGAACCACATCAAAATACAATGATTGTAATTTTTCTGTAATAGGGCCACGAGTGCCAGAGCCAATCGGGCGGTTATCCAGCTCGCGAATAGGTGTCACTTCTGCGGCGGTGCCACTAAAGAAAGCTTCATCAGCAATATAAACTTCATCACGGGTAATGCGTTTCTCAATCACTTCGTAGTTTAAATCATTGGCGAAAGCCATAATGGTGTTGCGGGTAATGCCATTAAGGGCAGAAGTTAAATCAGGCGTGTAGATGACACCGTCTTTGATAATGAAAATATTTTCACCGCTACCTTCAGCGACAAAACCTTCAACATCGAGTAGCAGAGCTTCATCATAGCCGTCTGTTAAAGCTTCCTGTAACGCCAGCATACTATTAATATAATGACCATTCGCTTTGGCCTTACACATACTGATATTAACGTGATGACGTGTGAAAGAAGAAGTCTTGATGCGGATGCCTTTTTCCATATTATCAGCACCCAGATACGAACCCCATTCCCATGCAGCGACAATCGTATGTGTTTCTAAATTATCAGCACGCAAGCCCATACCTTCAGAGCCATAAAAACACATAGGGCGAAGGTAGGCAGAGTCCAGATTATTGTCACGAACTGATGCAATCTGTGCGTTACTGATTTCTTCCTTTGAATAAGGAATACTCATATTCATGATTTTTGCAGAATTAAATAAACGATCGGTATGCTCTTCAAGGCGAAAAATTGCTGGGCCCTGATCCGTATGATAGGCGCGCACGCCTTCAAAAACACCCATTCCATAATGCAAAGTATGGGTTAAAACATGTACATTTGCTTCACGCCAAGGCACCATTTTTCCATCAAACCAGATAACACCATCGCGGTCAGACATCGACATGACAAAACTCCTAAAAACATAAATCTGAAAAGTGTAAGAATACTACAGTTTAAGGGCGTTCTGAACAATAGGATTAGAATTTAAATGTAAAAAAATGAAGTTAAATTGATATTGTGCTGAGCCCTTCGTTAGGCTCAAAGTAAACTAAGTCGAAGCATGGCACCCCTCCCACTTTTTAGCATCAGCGGAATCAAAAAAATTTAACGCAAAGAGCACAGAGGTTTTCTCGGAGGTCGCTGAGGAAAATAACTGGACGCATGATAACACCCGCTACTTCCATACAGATCATTTAGGTTCTACACATGTAGTAACCAACCAGACCGGCAATGTGGTCTCCCAAGTAAGCTTTAACGCCTGGGGTAAACGCCGCAACAAAAATTGGAGTAATACCTCAAACAATGAATGGGAAAGCATTGTGAATAGCTTAGCCCAGGAATCTCTATATATCGGCTTTACCGGACATGAAATGGATGATGAGGTTGGCCTGATCAATATGAAAGGCAGGCTTTATGATGCCGATATAGGCCGCTTTATCAGTGCCGACCCGCATGTGCAGGCTGCTACCGATACACAAAGTTTCAATCGTTATACCTATGTCAAGAACAACCCGCTTTCATATACAGACCCTAGCAGTTACTTCTTTAAGAGTTTGTTTAGGAGTATAGGAAAGTTCGTTAAAAAGTGGGGTAGAACGATTGCGGCGATTGGACTAACATTTATAACAGGCGGCGTTTTTGGTGGGCTTTACAGTGCCACAATTGGCGGTATTGCAGGTGGTTTTGTGGGTGGGCTGGTTGGAACAGGCTCCATAAAAGGTGCGCTGTTTGGGGCATTATCCGGTGGTCTGGCGGGTAGTATAGGGCACGGGTACTTAAATAAAGCCCTTAGGCTGGGCAGTCGAGGTGCCAGGCTGGCGATAGCCCATGGTATTGCACAGGGGACAGTGTCTGTTTTGCGCGGTGCCAAGTTTGGCGCTGGATTTGTGAGTGCATATCTTGGTAAACTGTCAGCACCTTATCTTGGGGGCGCTAATAAATATATTAGAACGGCTCAAGCTGCTGTTATTGGTGGGACTGTTTCTAAGATTATTGGTGGGAAGTTTGGGAATGGGGCGGTTAGTGCGGCTTTTGTGCATTTGTTTAATTTTGAAGGGGGTCGTGATGATGGTAATTACCGAAGGTGCTCATCAACTTCTGGAATGCCTTGTATAGATACTGGTGGTTATGTTGATAAGAGGGCTTATCCTGGGTCAGGAATGGCTGGGTGGAAAGAAGCTGGTTTGTCCGGTTACACTAGAGGTAATGATATATCAGTTGGGCTTTCTGGAGATCTATCACTTATTGGCCCTACTTTTGGTGGAACAATTGGTATTAATGGACAGGCTGGAGGAGGTAATAATGGCTTATATCGTTACTATCCAGGTCAGGCAGATTCACAGGGTTTTATGTTTGGAGGATCCATTGAAATAAACATTGCCTTTGGAAGGGGACCTTGGTCAGGCTCTTTTCATAATTTGAGTGGGTCTGCAGGTTTGTCAGGAAGTGTCTTTACTAGTCCTAGTGGTAGTTGGAGAGGCATTAGTTTTGGATTTGGAGGAGGCCCTCCAGGTGCATCTTACTCAGAAACTGTTTATGATCCGTGGATTGGAGGAAGGTAGCTTGTGATGTTTTCTCATAACGAGTTACTCATATTTTTATTAGTAATTTGGATATTCTTTTCATGGGCTATTTTCTGGGTTGAGAATTATTTATTTTATCGTTTGCTAAAGCAATCTGGTGTATCTGTATCTTTCCTTGTACATTCCACTTTCGGTTATACTCGTTATAAATATCATAAATGGAAAAATGTAATCGATTTGAGCATGATTACTCCTAATAGATTAAAGGTACGTAAAGTAATATTAATTAATGCTTTATTGTCACTTATTGGTTTCGCTTCCATATTTTTTATAGAATAAAAAAATTAATAAGTGGGGTCAGTGTAAACTTATATATAAAAGTTCTTTAAAAAACCAGATATAGGTCCCTATAGAAATCTCAAGATTCATTTTTTGCCTAACAAAAAATGAACCCGCTGATACTAAAAACCTAGGGAGGGTGCCACTCAATCCGCTGATACCAAAAACTGGGTTTGTAGAGAGTCCTGTGCTTTTGTTTTCTTGCTTAGGCTGTGCAAGATTCGATCAACATCGACTCTTCCTTTGGAATCGTAACGATATACTTTCCAGCTCTTGGGAGCCTTAGAATGCAATCCACTTTAGCTTGCTAGCTTGGTTGGGTGAGGTGAACGCAGAATAATCATTAGGGATAAACCATTTACTGCTTACTTTTGCTTATATCAGTAGTTTGTTGTAGAATTAAATTCTATATTCGCGAATTAAGAATATAGAATTTTTAAGGGCACAATAATGATTTTAAAACCTCAAGATATATTGTTTTTACTAAAGCTTATTTCTATTGGCAAAGACCCGTGGATATATAATTCTTTGGCTCTTCATTTGGGCATGAGTCCTTCTCAAGTTCATGCGGCTGCTAAACGGTCTTTGAAGGCAAAACTTGCGGTAGAGCAAGACGGTAATATCCAGCCTCATATTGCTAATCTAAAAAAGTTTCTGCTAGATGGGCTTCAATTTGTTTTTATACCTGAAAATGGTGAATTAACTCGTGGTATGCCTACTAGCTATGCTGGCAAGCCATTAGCCAATGAGTTTGTTAGGGATAATGATCCTCCTCCTGTGTGGCCAGATGCTGAAGGGGAGGTTAGAGGTGTATCATTTTCACCGTTATATAAATCAGCTCCATATGCGGCAAAAAAAGATCCTGAGCTTTATGAATTATTGGCCTTAATTGATGCTGTTCGTGGTGGTCGTACTAGGGAGAGAGAGTTTGCTCGTAAAGAGCTTAAAACAAGGTTAGATCAGTATGAATCCAAATCTTGATATTTTAATTCAAGCCGTGGAGCAGCTAGGGGAACTTACTGATGAAATGGTGTTTATAGGTGGTTGTGCAACGGGCTTATTAATTACAGATAAGGCAGCGCCACCAATAAAGTTACCAAGGATGTAGATGCTATTGTGCAAGTTATGTCTCGTGGTGATTATTATCAGTTCTCAGATAGGTTGCGCGCTCAAGGATTGTCTGAAGATAATAATGAAGGTGCCCCGATATGTCGCTGGAAGTCGGCAGATGGCGTTCTACTTGATGTGATGCCTATAGACCCAGAAGTGTTGGGTTTTGGAAATCCGTGGTATGAACCTGCAACAAAACATGCACAAGAATATTTACTTCCTTCAAGTAAAACAATAAAGCTTATCACTACTCCTTATTTCTTAATTACAAAACTAGATGTTTTGAGGGGCGTGGAAAAAATGATTATTTAATGAGTCATGATATTGAAGATTTGATTGCAGTTTTTGATGGTAGGGCAGAGTTAGTCGATGATGTTAAAAGCGCAGAAGAAGATTTAATAACTGAGTTAGCTAAACGATTTAGCGAGTTATTATTGGACAGTAGTTTTCTTGAAGCTGTGCCAGGTCATATGCCAGCGGATAGTATTAGTCAGCAGAGAGTTTCTGCTGTGTTTGACGCTATGAGGATAATTGCAAAACTATAGATTTCTGCAATGAATGGAGCAGGCACGAGGTAAAGACCTACTTCAAAGCCAAACGCAGTTTTTTAGGTATTTAATGCCTTCTTGCTTTTAATCGCTGATACCAAAAAGTGGGGGGGTGCCACTCACCGCTGATACTAAAAACCTAGGGGGGTGCCCAGGGCAAACGCATTAAAAGTTGTTAATTTCAAATAACTTATGAGATATTCCTGAGTTTCATATCAGGAGTATGTCATGGGCCCATGTATTTCTAGTTATTTCGCAAATATAG
>Ga0209633_10002849_pt1 | contig 16392 bp, 17 predicted proteins | sample Cruoilmetagenom1_FD_187290 | JGI IMG/M metagenome (GOLD analysis project Ga0209633, IMG submission 187290) | Oil polluted marine microbial communities from Coal Oil Point, Santa Barbara, California, USA - Sample 1 (SPAdes) (version 2) | ecosystem: Environmental > Aquatic > Marine > Oil seeps ... | reverse complement strand
ATGTTTCATATTTTTACCTATAACGACAATCGCGGATAAGCGGAGGGTTCTTGAAGGAGTGACTGTAGCGAAGCTAAGACATTTCTGCAAGGTTCTTCCGCTTCATGCGCCTTGTTAGGTTGCGCGGTAGCGCAGCTTAACTAGGCGGATGTTAATCCGCGATTGTCGTTAGGTCTGAGCCGCGTAGCGGAACGTAGTGAAGCGGAGCGGCGCAGACCTAACAGTATTAATAAGCGGAAAGCTATTGTCCATGTATTAATTGTATATAGGTGGATAGCACTTCCATGTATCACGATATTAACATAATAAACATGGGTAATAGCTCTGTTATGTGATTTAACAATAAACAAGGCTATATAGAGTTTTATGTTCGTTGGGTAAAGCCGTTTGTTTAATAATAAAGGTTGTTTATCTGAGATTTCTTTAAAAGAAATAGGTTTTTTGTCTGTAGAGTAGCCAGTTTTATAACCAAGCTTTATTAGTAATTTATGAGACGATCTGGATCAGTTGGGGGATGTGTTAGTGGGTAAGGCTGTTGATATTATCGCAGCAGTGGTGATGAAAGTGGCCGATACCCACAGACAGGCCTCTAGTCCAGAGTGTTGAAAAACCCAGCCTGAGAGTAGCGTTCCTAGCAATCTGCCGAATGCATTGGCCATGTAGTAAAAGCCAACATCCATGGATACGCTTTGCTGAGAGGCATAACTAACGATCAGGTAGCTATGTAACGATGAATTGATGGCGAAGAATACGCCAAATAGTGTTAGCCCAATAATAAGGCTATAGATGGGTAAAATGTTGAAATGTAAAGCGGCTGCGATCAGGATGGTGGTGGCTGCCAGTGGGAGTGCCCATTTAAAGACACTGCGTCCATCTGGAATTTGGTTTTGTTTTTTACCGGTTAATTGGGGGGTGATAGCCTGGATGCCGCCGTAGCCAATAACCCATAGAGCTAGAAAAGCGCCAACGGTTGAATGACTCCAGCCAAACGATTGTGATAAATAAACAGGTAATGCAACGACAAACCAGATATCTCTAGCGGCAAATAGAAATAGCCGTGCCGCAGCGAGAATATTGATGGCAGGTTTTTTTGCAAATAAGTGTTTGAACTTGGGTTTGGCTTTACTTTTACCCAAGTCTTTTTTTAGTAGCCATAAGCTGGATAGCCAAACGGCCAATAGGGTCATGAGCATTATCAAAATAGCCATTTGGAAGCCATATAGGCTCAATAGCAGGCCTCCCAAAAAAAATCCAATACCTTTCAGGGTGTTTTTAGAGCCGGTTAACAGGGCAACCCATTGATAGAGGGTGCTTTGGGCATTAGTAGGAACCAGTAGTTTAATAGCACTTTTGGCGCTCATTTTATTAAGATCTTTGGCAATGCCAGAAATAGCTTGAGCAGCCATAACCCAGAATACACTGAGCATTTGCGGTGAAGCTAACAACATTGATAAGGCGATAAGTTGTAATGCTAGGCCAATATTCATGGTGTTGTTTAAGCCCATGGTGGCGCCTAACCAACCACCGACTAGGTTGGTTACCATGCCAAATATTTCATAAAATATGAATAGCATAGCAATCTGCAAGGGGCTATAACCAAGTTGGTAAAAATAAAGCACGACCAACATACGCAGAGCGCCATCGGTGAGAGTAAAGGCCCAGTAATTAGCGGTGATGAGCAGATATTGCTTAATATTACTGGGTAGCTTGAGCAGCGCGTTCATGTTAATCCGTGAGCTGCTCTAGCCTGCCAATCATCATTACCAATTCAGCCGTGCGGTTGGCATAGCCCCACTCATTATCGTACCAAGTATATATTTTTACTTGAGTGCCATTAATGACTAGAGTTGACGGCGCGTCGATAATGCTGGAGCGCGGATCTGTTTTATAGTCGATAGAAACTAACGGACGTTCTTCGTAACCTAATATATCTTTGAGCTCTGTTTCAGCAGCCTGTTTGAATAGCTGGTTAACTTCTTCTGCGTGTGTGTTTTTTTTAACTTCAAATACGCAGTCGGTCAAAGACGCATTAGCTAAGGGGACTCGAATGGCATGGCCATTTAACTTACCGGTTAATTCTGGAAAGATGTGTGTAATTGCCGTAGCCGATCCGGTTGTTGTGGGTATTAAACTCATACCGCAAGCCCGGGCGCGCCTTAAATCTTGATGGGGTGCATCGAGAATGGTTTGCGTATTGGTGATGTTATGGATGGTTGTCATGGAGCCATGTTTAATCCCAAGATTTTCATGAATCACTTTAACGACAGGGGCTAGGCAGTTGGTGGTGCACGAAGCTGCCGTGACGATCCGATGAATCTTTCGGTCATAAAGTTGTTGGTTAACGCCCATGACAATGTTGAGCACACCATCTTCTTTGACAGGAGCAGTAACAACCACACGTTTGACACCCTGATCAAAGTAGGCCTGAAGCAAGGCTTTGGATTTCATCTTGCCGGAGGCTTCAATGACGATATCGCAGCCAGACCAATCTGTTTGATGAATGGCCGTATTTTGAGTACAAGGTATTGAGGTGTTGTTAATAATTAACGCAGTGTCGGTATGCCTTGCTGATTGGTGCCAGCGGCCGTGTACCGAATCAAAATTGATAAGATGCGCCATGGTAGCTGCGTCAGCTAATGGATCATTAATATGAATAAATTCAATATTATTTGAATCAAAAACCTTAGAGTCTAATGTTGCCCTAAAAGTTAAGCGCCCCATGCGACCAAAACCGTTGATGCCGACTTTAATTGTCATCGTGTTACCTAGTGGGTGAGTTAATAGGAATGGTTAAATTTTGCCAGTTAGCCAAGATTTAACGTCGTTTTGTAAAGGGATAGAGCCGCTATGAACAAGGACCTCATCAATGACGATTGCTGGTGTGCTCATAACGGCATAATGCATGATAGTTTCGGGGTCAGTTTCTTTAATCACTGAAACGGAGACAGCCTGTTCGTTAGCGATTTTATTAATCAGTTCTACCGTTTTAAGGCATTTTGTACAGCCTGTGCCGAGTACTTTAATGGTTTTCATGGTGACTCCTTGTTAGTTGAACATGAGATTAAGAATCCACCCGACTAGAGTGAATGAGATGAGTAGAGTGCCAAATAAAGTAACTAATAAGCGCCATTGCATCACTTGCTTAAGTAAAATAAATTCAGGAAAACTAGCAGCGACGGTGCTCATGGAAAAAGCTAAGGTTGTGCCAATGGGTAAGCCTTTTGTGATCAGGCTTTCCATCACTGGAATAACGCCGGTTGCATTGGAATAGAGCGGAATGCCTAATAGGACAGCCGCAGGGACAGACCACCATTGGCCATTACCAAGGTGACTTTCAACCCATCCATCGGGTACAAAACCATGCAGGGCGGCACCAAGGCCAACACCGATAAAAACCCATTTCCAGACACGACCTAAAATATCTAGCGTTTCTATTTTTGCAAACTGGTGGCGCTGTTTAAAGGTGATTGAAACCGGTGGTTTGGGGTTAATGTTTTTAGCGTTATCCGGTGGTATTGATGGTTGTCGAGTTGCTTTTTGATAGGCGTTGGCAGCAAAATCTTGTAACCAACGTTCTGCTTTTATAGCATCAAGAAACGCGCCTCCTAACATGCCAATGCTCATACCAATGATGACGTAGGTTAGGGTGAATTTCCAGCCCAATAAACTGAGTAATAGCAGAACCGCTACTTCATTGATCAGTGGTGAGGTTAGCAAAAAAGATAGGGTGATGCCGACTGGAATACCTGCGGATGTAAAGCCGAGAAATACTGGGATACTGGAGCAAGAGCAAAAAGGTGTGATGGCGCCAAAAGATGAACCCATCAGGTAGCCGAGGAAACGATTTTTTTTGGCTAAATAATCTCGTACGCGCTCGATATTGAGAGAGGCTCGGATCAGGGCGATGAGGTAAATCATAAAAACCAATAAAGCGAAGATCTTGGTCGTATCTTCAATAAAAAAATGTACAGCATCACCTATTTTACTATCAGGCGATAAGCCTAAAACTTGATAGCTTAGCCAGCTAGCCAGTTGAGTAAACAATTCCCACATGTATTTTAAGCCTCAGCAATATTTTTGTTTTATAGGAAGAACCACCCAGTTAATGGCATAAATAACAAATTTTATTCTCTTTGGCTCACCATATACGAAAAAACATATATGTCAATAAGCCACAATTGAGCGTGTGATGGACGGCTAGCAGCAAGCCTGATCACGATCAGGTCTTGCATGCATGCTTGCCAGGTTATTGAGACTGGGTTGTAAAAAGGTTTGGTTGGAACGGTTCGTGAGGGCGATAATTTGCTGCGTCCAATCAGGCAACGCGTGGTTAATACGATAAAAAACCCATTGCCCTTGGCGACGATCTGATAATAAATGGTATTTTTTTAATTGCGCTAGGTGCCGTGATACCTTCGGCTGACTTTCCTGTAAGGCTTCGGTGAGCTCACAAACGCAGAGCTCACCTTCTTGCTGAAGCAGCAGCAGACAGGTAAGGCGAGTTTGGTCAGCCATACATTTAAAAAATACGGTCGGGTCCATGTTTTAGTGCAATGTTATCAATAATTAGTCAAAAGCACCGTCAAAAAAGAGCTTCATCATATTATTGAATGCATTTTTCTGTTCGATTTGAATCCAGTGACCGCAATGGTGAAAAACGTGTAGTTGCGCGTTAGGAATATGATCAATTAGGTGGTATGAGTTTGTAAGAGGAATAAAATAATCTTCACGTGCATGTGTAACAAGCATTTGATGTGAAATGTTAGCTAAGCGTTCTTCAGGTAAAACAAAGGCATCTATGCCAGCTTTTGTACCCTCACAGAACATTGCTTCAAATTGAACTCGAACATTATCTTTCATTACGTTCTGATACCGTTCAGCGGCAATTTTTTTAACATCAGCACCCAAAATAGAGGGGTCGTATAAAAATTTTTGAATTAAGTCTAATAGGATTTCTTCAGAGGCATTTTGATAAAACTGCCACCCTTTAGTGAGACCATCGGTGGGTGCAAAGGGTGCGCCAACAGGGCCCATTAGCATAGCTTTATCAAAGCGATCAGGGTGTCTATCGAGAAGATGTAGGGTAACGCCGCCGCCCATTGAATTTCCAACGAGATGAACCTTATCCAAACCTTTGGCATCGAGGAGGTCTATCTGCTGTTGCACCCAAATATCAATCCATTTAGAGGTGCCTTGGGGATGCGCGTTGTGTTGGCTTTGTCCAAAGCCTGCAATATCAGGCGCTAGACAGTGGTAACTATCAGCAAGAAAGGGAAGCGCAAAATGCCAATTTGACATGGCGTTAGCGCCTGGCCCAGAGCCATGTAATAACAAAATAGTCGTGTCATTGTCTGTTCCAGTTTCATTTAAGAAGGTATTAAAGCTGCCTGTTTGTACGCTTGATGTTTGCATGAGGGCTCGTCTATGTGGGTTGAGTGAATGTTTGTAGGTGAAATGATAAGGGTTAAGTTATCAATGCAATAAGAATAAGGTGCTGTTTTAGTAAAGTCTAGTGTTAGTTTGAAACTGGACCAAGATATAGAGATTCATAAAGATAGTGCCTAAGGAGGTGTTTATGAGGGAAAAAAGCTTTTGTATGATTGAAATCAAGTGTTAGATAAGCCGGTTAAATTAATTCTAACAAGTGCTTGTTTTAAAATTTGATATGTAATATGTTTGCTTAAGAAAAGAGGAGAGCTTACTAATGAAACCAACAACTAATAACCCTGAAAATATAAAACGAAAGGTCAGTATTGTGACCAAGTTTACGACAATCCCTATTTTGCTTTTTGCATCTACACCGATAGTTGCTTATTTATTAGGAGGTGGCCTGTGGTATTGGTTGACGGTTGCTGCGTTTGTTGTTTGCATGATTCTTGACCCTATCGTAGGGGATGACCCTATCAATGCGCCAGCAGAGATGGAAGGTGAATTAGAGCAAAGTATGTTTTACCGCTTTATGTTGTGGGTTTATATCCCCGTACAGTTTTTAATGACATTGTTTTGCTATTCATTAATAACCAATACGCCGTTGGATATGTTTACGGTGCTTGGTGTGAGTTATCACCCGTTATCAACGATGGAAATGATTGGGTTAGCTCTGTCAATGGGCTTTGTAACAGCATTTGGGGCAACACCTGGACATGAACTTTGCCATCATGGAAATCAATTTGATCGATTTATGGGGCAGGCTCTTCTAACACCGATCAGCATGGCTGATTTTTATGTTTATCACAATTTCCACCATCATATTCATGTCGCAACACCCTTGGATCCTGCAACATCGGCTTATGGTGAGAATTTTTGGCGTTTCGCACTGCGTAGCACAATCAAAAAATCTATAACGGCTTGGAAGGTAGAAGCCGAGCGTTTAGGGCGTAAAGGTTCAAGCTGGTTTAATTTGGATAATAAGATGATAAAGATAACAGTGGCTCAAGTAGGCTGGTTTTCTTTGTTAGTTTATCTTTTTGGTTGGATATCCGTTCCTTTGTTCATTATGCAATATGTTTTTCCAAGAATGCTTCTGGCAACAGCAGATTTTGCAGAGCATTATGGGCTTATGAGAAAAAAATTGGAGGATGGGAGTTATGAAAAAGTCCGTGCTGAGCATGCGTGGGATGACAGCATGATTATCAGTAGCTTTTTTATGTGTCAAATTGATCGTCATTCTGACCACCATGCCAATGTAGGGCGGCCTTATCAGATCTTGCGGGTGATGGATAAAGCGCCACGTTTACCCTTGGGTTATCTCAATATTTTGTTTGTTACGATGGTTCCTCCTTTGTGGCGAAAAGTCATGCATCCGATTATTGAAGAGTTTTACGATACAGCTGATATCGTTCCTTATGCATTGCCTAATACTTTGCCAGAACGGTTTGTTGAACGAGCTGTGATAGCAGAATAAAGATTAAAAATTTAATTTATGCTGTGATTCTATCAATGGAAAATTGCGGCTTCTAAAGGAGAACTATATGGCACTTAATATTGACTACAAACATTTAATCCAAGCAGATAAAGTACACGGTTCTCTATATACCGAAGATGCCATTTATGAAGATGAAATAGAGAAAATTTTTTATAGCAGTTGGGTTTATATTGGTCATGAGAGTGAAATTAAGAAAACGGGAGACTTTGTTGCACGGGATATAGGGCGTTCAGCCGTTATTATGGTGCGAGATAAAGATAAAAGCGTCAATGTGTTGGTTAATCGTTGTGCTCACCGCGGTAATAATTTGTGTAATGAAATGGATGGAAATAAGCGTAATTTCTCTTGTTTGTACCATGGTTGGGTATTTGGCTTAAACGGTGATCTTTTGGATGTTCCTTACCCAGATGGCTTTACAAAAGATAAGAAGGACCACGGGCTGCAAAAGCTCGTGACTGATAGCTATCGTGGTTTTGTTTTTGCTTGCTTTAAAGAGCCAACGGTTAGTTTTGATGAGTATTTAGGTAATGGTAAAAAACTGATTGATCGTGCTTGTAATTTGTCCCCAGAGGGGGAAATAGACTTAACCGGTGGTTGGGTACGTCAAAAATTCGATGCTAACTGGAAAATGTTACCTGAGAATGATACCGATGGTTACCATGTTAACTATGTTCACCAGTCTTTTGTGCAGGTTATTCCATCGCAATACAATGAGTTTGTGGGTGAAGAGTCATCTAACAAAGGTGTGATTAGGGATTGGGGTAACGGGCATACAGAAATTGATTTTGCCGCGGGCTATGTTAATTGTTTGGATTGGTTGGGTTCAAACGTTGAAAAGTCTAAATCTTATGTTGATAAGATGCATCAGGCATATGGTCAAGAAGAAGCTGATCAGCGACTGTTTGATGGTCCTCCGCATTCTTGTATTTTTCCCAATTTGTTTTTAGCTGAAATGAATATCGTTATTTTCCAGCCGACAGGAACTCATAGCTGTGTGCAATGGAGTACACCGATGTTTTTAAAAGGTGTGCCGGAGTTAAATTTTAAATTACTCAGGCAAAGTGAGGGTGCTTTAGGCCCAGCGGCTTTCCTATTAGCTGATGACGCTACAATTGCCGAAAGAGCTCAAAAAGCATTGCAGGCGGGTACGCCTTGGTGTGATTTAAGCCGTGGAATTGATCGTGAAATTGTTAGGCCGGATGGAGTTAAAGAGTCTCGGATGAGTGATGAAACGTCTAATCGCGGATTTTGGCACCATTATCGTTCAGTTATGTTGGGGGAAGTTTAGGATGAGTCAGTCAGTAGAGTTTGAGGTCAGTAGAGAGCTGGAAGCGTTTATTATTCAAGAAGCAAAGCTAGCAGATGAAGGGCAGTACTTAGAATGGCATGACTTATGGGCAGATGATGCTGTTTACTGGGTGCCCCTTAAAGAAGATGATGACCCCGCGGAAAAGGCCTCTCATTTATATGATAACTACTCAAGGTTAACGACTCGAGTTAAGCAGTTAAATACAGGTAATCGTTTTAGTCAGGTGCCCATTTCAGGGATGCGCCGAGTTATTTCGAACTATGAGTTTTTTGAACAGGCTGATGGTAAATTTAGAGTTGAAGCAAATTTTTATTTACCAGAATACTCAATTCAATCAACTCATAACTTTAGAATCTGGTCGGGTCGGTATACCTATACGCTTAGCCGTCATGAAGGTGGTTTTAAAATACATATGAAGAAAATTCTATTGGTGAATGCGATTGAGCCTATTTCAACCTTGTCTTTTTTGATTTAAATAACCATGAAAAGAACTCCCTTATCAGCAATAACTGGGCTGGGTATGACAGAGTTGCGGCGCGATTATACGGTTGCATCTTGGCAGTTAGCAGTAGAAGCGATTGGCCTAGCGATAGATGACGCAGGTTTAAAGCATAAAGATATTGATGGCCTGCTCATTAATAAGAGCCCCATTGAAGATCTGTCGGCTTTACCGATGGACCTTCAAGATTATGCGGGCCTAAGCAATTTAAGCTTGTTAAATGTTGTTGAGGCAGAAGGTAGCTCCATGGTGCAGACGTTGCAACAGGCAACGATGGCTATTCAATCGGGTTTAGCTAAAAAAGTGGTCTGTGTATTTGCAGATACGCCATTGCAGCCGGGGGGATCAGCAGCAGAGTCATTCGCCATAGCGATGCCGATGATGGGTAAACTAGGCATTGAGATTGCCAATGGTTTTTATAGTGCGATTGCCGCCTATGCTATGGCAGCGCAGCGGTATTTGGCAGTCTATGGCAGATCAACAGATGATTTTGCAGCTGTGGCGATGGCTAACCGGCAATGGGCGATACTAAATCCTCTCGCTAAGTTAAAAAAACCGATGACACTGGATGATCATCGTGCATCGCCGTGGCTAGTCGAGCCTTTACGGCTACTAGATTGTGCTTACCCTGTTAATGGTTCAATAGCGGTGGTGGTGAGTGAAGCGCAGTGTGCCCAAGAACAATCGCATCCTGGGGCTTATATTTACGGCATGGGGCAGGGGCATATAGGTAATATTAATCGGCGAGGTTTTCAACCAGAAATAGAAACCGGTGCAAAAATAGCCGGTGAAACAGCCTATAAAATGGCAGGTATTAATGCCAGTGATATTGATGCTTGTGAGTTTTATGATGCGTTTAGCATCTCAACATTAGTTAACCTTGAAATGTATGGTTTTTGTGAACCTGGAAAGGCCGGTGAGTTTATTGCTGAGAAGGGTATTGGTCCTGGTGGGCAGCTCCCTGTTAATACCGGTGGTGGACACTTATCTGGTTATTATATGCAGGGTGCTACGGCAGTGTCCGAAGCGGTTATGCAGTTGCGAAATAAGGCAGGTGAGCGGCAACTTAGCAAGCTAGATAATATGTTGGTTACCGGCTATGGCGGCAGAATGCAATTTCATGCTGCGCTGATTATGGGGCAATAGAGGGCATTATGGAATATCCAAAAGAGGGCGTTATCTGGCCCGTTGTTGTTGATGTAGCAAAGCCTTTTTATGAAGCTATGCAACAACATAAGCTACTGATCCAGCAGTGTCAGTCCTGTGAAACTTATCAGCCACCGGCTCAAGTTATTTGTGATCACTGTGGTTCTAATAAATTGATCTGGTGTGAAGCAAACGGTAAAGGTGTTATTTATAGTTTTGTTATTTTTCACCGTAGTTTTCATCCTTATTACGATGACAAGATCCCCTATACGGTTGCTTTGGTTGAGCTTGATGAAGGGCCGCGGGTGATGGGACATATTGAAGCTAAAGCTGGCCAGGATTATCAAGTAGGCTCGGTGGTGACAGCAAACTTTAAAACAATTAATAAAAAAAATGAGCTTTTGTATTTTCAACTAGAGTGTGGAGAAGATTAAATGACAGCGTTGGTCAGGGATTTTTTAATGCGAGCGGCAAAAGCAATGCCGAAAAAAATAGCCTTTTATGAAGGTGATCGTTCAATTAATTGGGGTACTCTAAATCAACGGGCAAATTGTTTTGCGAAAGCCTTACAAAATGAAGGGATTGTGCGTGGTGATGTTGTTGCCATTTTGTCTCATGAGCATATAGAGGTTTATGAGAGCTTTCATGCTTGTCTTAAGTTAGGTGCGCCAAGAGTAGGCGTGAACTGGCGATTCTCCCCTAAGGAAATGCTTTATGTTCTCCAAGATTCGGCGGCTAAAGTTGTTATGGTGCAGGCAAATTGTGTTGAATTAATGGGGGATTTACCTGCGCAGCTAATAGAGGCTGGTATTGTTATGATTGGGTACGGGGGAGATCATGGCCTTCCCTATGATTATGAAACAATGTTGGCAAGTTCGGATGCGGATGTAGAATTACCTGAGATACAAAACTCAGATTTAGCGGCTATAAGTTACACCTCGGGTACGACAGGTTCTCCAAAAGGGGTGATGTTATCCCAAGTTGCGCTGCGAGAAGCCATGTTGAATACCGTGCTGAATATAGGCTTAATGCCAAGTGATGTTTGGTATGCGCCGACATCTTCTGCTTGGATAACGTTTGTATTGATCACAATGAACACGGTGAACGGTATGACGGTTGTGTTGCCAGAGGGCGATTTTGATGCACAGCAATACTTTGAGCATATTAATAAGCATAAAGTGACCGTTACTATCATGGTGCCTTTAATGATGCGACGCCTTATTCAGTTAATGGAAAAAGACAACATCAAGCTCCCATCAGTACGCTTAATTACTTTTGGCTCATCACCCTCAACGCCACAGCTTATCCGTAAAGCAGCGGAGGTGTTTAAGTGTGATTTAGCGCAAATGTACGGGGTAACAGAAACAACGGGCGGGTGGATTAGTATTATGCCGCCGGCTGATACGAAAAGAGGGTTGGCTGGTGAAGAACATTTATTAAGATCGTGTGGCCGAGCTGCGCTCCACTTTGATATAGAAATAAGAGATGCAGATAATAAGGTTTGCCCAGCAAATACGAGTGGTGAAGTCTGGGTAAGATCAGATACCTTGATGACGGGTTACCTGGGGTTGCAAGAGCAGACTGGGCAAGCTTTGCAGGGTGGCTGGTTATGTACCAATGATATGGGGTACATTGATGATGAAGGCTTTTTATACTTAACAGACCGTAAAAACAATCTGATTATTACTGGTTCAGCAAATGTCTTCCCCAGTATGGTTGAAAATGTATTGGATGAACACCCACATGTTATGGAAGTCGCCGTAGTGGGTGTGCCGCATCCTGAATGGGACGAGGCTGTTGTCGCGGTGATCATCCCCCATCATGCGGGTACGTTTGATCATGATGAGGTTATTGCGTTTAGTAAAGGTAAAATGGCAAAATTTGAGGTGCCAAAACATATCGTGTTGGTGAACGATTTGCCAAAAGGTTTGACGGGTAAAATTCTTAAGAAGAATATTCAGGCGATGTTTAAATCAGGCGATTTAACGGTCCCTTGGGATATGCCTGAGGACTCGTGATTGCCGTAATACGTATTAAAAAAAGGCCTAGCTTGTTTGCTAGGCCTTTTTGTTGTTAACCAGTAACTTAAATGGCTGGCTGGTAATGATGGCTAAAGTCATTAAGCTTGCTGAGAGCAAGCGTAGCCAATTCTTGAGTGCTAAATTGTAGGCTGCTAAAGCCAACCCTGAATAGGTAACCTGCCTGGTCAGGCAAAACATCGCCAATCGCTCGGATCTCTTGACCAAATTGATAACGTGTTCGTATTAACTGTGCTAATGAGTAAGCTCTTCCATCGACAAAGTTGGGTATTTCAATAACGATCAGGGAAAAATGGTTTAGCTCGTTACAAAATGCTTCAGGGTTTTCATCACCACTCAGCAATAAACCCAGTTCGCCTTGATGTTGGCCAAGATGCTCTTTATTGTCTAACCAAAATTGCAGGCTAACAATGCTATTGCCAGGCTGAGTTGGGTGAGTTTCATCCAGAAGGCGCCAGTTATCAGCAATAATTTGTTTGTTACTTATTAGAGTCATAAACCTTGTCCTTAAAAGCTTGAATGCCAACACGATTAAATGTCTTGGCAAATTTTTCATTATCGGTGCGGTTTTCTTTATAAACAGAGACAATGTTGTCGATAGCATTTACTACATTTTCTTTGGCAATCGAGGGGCCTAGTCGTTGGCCTAATTGACTCTGCTGGCTATCTGACCCACCCAGAGTTAGTTGATACCATTGTTCGCCTTTTTTATCGACACCGAGAATACCAATTTCTCCAATACTATGATGCCCACAGCCATTCATACAGCCTGACATTTTGAGGCTAATATCACCTAATTCAATAGCCTGATCGTTAAAACGTTCGGTAATTCCTTGCGCAATGTCGATAGAACTTGCATTGGCCAAACTGCAAAAATCGAGGCCAGGACAGCAAATCATATCGGTAATCGTGCCGATATTTCTGGTGGCTAAGTCTAGTTCTTCGAGCTGTTGCCAGAGGGTGTATAAATCGTCTTGTTTAACATCTGTTAAAACTAGGTTTTGGTCATGAGTCGTTCTAAGGTGGCCGAAACTAAAGCTGTCAGCCAAGTTGGCGACTGCATCCATTTGTTGGTCTGTTGCATCACCAGGCGCTCTGTTTGGAGATTTTAGAGAAACAAAGACTATACGGTAGCCTCGTTGTTTATGGGCTTGGGTGTTTTGCTGATACCATTGCTTAAACGTGCTGTCGCTTACTAGTTTGTCTGTTAACAGAGTATCGCTTGCACCCTGATGGTAGCTAAAAGGTGTGAAATGGTTTTTGATGCGTTGAATGTCATCATTATTCAACCTTAACGGGCCGCCTTTGATAGCTTGCCATTCAGCTTCGACAAGTTCTTTGAAGGCATCAAGGCCGGTTTCACGCACTAGAATCTTAATACGAGCTTTGTATTTATTATCCCGTCGGCCAAAGCGATTATAGGTTCGTAAAATAGCTTCTAAATAGGACAGGATATATTCTTGCTCGATGAATGGGCGGATTGTTTGGCCAATAACTGGGGTTCGACCTAAACCGCCGCCGACTAAGACTTCAAAGCCTAATAAGCCTTGTTCATTAATTTTCATATGCAGGCCGATATCATGAACCTGGGTGGCAGCACGATCTTTTGGGGATCCGCTGACGGCGATTTTAAATTTACGGGGTAAATAGGAAAACTCTGGATGAAGTGTCGCCCATTGACGGATAATTTCGCAATAAGGTCTTGGGTCCTCAATTTCATCTGCACAAACACCGGCTAGGGGGTCGCTGGTTACATTTCGGATGCAATTGCCGCTGCTTTGGATGGCGTGCATCTGTACGCTGGCTAAATCGGCAAGAATGTCTGGGACAGACTCAAGTGTTGGCCAGTTAAACTGGATATTTTGGCGTGTTGTAAAGTGGCCGTAATTCTTGTCATATTGACGAGAAATTTGGGCGAACATGCGTAGTTGTTTACTTGAGAGGAGCCCATAAGGTATATTAATTCGAAGCATTGGCGCGTGAGTCTGAATATACAGGCCATTCATGAGCCGCAAAGGACGAAACTGCTCTTCTGTTAACTCGCCTTGTAGGTAACGTTGTGTTTGGTGGCGAAATTCGTTAACACGTTCATCAACAATTTTTTGATCGAATTCGTTATACAGGTACATGGTATTATCTTTAGGTTGATAGGGCTATGTGCATTGGACCGGACAATATATAAGTCTTTTTATATAATTAAAAATAATATTAATCAATATTTATATAACATTAAATAATAACAGTGTTAAAAATACCTTCAGATTCAATTGGTTTAGTTACGCCGCAGATTCAGCACTTTAGTGAAAAATTAGTGCTGGATTGTGGTAAGTCGCTGGAACAATACGATATTGTATACGAAACATACGGCAAGCTGAATGCAGCAGCCGATAATGCCGTTTTAGTGTGTCACGCTCTATCTGCTGATCATCATGCTGCGGGTTATCATAGCGAGACAGATAAAAAACCGGGATGGTGGGAGGCTTGTATTGGGCCAGGAAAGCCAATTGATACGAATCGTTTTTTTGTTGTATCTCCGGGTAATCTTGGGCAGTGTAATGGTTCTACAGGCCCTAAAAGTACAAACCCTTCAACAGGAAAAGCCTATGGGCCTGATTTTCCAATGGTGACCGTTAGTGATTGGGTTAAATATCAAAAAAGGCTAGCGGAGCGCTTAGGACTTTCTCAATGGGCGGCAGTTGTGGGTGGTAGTTTGGGGGGTATGCAGGCCATGCAGTGGGCGATTGAGTTTCCTGATGCTGTTAGGCATGCCGTTATTATCGCTTCGGCACCTAAATTATCAGCTCAAAATATTGCTTTTAATGCCGTTGCGCGACAGGCCATTATGTCAGACCCTGACTTCCATGAGGGGCGTTATTATGAGCATGACACGGTGCCCTCAGGTGGTCTTAAAGTAGCAAGAATGTTAGGCCATATCACCTATTTGTCGGATGATGCGATGGGTGATAAATTTGGTCGAGATTTAAAGGATGATAAGCTCAATTATCATTATGATGTAGAGTTTGAAGTTGAAAGTTATTTACGTTATCAAGGAGAATCTTTTGTTAATCGTTTTGATGCAAATACTTATCTGCTGATGACAAAAGCGCTAGATTATTTTGATCCGGCCAGTCAGGAGCAAGGGAATTTAGCTGAGGCTTTCAAAAAAACGTCGGCTAAATATTTTCTGGCTTCCTTTACAACAGATTGGCGTTTTTCTCCTGAACGCTCACGAGAAATTGTTAAGGCTCTAACAGAAGCTGGGCGAGATGTTAGCTATCTTGAGTTTGAATCCAATCATGGACATGATGCTTTTTTAGTACCCATGATTCAATATATCGATGCATTTAAGCAGTATATGGATAATATTGAGGTATCGACGTGAGTAAGTTACGACCAGAGTTACAAAAAATCTGCGAGTGGATTGAGCCAAATTCCCGAGTGCTTGATTTAGGTTGTGGTGATGGGGCTTTGCTAGAGTGGTTGCAAAATAATCGTGGTGTTACTGGTTACGGGGTTGATATTGAGCCTGATAATGTGCTGAGTTGTTTAAAGAAAAAAGTCAATATAATCCAAGCAGACTTAAGTGCTGGCCTGACTGATTTTGGTGATGGCTCATTTGATTACGTTATTATGACGCAGGCTTTACAGGCTTTACAGTATCCACATAGGATTTTAGCTGAAATGCAGCGAGTAGGTCGTCAAAGTATTGTGACCTTCCCTAATTTTGGTTTTTGGAAACACCGTATTCACTTGATGCTGAAGGGGCAAATGCCTGTTTCAAAAGCGTTGCCTGCACAATGGTACGACACGCAGAATATACATTTATGCACTATCAAGGATTTTGAAGAGTTTTGTTCAGAACGTGCGATGGTGATTTCAAAGAAGGATATTATGAATTATGAGCATCGTTCGGGTCTATTGTTGCGAGCTTGGCCAAATTTATTGGGTGCTGTCGCCTTGTATCAACTGAATGCTCAAGATCTTGGGTAGCTATTTAAGGAGTTTGAATCGTATGAAAATAAAACACTATTTGTTTATCTTTTTTTGTTTAATATCAACAATGGTTGAAGCAGATAATGGTCATGATTTTGGTGACTATATTGTTTACTCCAATGCCTTTACGGCAGATACCTTGCCTGCGCAAATGGCAACTCTTTATGGTATTACAAGAAGCAAATATAAAGGTGTGTTGAATATTTCTATTCAAAAGAAAGGGCCGGTTGGTACACTCACAACCTCAGAAAACGCTAAGGTTTTAGTACAGGCGACTAACTTGGCGGGCCAAGTAAAATCCTTGGAGTTTCGCCGTGTTGCTGAGGACAAGGCTATTTATTACATCAGTGAATTCAACGTTGCTAATGAAGAGCTGATTAGATTCAATGTTAGTGTTTTACCTGAAAACAGTGCTAAGTTGCTTGAGTTCAATGTTAAACATCAGTTTTATACGGACTAGCTTTATTTATTGGGTACGGTT
>Ga0209633_10002848_pt1 | contig 16400 bp, 14 predicted proteins | sample Cruoilmetagenom1_FD_187290 | JGI IMG/M metagenome (GOLD analysis project Ga0209633, IMG submission 187290) | Oil polluted marine microbial communities from Coal Oil Point, Santa Barbara, California, USA - Sample 1 (SPAdes) (version 2) | ecosystem: Environmental > Aquatic > Marine > Oil seeps ... | reverse complement strand
CTGCCGGTAGTCCCTGCCTGCTACCTGACTAAAAAATACTGCCTGCGGAAATAACGCTGTAGAATACAGAAAACTCCTTATCATAATGATCCAGCAGGCGGCACTATCCGTATGACTAATCCGCACACAGAACTTCCCACCAAACGAAAAACAAAAATTGTTGCCACCATTGGCCCGGCATGCGGATCACTGGACCAGCTTGTCACCATGATCAGAGCCGGCATGAATGTGGCACGTTTGAACCTCTCGCACGGCATGCTTAGCGAGCATGAAAAGCAGATCAAGCTGCTGCGCCAGGCATCGGAACAGGTTGGCACAAACATTGCCATCATGATTGACACCCGGGGGATCGAGATCCGCACCGGCCTGCTGAAGGATGAGAAGGTTAAACTGGTACCGGGAGCCAGTTTCACCCTGTTCACCGATGGTCGGGCTGGCGATGTAGACGGTATCGGCCTGACCTACAGGAAATTGTTTGAAGAAGTCTGTGTTGGCACGCCGATCCTGATAGATGACGGTGCCATAGAACTTGAAGCCACGGCAATCGTTGAATCCTCGATTGTCTGTCGTGTCATTCACGGTGGCTGGCTGGGTAACAGTAAAAGCGTGAACCTCCCCGATACCCGGCTGGCACTCAGTGCTGTCAGCCCCGAAAACCGGGAGGATGTCGTCAGGGAACTTGGCTTTGCTGCCGAGAACGATGTGGACTACATCGCCGCCTCCTTTATTCAGTCCGCGGATGATATCTACAAAATGCGGGAAATCCTCATCGAAAAAGATGTAAATATCCCCATCATCGCCAAGATCGAGAACAAGGCCGGCGTGGAAAACCTGGAAGAGATCGTGAGTGCCGCCGACGGCATTATGGTGGCACGCGGTGATATGGGGGTGGAGTTGCCGCTGGCCGATGTGCCCGTCACCCAGAAAAATATCATCCGCACGACAGTCAGCAATGGCAAACCCGTCATTACCGCGACACAAATGCTGGCATCCATGGAAATCAATCCGAAACCTACCCGGGCCGAGGCCAGTGATGTGGCCAATGCCATTCTGGACGGAACCTCAGCGGTCATGCTCTCCGGCGAAACCGCTGTCGGCAAATACCCGGTAGAAGCGGTCAGCACCATGGCCACCATTGCCCGGCGTGCGGAAGCCAACTTGAGCGAGTACGGCTATTTACAGAGAATCAAGCCGCATCCATCGAATGTTGTGACCGAAGCCGTCAGCCAGGCAGCAGTCAGTATGTCGGCACACCTCAAGGCAGCGGCAATTATCAGCCTGACAGAAACCGGCTTTACCTCGCGACTGATCTCGAAATACCGGCCGGAAATTCCCATCCTTGCAATCACCTCTTCCATGATGGTGGCACGCAAGCTGTCGATGAACTGGGGCGTCATCCCCATTCTGTATGCTGGCGAACCCTCGGACCGCGCGCGCCTCGCCTTTGCTGTCAAATCGGCGAAGGCACTGGGATACCTGAAAGCAGGTGACATTGCAGTGTCAACATCCGGCCATCACCAGCAGGCCGGCGGGACCGACCTGATTCGGGTCATTACGATTGAAGAGTAGCCCGGCCTTTAGCCGGTCTTGAGGAGAGTAAGCAGGCCTGCCAGTCGCTCCAGTGCCCGGGCAAGCAGGCTATCGCCAAGCAGGGCATGCTCCAGAAAATCAGGCAGGAGTAATCCCAGGACGGTCAAGATAATACCCAGCATCAGCATGGCCCGCAGCAATCCTGCAATGCCGCCAGACCAAGATGGCTCCCCGGCAGACCTCACGCTTGCCTGCTGATGTCGCAGTTTCCTGCGGATGATAATCACAACTGCCAGGGTGGTGAGCATTAGCAGAACGGATATCAGTATTCCCCGGGTTTGGGAAACGCTGTCAGCCAGCGTTGCAAGGCTGTTTCCTACCAGCTTGAACAACCCAAACCCCAGCAAAAAGGTAAGGACAATCAACAGGCTTATTACCCTTACCGCTTCGCCACGAAGACCTCGCCGGCGGCCTTGATAAAAGCCCCAGACAAGATACCCGCCAACAATCATGTCCAGAGTAGCCATTGATTAGCAGTTACTGCAGGGATAGCCACTCAGGAATACACAATAGGTGCTCCGGGTTGCCGGCTTCGTGATTATGCCTGCTGTTCCTCGCCGTCACTTAACAAGATGGAGACCCACTGCGTCCGCGGATTCAGGTTACAGGCCACTTTCGCCATGATCGTAAGCGGAATGGAAAGCAGCATGCCCACCGGGCCCAGGATCCAGCCCCAGAAGATCAGGGAAAGCAACACCACAACGCTGGACAGGCCCAGCCCTTTTCCCGTTACTCGCGGTTCAATAATTACGCCGAAGACAATATTGATGACCAGAAAGAAAAGCCCGACCCACAATGACATGGCAAGGCCGTAGTCTGCCAGAGCAAGTAACATCGGGGGAGCCGCTGCAATGATGGAGCCGATGTTCGGTATGTAGTTAAACATAAAGGCCATAACACCCCACAACAGCGCATGCTCTATACCCAACAGATACAGTCCCGCTGCCACTGACACACCGGTCAAGACCGAGATGGTCGACTTGATCAGGACATAGCGATTGATCTGTTGTGAAAATGTGCCGAACAGCTGGCGAGAATGCTGTTCGTCAAACAGTATATGCATTTTCTGAAAGAACAGATCCTGACTGAACAGCAAAAAGATCACCAGCATCAGGATCATAAAACTCTCTGCCAGTACCAGTTGGAGGCTCTGCAAAAATACGCCGAGATATCCCATGAGTAACATAGGGCTCCATGGATGCAGCAACTCCGATTTTTCAAGTGCGATCCCGTGCTCATTCAGCGTAACCAGCAGCTGATTCATTATTTCCAGAAACTGTGCCTCGTAATCCGGAATCCTGCCACTGAACTCCTTGGCGGCGCTACTGACAAACAGCCCCAAACCAACCACCAGCAGGATAACAGCCAGCAGCACGATCAGCATGGAGAGCCACCGGGGCAAGCCACGACCCTGCAGGTAAAGTACAAACGAGCCGGCGATAGTTGCCAGGATAAATGCCAGCAGCAGCGGCACGATAATTGACGAAGCCGCCTTGATCCCGGCCACTGTGATGATCACCGAAGGGACGGCGACCAGATAGATCATCAGCTTTCTGTCAGTCAGCATTTTTAGCCCGGCAGTCTGCTAGCGAAACAGGCTGGGCATGGCCTGCTTTTGAAATCCTCCATAACCGTTGAAAATCGTATCGGACAACGCGGCATTCGAAACTGCAGTAACCTGGTAACGTTTGTTATTCTCAAGGTCACGTACGGCGACCGGCACGCCTTCCAGATCGATCGCCAGTAATTCAAGCGGCCCTGCCATGCCGCCCAGCAGGCCGCTGGCGTTGCCCGCCATGCCGCGCGAAAGCTTCATCAGCGCTTCAAGCGTGGCGAAGTCCCGGCCTGACAGCTGGCCGCTGGCCGCAGTCGCCATGCAGACCTCAGCAGCGGGGCGACCATTCTTCAATATGCCGCTGGCATGGCATCGCAGTCCGGCAATGGTATGCCTGCCCTGGTCAACGGTCCTGATATCGGCCGACTTTGCGGCCTTGCCTGCAGCAGGTGCACCCGGTATTGCCCCCATGCGCTGTTCAATCATTTTGCGCTGCTCTGCCGGCAATCCGGCAAGCAGGTTCGCCATATACGGCGCCACAGACTGCTTGATCTCCGCAGCCGTCTGTACCATGGCTTCAAGTTCTGATGCTGTCACTTGTGTGTACTGTCGCGCAATCGGCTCGACATAGGTGATGGTCCCGGTCCCGCTGTCATAGAGCAGGTATTCACCCATGCCTGCACTGCCGATCCTGCCCTTGCCGTTCCTGATCTGTATAGTCGACTTCAGTCCGTCGGAACCCTGTACCTTCAGTGTGGTATCTGCGTGAACCGGTACTGCTGCCAGTATGACTGATAGCGCCAGCAGTCCGCCGGTGATGTCCCTTGAAACCATAATAATGTCCTCCGTTGCCGTGTTACAGACGTCGAGTATAACCGCTTCTTAAATCGTAAGAGGCCCGTCGGAAATGCAATCATTGCCAATAACCTCATTGTAGGAGCGGCTTCCTGAAAATTATGCATCGATCCCCATGTACTCATCGCGTTTATCCTTGCCGATTCTTCCATAATAATCCTTGCGAAAATCCTTCAGTGCAGCGGCTACTTCCGGGCGTTCAGCGCCCATAAAAAGCAATGCAGCACGTGCAAGTTCTGCGCTGGCCTCCATGGTCTCTGAAACAGTAAAGTGCGCACCAAGTGATCCCAGCGAACGGCACTGGGTAAGATCATGTCCGCGTGCAAATACAGGAACATCAGGAAAGGCAGAATGCAGCGAGGATACAACACTTTCTGTCGCTTCAATGTCATCAATTGACACAATCACCAGCGGCGCATCAGCAACCCCGGCCGCTCTTAGCACTTCGGGCCTTTTGGCATCTCCGAAATACACAGCCTTGCCTTCCTCGCGCTCGCGTTCTACCAGAGATGCATCTGTATCGATTGCCACATAGGGCACCTGCATCAATTCCAGGATATAGCCGATGCGATGCCCCATGCGTCCAAAACCGGCAAGAATAACTGTCCCTGTCTCTTGCCCCGAGCCGTTTATATCAACAGCGGGCACCCCCCCGTTGCTGCTGCGGGCAGTCAAAAATATCCGGCTGGCCAGTTTCTCCAGCGCCGGCGTTGCAAGCATACTCAGCATGACAACAATGAGAAGGTGCTGGAATAACAACTCATCCAGCAACCCCATACCCTTCGCCAGCGCAAATAACACCAGTGCGAATTCACCACTTTGAGCCAGCAGCAAGGCTACCGAAACAGATGCCTTTTGCTGTATGCCAAACAGGCGCGACAAGGGCCAGAGCGTGACAAACTTGACAGCCATTAATGCAGCCACCACCGCCAAAAGCACGAGGGGATCACCCAAAAAGAGTTCGAGATTTATGGACATCCCCATGGTCATAAAAAACAGTCCCAGCAACAAACCCCGAAAGGGCTGGATCTCGGCAGTAATCTGGTGGCGAAAAGATGAATCGGCAATCAGGAGACCGGCGATAAATGCCCCCATGGCCATGGATAGCCCGACACTCTCCATGGCCTGTGCGGTACCCAGCACCAGCAGTAAAGCGGATGCGGTAAATATTTCGGGTGAACCAAACCGGGCAAGTATTTTGAGAAGGGGATTCAGAACATACCGGGCTGCAACAATAATAAGCACCAGAATGACAAGCGCCTCGGCCAGGGCAATGAAAACATCTTCTGCTATTGTCAGCTCCGGCGTAGCTATCAACGAAACATAGGCCAGCAGCGGAATAACTGCCAGGTCCTGTAACAGTAAGACCGCAACAGCAGGCCGGCCATATTCCGAGTAAAGCAGCTTCTTTTCCGTTAACAGCTGCAACACAAAGGCTGTTGAGGACAGGGCCAGCGCCGCGCCTGTTAACAGCGAGATCTGCCATGCAGCATCAAGAAACTCATGGACTATTATCGTTATCAAAGCACCCGTCACCAGCACCTGGAGTGTTCCCAGCCCCAATACCAGTCGCTTCATCTTCCACAGACGCGATGGATTGATTTCTATCCCGATAACAAATAACAACAGCACCACACCCAGCTCGGCGAGGTGGGCAATCTCATCATGATTCTCGATATAGCCCAGTCCTGACGGGCCCAGGACGATCCCCGCAACCAGAAACCCCGGTATTGCACCAAGACCCAGGGATTGAAACAAAGGCACGGCAATCACTGCCGCCGCCAGCAGCAAGATAATATCGGTCAAATATTCAAAATTCACAGCCAGGTTCTCATCCGCATTGGCACACGCTGCCCAACAGCACAGCTTTCCTGTTAACTTCCATGGCAAGGCCACCTCACTTGGCCGCTGAGTATACCCGGGTAGCCTGAAAAACCGCTAACCGCCCCACACACAACCAGCAACGAAACCGGTTTTTTTGATCTATATCATGGCGCGCTCGCTTGCTGATTGTTTTACTACGGGATTGTATATAACAACATAATGGATTAATTCCCATGAGTGAACAGCACGCAAATACCCTGGCAGAGCTTGCCGCCGAGCGGGAAACACAGGAACTGGCTTCCATAGACGAGATCAAGAAACTCGGCAAAAGGAAAATATTTCCCAATGCGAATTACCCCTACGCCAAGAAAATGGATCGGGAGGAATACGAGGCCAGCAAGCAGCAGTTGCAGATCGAATTACTGAAAATGCAAAACTGGGTCAAGGAGACCGGGCAACGCATCGTCATCCTTTGTGAGGGCCGCGATGCGGCCGGCAAGGGTGGCACCATCAAGCGCATGATGGAACACCTGAACCCGCGTGGTGCACGCGTAGTGGCCCTGGAAAAGCCGAGCGAGGAGGAAAGCGGGCAATGGTATTTCCAGCGCTATATCAAACATATGCCCACGCACGGTGAAATCGTCCTGTTCGACCGCTCCTGGTACAACCGTGCCGGTGTGGAGCGGGTCATGGGTTTCTGTCAGCCCGGGGAGTACCTGGAGTTCATGCGCCAGGCGCCGGAACTGGAACGCATGCTGGTGAGGAGCGGGATCCTGTTCTACAAACTATGGTTTTCTGTAAGCCGCAATGAACAATTCCGCCGTTTCCAGGGCCGCCGGCATGATCCGTTGAAGCAATGGAAACTCAGCCCGATCGATATGGCATCGCTGGACAAGTGGCAGAATTATACCGAGGCCAAGGATGCGATGTTCTTTTATACGGATACGGCAGATGCTCCCTGGACCGTGGTCAAATCAGACTGCAAGAAGCGTGCGCGTCTTAATGCAATGCGCTTCGTACTAAACCGTCTCGATTACCCGAACAAGGACCTCAAGGTGGTCACCCCGCCTGACCCGAAGATCGTCGGTTCGGCCAGGGATATCTATGAAAAGGGCGAGCATTATCTTGAAAGCAGCCCCCTCGAAGAAAATGAAACAGATAACACAGGAAAAGAGGACTAACCATGCAACAGGGAAAACATGCAGAACAAATGGTCAACCGGTTTCGCGAGCTGATAGAGGATGCCGGCGACAGCCTGTCGACCAACCACTACGACGAACTCAAATTGATTATCGAGGCCGGACTCGATACCGCCTTGCTTGAAAATCTGGAAAGAGTGACTGAGAAACTCACTGGCCTTGCCCATGATATTCAACATAACGCCGAATTCTTCGATTAGGCGACCAGCCATTACAATGGGTGGCAACCTATTTGGGGATATCAGCCTGCCTGGAATTAATGAATATTACTACTGAAACATTTTTCCGCCCCGAAGAAGTTGCCCGAGAGCAGGTCAACCTGCCTGCCCCGCTGTTTAATCGCTGCGTACTGATACTGAATCGCAGCACCACAAAAAATGTTTTTGTCCCTGTCCGCAGTATGCAATACCAGGCTGTAATCGATGCTGACGAGATTATCTTCGTCGACAACCAGGGCTATGCAGTTCAGGATGGCAAAGGCGGCCGATTGATTATCCTGGCATGGCAAATGCCAATGCACCATTCACGCGACTCCTTGAATGAGCCGGTGCCGATTGAAGTTGTTTATTATGTGCACGAGGACCACGATATTCATCGCCGATTAATCGGTGAATTCCCGAAGGCACTGGACCCTTTTGAAGAACGGCTAAAGGAAAACGAAAACGCAGCGCAAAAAGCTACCATCCTGCCCTTTCAGCACTGACTAGGCTGTCAGACTGGCAAACAGTGTCGGCAGCTTCTCCGGCAGTCTGTTGACATTGTCGATAATCGTATAATTATTCGCGCCAAAGATTCGCTTCACGTAATCATCGGCATTTGGATCCAGCGTCAGGCAATAACTGAGCACGCCCTTGCTGTAGAGTTCTTCCACGGCTTTCTTGGTGTCATGACGCAGGTGCTGCGGGTCGCGCTCATCAACATCGGCCGGTTCCCCATCGGTCACCAGCAGGATCAGTTTGCGTTTTTCCTGCTGCTTTAACAGATGATGGCCCGCATGCCGCAGCGCTGCGCCCATGCGCGTCGAAAGACCGCCCTTCATACCGGCCAGACGTCCCTTGGCATCATCATCAAAATGCTGTGCAAAATCCTTGAACCGATAGTACTGCACATCGTGACGCCCGTCAGAGGCGAAGCCATGAACAGCGAAGGGATCCCCTATTCCTTCGATCGCGGTAGATACCAGGGTGGCCGCTTCACGTGTCAGCTGCAGTACGGTCTTGTCCGAACCGCTAACGGTCTCATTGGTGGATTCGGATAGATCCAGCAACAGTACAACAGAAAGATCACGGTTCTTGAGAACATTTCGCATTGTGATGCGAGTATTGGGTTGCTCACCCATGCGGATGGCGACCATGGCATCAATGGCTGCATTGATATCGATTTCATCACCGTCTTCCATGTTGCGCACACGCTGCACACCTTCCGGCGTCAGGAGATCGATGATTTGCTTGATACGATGCGCGACTGGCCGGTACTCAGTGATGATGTCATGGATATCTTCCGGGTCACCCATGGGCTGGCGCCGCTCGTAGACCGTCGCCCAGTCCGGACGAGCCAACTGGATCTGATAATCCCATTCAGAATAATGAAACGGGTCGGATACCGGTTCCTTGCCCCACATATCATTGAAGCTGATCTGCTCATCGGTCAGATCATCTTCATAAGGACGCATATTGGTGGAGCAGGTCCAGATCTCCTGTGCATCATCGCCGGCAAGCTCGCAGTCCACCTCGTTGGCCATCTCGATGACACTAACCTGCCTGCGTACCTGGCGCCTACTGGCCGGTACATACTCGTGCTCGACATCCCAGGTCAGTTCCGCGAATTCCCAGACGAAGCGATTATCGTCACGATACGGAATACGGATACGTTCCAGTATGCGCAGACTGGGCACTTCCTTGCGGGCAGAAAAATAGTTGAACAGTTCCAGCCCCATGTGCCACGAGAACTGCGGGTCGTCCTGCCGCTCTTCAATCTGTTGATGAAATTGATCAGCAATATCATTGAGTCCATCGTGATCACTGCGGGCGCTGGCATCCAGCAGCATCAGGGCAACCCGCTCCAACACCACGATTGTCTGGTGCTCGGGCGCTTCGTCGTGTTCAATGGACAACAAAGAACGCCAGAGTTTCTTCAGCCCGGGAAATTCCTGGATAGCCTTATATTCAATGCGGGCGTCTTCGAACATCCCGATAATGCTCATCTGTGCCGGTGACAGTTCCTCGGCAGACAATGCGGCGTTGGTATAGCTCATGTGCGCCGCCATATGTGCCGCGGTGGCACGATAGACCTCAAGTCCGGGGATGTCACCAATATCATCAACTGCGTCCGGCATGTGCAGTACGTGCGTTTCGATATAGGGACGAAAGTCGGCAAAGTCGGCACCGGTAGGACGCAGGAAAAAATCCCTGCCCCACAATGCACGCAGATAGAAATTCAGCTTGCGCTGGGTTTTCACAAACAGAATGCCGCGACGTTCTTTTTGCAGCATGGCCTGGCTGTCTTTGGATTCCAGGTTGAAGTAGGCAGTCAGGTTGTCGTAATCACGCCGATAGGCCTGCGCGCCAAACTGGCTCCAGCGACGCAATCCGCTCAGTGTCAGTTTCGAAAGTAAGTCATCGATATGATTCAACATCGGTCGCACACCGCGCGAAGCAGTCGATGCCAGCTGATGAATCAAGGTCAGATAGCCGCGAAACAGTTCTGCATCACCAAGACGGCGTGCGGCTGTCGGCATACTGTTGAAAAACAACTCAATAACTTCGCCAGAGGTCATTGAGGAAAGCTTCATCGCCCCGGTTAGACAGTCCGAGATGACATCCTCGCCACACTCTTTTGCCACCAGCGGTATTTCCTGCAGGTAGGTGGTGACGACGCCGCTGCCGCGGCCGAGGTTAGACAGGGCCTTGGCACCATCCAGGTACGCCTCAAGGCCGGTAGGCGACATCACCCGCGAGGCTTCCTGAAACGTTGCCTCCAGCACGTCACGGATTTCGGGCGCTGTGTCCCGCAGGGCTTCGTCGTAGTCTTCGAGTTTTATTGACACCTTTTTCCTGCGCCTTTTACGGTCTTATCAGTAGGGTCGAATTCATTCGACCAGCCACAACCGGCCGAATGAATTCGGCCCTACAATCTACGACCTAACCAAAGAATGTTTGAACTGCTGCGTTCAGGGTGTCGCGCATGTCCGGATCATCCGTCAGCGGTGTCACCATGGTCATGCTGCAGGCCGGCTCGGGTGCAACACCCTTGGCAATCAACTGGCCCGCATAAACCAGCAGCCGTGTTGAGATACCTTCATCAAGACCATGTCCCTTGAGGTTGCGAGCGCGGTGCGCGATCTGTACCAGTTTCTTTGCAGTCGCCTCATCGACACCCGATTCCTTGGCTACGATCTGCACTTCCAGATCTTCTTCCGGGTAGTCGAAGTCGAGACCACCGAAACGCTGCTTGGTGGACTGCTTGAGATCTTTCATCAGGCTCTGGTAGCCCGGGTTATAGGAAATGACCAGCTGGAAATCCGGGTTGGCCTCGATAAGTTCGCCCTTCTTGTCCAGCGGCAGGGTGCGACGATGGTCGGTCAACGGGTGGATGACAACGGTGGTATCCTGGCGCGCCTCGACCACCTCGTCGAGGTAGCAGATCGCACCAATACGCGCGGCGGTGGTCAACGGACCGTCCTGCCACTTGGTGCCGTCCTTGTCGAGCAGGAAACGGCCAACCAGGTCGGACGCCGTCATGTCTTCGTTACAGGCAACCGTGATCAGCGGCTTACCCAGTTTCCAGGCCATGTGTTCGACAAAGCGTGATTTTCCGCATCCCGTCGGACCCTTGATCATCATCGGCATGCGTACGTCGTACGCAGAACTGTAGAGCTCAAGCTCATTGCCGACGGGCTCGTAATACGGCTCGGTTTTGATTCTGTACTGATCGATATCCACTAATTCAGACATAACGCACCTTTTGTCAATCGTTGTTACTTGTCGTCAATGGTTTCATGTTCGCCCGACCAGCCGGCCGCCTTTGCATTGGCAATGGCCTTGTCATGTATCCGCTGGTGGCGTTCACGCAAGTCTGCGGGGAGCTGGCTGACCATGCAGCCATACTTGTCCCATTCGGCATTGACCCTGTCCAGCAAGACATCTACCTGGCCCTGGTTCCAGCCTTCGCAGGTTTCCGTTTCCGGAAGCAATTCGAATACCCAGGCGTCACGAATGATCTTGCCGATGGTGGTCATCGCACCATTGACGTCATTATCGATGCCTACGTATGTGTTGGGTCTTCCCATAAGCGGTCCGCAAAATAAAAAGCCCCTGACCGAACGGATGCCGGACAGGGGCTTTATGACGCTTCTAGACGCGAGTCTTAGACAGACGTGCCACGATAGACCACCATGGCCGCACCAGCAGACTGTGCAAAGTTGTCAAAGCCCAGCAGACGAACATGGTTATCCGGGTGTGCCTTGTGGCAGGCTTCCAGTTCGGCCAGAATGGCATCGAGATTAGTCTCGCCAAACATGGGCAATTTCCACATATACCAGTAGTTACTACGTGTATTTTCCGGTTCAGTGTGTTCAATACCCGGGTTCCAGCCCTTGTCTACAATGTACTGGATCTGCGCGCGTCTTGACTCATCGGTCAAGGGCGGCAGGTAGGAAAAGGTTTCAAACTTGCGGCTCTGTGCAGCGTCACTCAGGCTTGAGTTGTAATCTTGTACATCACTCATTTTAATTTCTCCAACTAAAATTTAATGAATTTGATTGATCAGGCGAGACCCATGAGACATGCGAGCCCCGCCTGACCGGTATCCAGCAACAACGCGCTTATTTATGCGCGACGTCGATTTTGTCAACGGTATCAAATTCGAACTTGATTTCTTTCCAGGTATCCATCGCGGCACCCAGTTCCGGGCTGTGCTTGGCGGCAGCAGTAAGAATGTCCTTACCTTCCTTCTCCAGCTCACGGCCCTGGTTACGTGCTTCAACACAGGCTTCAACCGCAACACGGTTGGCAGCTGCGCCAGCGGCGTTACCCCAAGGATGACCCAGCGTACCACCACCAAACTGCAGGCAGGAATCGTCGCCGAAGATGCTAACCAGCGCCGGCATGTGCCAGACGTGGATACCACCGGAAGCAACCGGGATAACACCCGGCATGGAACCCCAGTCCTGATCGAAGAACAGACCACGTGAACGGTCTTCCTTGATGTAGGAGTCACGCATGGTATCGATCCAGCCCAGTGTGGCATCGCGATCGCCTTCCAACTTGCCGACAACGGTACCGGAATGCAGATGGTCACCACCTGACAGACGCAGAACCTTGGTCAGTACGCGGAAGTGAATACCGTGGTGCGGGTTGCGATCGAGCACGGCGTGCATGGCGCGGTGAATGTGCAGCAACATGCCGTTGTTCTGGCACCACTGTGCCAGCTGAGTATTGGCAGACAGGCCACCGGTCAGGTAGTCATGCATGATGATCGGCGCACCGATTTCCTTGGCGTACTCAGCACGACGCATCATTTCGTCAGCCGTCGGCGCTGTAACGTTCAGGTAGTGACCCTTGCGCTCGCCGGTCTCGGCTTCGGCTTTATGGATGGCTTCCATGACGAAATCAAAACGGTGTCTCCAGCGCATGAACGGCTGTGAGTTGACGTTCTCGTCGTCCTTGGTGAAGTCCAGACCACCACGCAGACCTTCATAACAGGCGCGCCCGTAGTTCTTCGCGGACAGACCCAGCTTCGGCTTGATGGTGCAACCCAGCAGCGGGCGACCGTACTTGTTGAGGATGTCGCGCTCGACCTGGATACCCTGAGGCGGTCCATTACAGGTCAGGACATAGGCAATCGGGAAGCGGATATCTTCCAGGCGCAGGGCACGCAGCGCCTTGAAACCGAACACGTTACCAACCAGGGAGGTCAGTACGTTAACAACAGAGCCTTCCTCGAACAGATCGATCGGATAGGCAACGAAGGCGTAGAAACAGGTGTCATCACCCGGTACGTCTTCAATCGCATAGGCACGACCCTTGTAGTAATCAAGGTCGGTCAACAGGTCGGTCCAGACAGTGGTCCAGGTACCGGTTGAAGATTCGGCGGCTACCGCAGCAGCAACCTCTTCACGTGGCACACCTTCCTGAGGGGTAATTTTGAAACACGCCAGAAGATCGGTATCTTTTGGTGTGTAGTCCGGCATCCAGTACGTTTCGCGGTATTCTTTTACACCCGCATCATATTTCTTGGCCATAGTTCTTTATCTCCTGATTGGATCTGCTTGTACCCGGAATCAATGGGACGCACATTATACAGCGTAGGCACCACCGATTCGATGAACATATTGTTACAGCACCAAACCATAAATAAAATTAAATATTAATGATAATAAACATAATCTTTAGCTTATGTTATAACCACCTGTTTTTATTTGTTTTTGCCCTCATCCTCCCCATCTACAGGCATGTCATAGGCCGCCATACTTGGGCGCTCCACGTCATCATGCGATACCGACTCGCGATCGCCGCGGCGGGACAGGTGCTGCTCCAGGGCATCGCCCTTCAGGGGAATGCTTTCCTCGCCGTACATGATCTGGCGAATCAAGCGGTCGCCGAAACGCAGCAGTGCCATGTCATCGCTCAGCAACTCGTCCATGGTCGCCTGATCAACATCATAGGTTGTACCAAAACCTGCACTCTTCACGAATTCACGCAGGCGGTCCAGGTCATAGCAGGCCATAAAGAAAAACATCAGGCTGGTCTTTGACATATTGCCAATGGCCGGACCTGCCGATTTTACCTTCAGGATCAACTGGCGCCAGGCACGGCCGTGTTCGTCATAATCTTCCAGCCCCTGCTCTTCGCGGTATTCATCAATGCTGAGCTTGCGGTCCTCAAGATGACCATGACAGTGGTCTTCCTGAACCAGCGCGTAGGAGGCACGATCAAAGTTCTCGTCCTGGCGACGCGTGGACAGCAAACCAATAGGGTAATACCGGCAGGCCGTGGGCCGGTCTTCGTAGACACTGCAGCCTTCATCGGTAACAAACTGGCACGCATTGGTGCCTTCAGCCGGCTTGTACTTGACGCCGCCAATACTGTTTTTGGAAAACTCGAAGGGTTCCGTGTACTGCCGGAGAAATTCTGTTGAAGTGATACCAAGACGCTGCTTCAGGCGCAGGATGTCATACGGTGTCAGCATAATATCGATATTCTTGCAGCAGGCATTAAAGCAATCGATATCCTTGTGACAGCGGAACTGGATAACGGCATCCCCTTCAAGCTGATTGGGTACCACCGGGGTATCCGCTAGCGGAGAATCATCGATCAGTTTTTTATCATCAGACATCACATCACCTCAAAACAACTCAAACAACCTGTGGGAGCGCCGTCCCCGGCGCGAATCGCGGCGAGGACGCCGCTCCTGCAAAAATGAATTTCCATGTTCCGGAAATTAAAAAAGCCCGGGCGCCGCAAGGCACCCGGACTTTCAGGGTCAAACAACTGCTCGGGTATTACTTGAACAGCTTGGACTTGTCGACCAGATCAACATGGGCGCGCTTGAAGCAGGTCCACTTCTTGGTTTCCTTGTCGTACACAGAGTTAACAAAGCACTTCCAGTTCTCCTCATCGACAAAGTTCTTGTCCATGCGGTAGTAGAAACCCGGGTAACGGGATTCCTGACGGAACTCGATGTGCTTCAGATGGGCTTCAGCTGTGATGATGCGGTGGTAGTTCTCCCAGGCACGCAGCAGTTCATGCAGGTCCTTGGCACGCATCTTCTCGGCATCTTCCTTCAACATGTCGATCTTCTCACCGGCAACTTCCATCATGTGGGCGTTGGTGGTGTAGTAAGTCGCAACACCGGCCACATATTCGTCCATGATCTTCTGCAGGCGAAACTGCAGCATCTTCGGCGTAATGTAGTTCGGGTTGACGTCGATGGCTGTTGAGTAGTCCTTGAACTCCATGTAGTTGCGAACTGGCTGATAAATTTCAGCAACCAGGTCTTCTACAGAAGTATCCAGCTCAGGCTTCAGATCCTTGTTGTCAAGACAGTACTTGACCATTGCCTTGGCAGCCATACGGCCTTCAGCATGTGAACCGGAAGAGAACTTGTGACCGGAAGCACCAACGCCATCGCCAGCTGTCCACAGACCTGTGACAGTTGTCATTGCACGGTAACCCCAGTTCCAGCCCTTCGGCAGATGATCAGGAATACCTTCGCCCAGACCCTCGTCAGTCGGCGCGCCAACATCGGTAGGACCAGAAACCCAGATGCCGCAGCAACCGGAGTGCGAGCCCAGCAGGTAGGGTTCGGTCGGCATCAGCTCGGAGTTCTTCTTCTCCGGTTCGATGTTTTCACCAACCCAGATACCACACTGGCCGATACACATATCAAGGAAGTCTTCCCAGGCTTCAGCCTCGAGGTGCTTCACTTCGCGCGGTGTCAGTGTTTCACGCAGAGCGGCGAGGGCAGAGACGGTGTCCATCCAGATAGGACCACGACCTTCCTTCATTTCTTTCAGCATGAGGTGGTTACGCAGGCAGGAAGCCGGAACGGCCGCCGCACCATAAGGAGGATAGTCGTCCAGCATCTCCTTGTTGCGATCCATGTAGACTTCGCCAGTGGCGTTAGTCGCCTTGGACTTGAACAGCAGGAACCATGCGCCAACCGGACCGTAACCATCTTTAAAACGGGTCGGTACGAAGCGGTTTTCCATGAGTGTCATTTCAGCGCCGGCTTCAGCAGCCATTGCATAGGTAGAACCGGCATTCCAGACCGGGTACCAGGCACGACCCGTGCCTTCACCGACAGAACGCGGACGGAAGATGTTCACACAACCACCGGCAGCCAGCAGAATGGCCTTGGCCTTGTAGATAACAACCTTGTCTTCACGAGTTGAGAAGCCAACAGCACCAGCAACACGGTTAGAATCGTTCTTGTCGTTAACCAGCTTGACGATGAAGATACGTTCCGTGATGTTGTCGGTACCCAGCGCCTTCTTGGCCGCCTCGGCAACAATCCACTTGTAGGACTCACCGTTGATCATGATCTGCCACTTGCCTGAACGCACCGGCTTGCCGCCGTCTTTCAGAGGTGTCATACCCTTGGAACCGTCAAAACGCTCACCGTTCTCGTCGGTCTTCCAGATAGGCAGACCCCATTCCTCGAACAGATGCACAGACTCGTCCACGTGACGGCCAACGTCATAGGCCAGATCGTCACGGGTGATGCCCATCAGGTCGTTGGAGACCATGCGGGTGTAATCAGCCGGGTCCTGCTCGGAACCAATATAAGTGTTAATAGCGGACAGACCCATTGCCACGGCACCGGAACGGTCCATAGCGGCCTTGTCTACCAGCCTGATCTTGAGATCAGTACCATCT
>Ga0209633_10002847_pt1 | contig 16403 bp, 10 predicted proteins | sample Cruoilmetagenom1_FD_187290 | JGI IMG/M metagenome (GOLD analysis project Ga0209633, IMG submission 187290) | Oil polluted marine microbial communities from Coal Oil Point, Santa Barbara, California, USA - Sample 1 (SPAdes) (version 2) | ecosystem: Environmental > Aquatic > Marine > Oil seeps ... | reverse complement strand
CAGAGCCATTACGTATACCAGGGGTATGTAATGTTCAGGAGTCGGCACTGCTCTTTTACCGTATTTATGCTTATTGTATTCAATTATTGCTTTGACATTACGGTTGTCAATCTGGAGTTTAATATAATCATCAAACTCCTTATCCCACCCGTAGATGCGCGTATCACCGGTAAACATTCTATTTCCGGCTTCTCTGAGATTGTGAACAATGGCTCCACTGCCGATAATCAGGATTCCTTTTTCTCTGTATTTTTTCAAATGCTGAGCCAAGTAGTAATGATTCTGAACTGATAAATCGTAATCAATACTAATTTGAAAAACTGGAATATCGGCTTCGGGGAAAAGATGTCTCATAACCGGCCAGTTTCCATGATCGAATCCCCAATCTGTTGTGGTTTTCACCTGACTGATATCTGATGCTATTTCTCCAGCTATTTCCGGTGAACCCGGAGCCGGATACTTCAGGGAATCCGAGTAATATTCTTCTGGAAATCCATAATAGTCGAAAACAGTTTCAGGGAAGGGACTCGAATTTACATACGTCCCCCGAGTATACCAATGGGCGGAGATAACAAGTATTGCTTTTGGCTTATATCTGCTGCCCAAATCCTTACTCAGATTATTCAGATATTGAATAAAATCATTACCATGGGCAGGCAGCGTAATATCCATCGGGTTTCCATGTGAGGTAAAAAGTACCGGCATCTTTTCAGACAATTTTCCCATGGGACCTATACTATTGATGCTATTTCATTAAATAGCCTGCGGGGACGACGGGGATAGAGTTTTCTGGATTTATCATAGTATCCCAGACTGATCGTCATAACGGCTGCTTCTCCATCATTCAAGTTGAACTCTTTGTGAATACCATCAAAATCAATACCGCTCATAGGGTGAGAATCAACATCGTAATCTTTTGCCGCTACCATAATAGCCATTCCAAGTATTCCTGCATTGCTTTCAGCAAATTTCAATTTACGTTCATCACTGGAGCCGTAGAGAAATAAGGCAGCCTGCTTTGCCCCAACAACCATTTCTTCATTCCCCCCGACGCTGCGCAGCATTTCATCCCACACAGGGTTATTGTTCGCATAACCTTCTTTATTACCTACAATGATAAGTGTAACGGGCGCTTCAAGCACTTTATCCTGCTTGTTTGATAATTCAAAAAGCTTTTTCTTACTATCCTCAGTTTTTACAGCAATAATTCTCCACGGCTGCAGATTAAATGCCGATGGCGCCATTACGGCAAGGTTAATAATCTCTTTCAGTGTCTGATCAGATAACCCCCTGTCTTTATCGATAAATGTAATTGAACGTCTTTCTGAAAATAATTCTTTCGTCTCCATATTGTGCTCCTATATATTATGATTTTTATAATATATGTATCAACATCTAATGTGTCAACATATTTAATAAAAAAATTAAGTTTTCTTAAACGGCAGTATCTATATCGCAGACACCAGGGATTGAACTGTTATGTTCAGAAGCAACAATATGGAATGAGGACCAGAATAATCGGAATGCAATTGTTGACATGCGCAGAAAAGTTGCAAATATTCAGGCTTCCATTATCGGCAATTTTAAAAGCACTAAACACTAATACCTCCTCATCCTTCAGAGGGAGATAAAAATCAAAACACTTTTCATGATAATGCCAATTATGGTTCGTCATCATAATTCGCCAGGGAGAAAACGCATTGCTATGGATTAAAGGGAGTATTTAAAAGGCTCTGGAGAAACCCGAGGATTCTTTTGTAATAGCAAAGGTGTAACGGTAACCACCACCCTTCAGAGCCGTAAAAAGAATCCCAAACTTAGTGCTTTATAAAACCCAAGAATATTGCTATCTATACCGAAAATTCTCGCTTTCCAGGTTCCATCTTTGGAAAATGTAACAGGGGACAGTTATCAATTTTCATCAATCTTTAAGAAAGACACGAATCCTCACTTCATCGCCGATTACCTCTGTGAAAACCTGAGCATTCGGATTGAATATCTTTTATATCAAATCTTCTGTGACGACGGCACCGGCCAGCAGAATTGAATCAACCTCACCGTGGCAGAGGTCATCCAAATGCTAGACACAAAATGAAAAAATCTGTAGAGTGCCAAGGCACGAAAATGTGGGGCCGTTAGCTCAGCTGGCAGAGCAGCAGACTCTTAATCTGCGGGTCAAAGGTTCGATCCCTTTACGGCTCATATTGGAATCGGGTGGCTTGGCCGCCCTTTTTCTTTTACACTGGAAATAATTGCGAGAGTGGTGGAATTGGTAGACACGCCGGTTTTAGGAGCCGGTGCTTCGGCGTAAGGGTTCAAGTCCCTTCTCTCGCACTTTCGAACCCTTAAAACTACCGGAGACAGTGTCAAACGATTCAGACCGGATCGTTTAATAGAGGTAAAACAATGATCGACAACAAACAATTTGACAAACAGGAAAACTCATCGGTAAAACTCACCGTAACAGTTACTGTAGACGGGGCCGAAAAAGCCTATAACGATCTTCTGGCTAAGTATGGAAAGAACGCCCAGATACCCGGCTTCCGAAAGGGAAAGGTTCCCAGAGATATACTGATCCGTAAATTCGGTGAAGGCATCAAACATGAAGCCGCTGCCGATCTGATTGACTCAGCCCTTCAGGAAGCTTTGAAGGATGTTGAAGAGAACCCCATCTCCCAGCCGACACTGGAAGACCTTCCCGCCATCGAACTGGGAAAGCCTTATGTGTTTTCTGTTACCTACGATGTCTTTCCTGAAATCAAAATGCCCGAATACAAGGGTGTAGAGATTGAAGAGGCTCAGGTGAAGATTCTTAAAAAACATGAGACCGAAGAGCTGGATTCCATCCGGGAACGCAACTCGGTTGTCGTGGACAAAGATGACGAAACCATTGCTCAAGATACTGTTGTAACCATGGACTATGTGGAGTTGGGTGATGATGATGCAGCCCTGGAAGAAACCCGGCGTAAGGGTTTTGCTTTCACTGTCGGCACAGACGCCCATCCCTATGCCATCGATAAAGAACTCGAGGGCATGAAAGTGAATGAATCCAAGGTAATAGAGAAAACTTTCGCCGAAGATACAGATTCACCCTATGCCGGACGCACCATCAAACTGGATGTAAAGATAACAACTGTTAAAGAGCGGGAACTTCCCGACTTGGACGACGAGCTGGCCCAGGATGTTTCTGAAGATCTGAAAACCCTGGACGATCTGAAGAAGAAGGTAAAAGCCGATCTGAAAGAACGGGCCGAGAGTAAAATCCGTGCTCAGAAGATTAACGGCCTCACCGACAAGCTGGTGGAAGGGGCTGAGATTGATGTTCCTGAATCAATGGTAGCTTCCGATCTGGAGAATACCTGGCAGGATTATGTCCGGCAGTCCGGTGCCACAGAAGAACAGCTGATAAAAGCATTGGAAGATGCGGGGCGCAGCAAGGCTGATATTCTGGGAGAATGGCGGGATGATGCAAAGAAATCCATCAAAACCCGGCTCATCTTCGGCCGGATTGTTGAAGATGAGAAAATTGAATCCGGTGATGATGAAGTGGCATCAGAAATGGAAAAACGGGCTGAAGAATTCAAAATGCCTGTGGAAGAAATGGAAAAAATGTTTGGCGGAGCGCAGTTCCGGGAGTATCTTAAGAGCGAACTCGCTCAGAAGAAGCTTTTTGACTTCCTTCTGGGTGCCGCTTCCGTCACAAAAGGCGAGAAGATAGACTATACTGAGTTGATGGGAGCCTAGCGCAGTAAAATGCCTTGCCCCTTTTTGGAGATATAATGGACATTCAGGCTGCCTATAATCCTTACATCGTTGAGAAAACAGGTGTGGGGGAAACCCGTTACGATATCTGGTCCAAACTGCTCCAGGAAAGAATTATTTTCCTGGGTGGGGAGATTCGGGATATTGATGCAGACCACATTGTGGCCCAGCTTCTTTATCTTGATTCACAGGATCCGGAAAAAGATATCAGTTTCTACATTAACAGTCCCGGCGGTTCTGTAACTGCCGGACTGGCAATTTACGACACCATGCGCTACATCAGCGCTGGTGTGCAGACTATCTGCATGGGTCAGGCCGCTTCCATGGGAGCCATACTTCTGGCCGGAGGAACCCGGGGTAAGAGAATGGCTCTCCCCTCCTCCCGCATTCTGATTCACCAGCCCTGGGGCGGTGTTCAGGGTCAGGCGGTGGATATCGGGATTCAGGCACGGGAAATTGTCCGGTTGAAAAAAATGCTGATAAACTACCTGTCAGATGATACTGGTAAGAAAGAGAAAATTATTGCCGCCGATCTGGAACGTGACTTTTTCATGTCTGCCGATGAGGCTGTTAAATACGGTATCGTTGATAAAATCCTGGTGAGGGAAGAGAATGGCAAGAGCAAAAACTAAAGAAGTAAAGGTCTGCTCGTTCTGCGGTAAAACCTCTGATATGGCGAAGAAACTCATCGCCGGACCCGGGGTATATATCTGCGATGAATGTGTCGCGGTCTGCGACCGCATTCTCACAGAAGAAAGTGAAAATATCACCGCCGAGTTCACAGACGATCTTCCTGTTCCAAAGGAAATCAAGGAATATCTGGATCAGTATGTTATCGGTCAGGAACTGGCCAAAAAGACTCTCTCAGTAGCTGTGTACAACCACTACAAACGTATCATGCACAAAGGACGAATCAGTAATGAGGATGTGGAGCTTGAAAAGGCCAATGTTCTGCTGATGGGCCCAACCGGATCGGGTAAAACCCTCCTTGCAAAAACTCTGGCCCAGAAACTGAAAGTTCCCTTTGCTATTGCCGATGCCACAACCCTGACTGAAGCGGGATATGTGGGTGAAGATGTGGAGAACATCCTGCTTAAGCTGATTCAGGCTGCGGGAAACAACATTGCCGCTGCTGAGCGGGGTATTATCTACATTGATGAAATTGATAAAATTTCCAGAAAGGGCGAAAATGTCTCCATTACCCGGGATGTCTCGGGAGAAGGTGTTCAGCAGGCCCTTTTAAAAATTATTGAAGGAACCGAAGCCTCAGTTCCTCCTCAAGGCGGGCGGAAACACCCCAATCAGGAGATGCTGAAGATCGATACTTCCAACATTCTGGTAATCTGTGGCGGGGCCTTTGTTGGACTTGATAAAATTATCGAGTCCCGGGTGGCTCAGCATCCCCTTGGGTTCGGCGCCGATATCCGGAAAGTCGGAGACAACAATTTAAGTGAGCTGTACAAACAGATGCACCCAGACGACCTTATACGTTACGGGCTTATCCCGGAATTTATCGGTCGGCTCCCCATACAGGTGGCTCTGGATAATCTTACAGAAGATGAACTGATGCGGGTGGTAACAGAACCGAAAAATTCCGTAATCAAACAGTACCGGATCTCCATGGAGATGGACGGAGTTGAACTGGAATTCCTGGATGAGGCCATCAGTGCCGTGGCAGCCAAAGCTTTGAAACAGAAAACCGGGGCCCGGGGTATCAGAGCCATTGTAGAAGCAGCCATGATTGATATCATGTTTGATATTCCCTCTATCAAGGGACTTAAAAAGGTTGTGATAAACAGAGACGTTATCGAAAACGGTGTCCGTCCTGAAATTATAGAGCTCGGAGAACTGCCGGAAAACGGCAGCGATGAGCCGAATGAAGTTAACCAGATTACGGCCTGACGATAAGGGGGAACTGCCTCTCATCCCATTAAGAGAGCTGGTAGTTTTCCCCCACAACGTCATACCTTTCTTTGTAGGCCGCAAGGGGTCACTTAACGCATTAAACTCCGCCTCAGGCTCTGAACGGGAAGTATTTCTGGCTTTCCAGAAGTCTGCCACCGATAATCCGGGTCCTGGGGATATCCATCCCATCGGTACCGTGGCCAGAGTGGTGCAGGTGCTCAAACTTCCCGATGGAAATATGAGAGTTCTGGTGGAAGGACGCTATAGGGCTCAGCTTAAAAAAATCAGGCAAAAAAAGGACGTTACCTGGGGTACATTCAAAAAACTTCCGGATACCGACGGAATCGGAATGGAAGCCCTGATTAAAACCGTAAAGACCGATTTTCAGGCTTACGCCAGACTCCATAAAAAGAAGCTTCCCAAAGAAGCCATAACAAACGTAACCAAGTCGGACAATCCCGATAAGCTGGTGGGACATATCTGCTCGGTATTGGAGATAGAAACCGATCGGAAAATCAAGTTCCTTCTGGAAATAGATCCCCAGCAGCGTCTGGAAGAACTTTCTGTGGTTCTTCAGATGGAAAATGAGCTTCTGGGACTGCGGAACAACATATCAGGTCGTGTAAAGAAACGGATGGAACGCTCCCAGAAGGAGTATTTCCTCAACGAACAACTCAAAGAGATTCATAAAGAACTGGGAAGTGAAGAGGCCGATCCAACCGGTGCCCAGGAGCTGGAACGGAAGCTCCATGAAATGAATCTGGAGGACGAGATTCGGGAAAAGGCCCTTACCGAGGTAAAAAGACTGGCCAGGCTCCAGCCCATGAGTCCGGAATCCGGTGTTCTGCGCACTTACCTTGAGTGGATTATCGATCTGCCCTGGGGTAAACGCACAACAGACCGCCACGACATTGCCGAGGCGGCTCTTATACTGAATACCGATCATTTCGGCCTGGATAAACCCAAAGAACGTATCCTGGATTTCATCGCAGTGAGACAGCTGAAAACAAAGGTAAAAAGCCCCATACTATGCTTTGTCGGCCCTCCGGGAACAGGTAAAACCTCCCTGGGCCGGTCGGTCGCCCGGGCTCTGGACCGCAAGTTCGTCCGAATATCCCTGGGCGGAGTCCGGGATGAGGCGGAAATCCGGGGTCACCGGAAAACCTATGTCGGAGCTCTGCCGGGAAAGATTATCCAGGCACTTAAACGTGCAGGCTCCATCAACCCGGTATTCCTGCTGGATGAAGTGGATAAGATGTCCAACGACTACCGTGGAGACCCGTCTTCCGCTCTGCTGGAAGTGTTAGACCCCGAACAGAACGATAGTTTTACAGATCATTATCTGGAGGTGCCCTTCGATCTTTCAGAGGTGATGTTTATAACAACGGCCAACAGTCTGGAAAATATTCCCCATGCCCTGCGCGACCGCATGGAAGTGATTCGTGTCCCCGGTTACACCACAACAGAAAAAAAGAATATCGCCCGGCATTTCATAATTCCCAAACAGATAGGGGAAAACGGCCTGGAGGGCGCGGATGTTCATTTTAAAAATGAATCCCTGGATCTCCTTATACGGGGCTATACTCTGGAGTCCGGTGTACGAAACATGGAAAGGGCTATCAGTCAGGTGATGCGCAAGCTCACCCGCAAACTCCTTCACGACGAGCAGACCCGGCCGGGGCGCTGGGTTATCAACAGCTCAGCCCTCCACCTCAACCAACATTTATCCTCGGTTTTTATCAAACCCGAACGGGATATGCCGGAGCTGGAAGGTTTTCATCTGGAAGTCTCACCTTCTATGGTGCGGGACTATCTGGGGAAGGAACGGCTTGAGGACGACCTGGGAACCATGGGCCGCCCGGGACTGGCCCCGGGGCTCTACTACGACGGCGGCGGCGGAGGTGTTCTACCCATTGAAGCCCGTATTTTTGACGGCAGCGGGAAACTGATACTCACCGGTCAGCTCGGGGATGTGATGAAGGAAAGCGCTCAAATTGCCCTTTCTTACCTGCGGGCCAATAAGGAAATCTTCGGACTGAAAGCCGATTTTGATAAGAAGAGGGATATCCACATTCACGTTCCTCAGGGGGCCATCCCTGTCGACGGCCCTTCTGCAGGTATAGCTCTGACAGCAGCCCTTCTATCCGCCGCCCGGCTGATTCCCCTTAAAACAGGGATTGCCATGACCGGTGAAGTGACATTAACCGACAGGGTTCTGCCTATCGGTGGTGTAAAAGAAAAATCTCTGGCCGCCAGACGCCGTGGTTTTAAGACAATTGTGATGCCGGAAAACAACCGCAGAGATGTTGAAGAGCTCCCCTCTGAAGTGAAAGAGGAAATGACTTTTCTCTTTCATGAAAGCCTGGGAGAGGCTCTGAAAGATCTTTTCCCCGCCGGAACCTTCAGGAAAACATCAAAAAAATAGCTTCAAAGACTTTCAAGGGTTTTTTTCACTTGAATCGTCCCCCCCTATAAGGCATACTTCATGTGGCAAGGAGGCCTGGCCGTGAAACGTATTACCCTTTTCGTTATTTCCCTATTACTCTTCAGTACTGCGGGTGCCTTCGCCCAGAAATTAGAAAATGAATCAGAGCTGTATCCCAAGACTGTTCCCATTTCCCATATTTATAACAACACCAATGGCTTTCGAATAGATTACATTCGACAGAATTACACTCTGGGTACATTCTGGGCCCCTATTGAATGGTTCCGTGGTGCTGCCAGCACTGGTGCAATCAGTTATGGCAACAGTGCAGCATACCCTTATGTTACCTTCTATTACAAAGACGGTGAGGTAGATCACTTCCGCTTGTATCTCGTTGAAAACCCTGCCCATCAAAGTTGGGGATTTCTGGATCCCAACGTTGATTATTCAGGGGAGTTCCCTCCGGTGGATTCAAAACCTGAAATCAGCTTTTGATTCCCAGAACTTCTGATTCTGATATAACAGCCATTCTCAATACTTTTCAAAGCCATGATACTTTCTATATCCTGGGACATGAGGAACCGGATGCCGATTGCCTGGGTTCTCAGAGGGTTCTGGGAAGCTGGCTGAGCCGCCGGGGCAAGAAAGTCCATCTATGTTCTGCCGGTCCCTGGAAGCGCCCGGAAATCGCTGATTGGGAAAAACTTTTCTGCAGCAGAATTCCTGAACCTGAAGCAGGAGAGAATCCCCTTCTGGTGATACTGGACTGCTCCGCCCCGGACCGCACCGGATTTCCCGACTCAGCTCTCCCGAAGGCGGATAGCTGCGTTATCGATCACCATGCCGCCGGTAGTGACTTCGGTGATATTCGCCTGGTTGATTCTCTCTCTCCATCCACCACCCTGCTGATTCAGAAGCTGATTGAAGCTGCCGGAGATGAACCGACAAAAGAAGAGGCCGAGATTCTGTTTCTGGGATTCTGCACCGATACCGGTTTTTTCCGTCATGTAGAACCCGGCCGGAGTGAACCCCTGGAAGCTGTTGCCCGGCTGGTAGAGGCCGGAGCATCACCCTCAGAAACCTTCCGCCTGCTGGCTGGAGGTAGGAGTATGGGCTCCCGGAAACTGCTGGGTCGGGTGCTGGAACGGGCTGAGCCGTACTTCGGTGGACGACTGGTTCTCAGCTGGGAAACCTGGAGAGACTGGAAGGAACTGGGCAGTGAGAGAGACTCGGATATCCTGTACCAGATGCTCCTGAGTATTTCTGGAGTGGAAGCCGCTGCCGTTATCCGGGAACAGAACGACGGTACCTGTGCCATCGGTCTCAGATCCATAACCAGCCTTGATGTGAGTGATATCGCCCGATTTTTTGGCGGCGGCGGACATAAAAAGGCCGCAGGCTGCACCACCAGCGGCGATCTCCAGGACGTTACCGAGCACCTTCTTCAAATTTTCGCCGACCGCCTGGATTGAGATTACAGGTAAATCTACATTCTTAACAAAATGTTAATGCAATTTATTGTGAAAAGACTTGATTTCTTAACGAACGGTCGTTAACTTTGCTTACGAACGGTCGTCAACATTAATGAAAACCAAACACGAATTGAAAAAACAGGAAATACTCAAATCGGCATTCAGCACCTGGGGCGGCTGCCGATATATGAATACATCCCTCGCCGATCTTGCTGCGGATCAGAATCTTACCAAACAGGCTCTCTACCGATATTTTCCCAGCAAAGAAAAAATAGAATCGGTGATGGAAGAAATGGCACTGCGTGAATACGAACAGTATGCCCTGAAACTTCAACACACACTCTCTAATCTTGAAGGTAAAGAGTTCATCAGAACCTACACCAATGAAAATATAGATTTTGTTACCCGCAAAAAGTCTTACCTCGGATTTCTGGCATACCGCTACCGGGAACAAAATGATGGGCCGGAAATAACCCGGAAGCAGTTGAAGCTTTTCTCAGATCTTGCTATGGAAAAGGCCGCTGTTCCCGGAGTCGGACTACGGTATCTTAATTCTCTTACGCTCATGATGATTCACCGCCAAAAACCGATCGGCAAAGAATCCGATAACTGGGAAGATATCTGGAACAGCGGATTCTGCAGCACATCCACCATAAATCAACCGGATTACGAACAGGTACTCAACGATGCTTCTTCCGTGAATTATGATGCCTTTGCAGAAGACCCTCTGATGCTTGCCGTTTTTGAGACCGTAATGGAAGAAGCGGGAAACGGGATTTCCCTGGGGAAAGTGGCTAAAAAAGCGGGGCTTACAAAAAGCAGCCTGTACAACTACTGGCCGGGGAAAGAGGCCATGCTTAACGATGTGCTAAGCAGACAGATGATTATATTCACCCGCCTTTTTGAGGATTTCACCGTAAAATACAACAGACCTGAAGACCGGCTTTTTGCATATCTGGCCTTTACCGGAACATTTCTCAGACGAACTCCGGAAATCCTCAACTATCTTCAGCGGGTAATGTCTCATGGTGTTCAAATGCCTTATAATATATCGGGTATTGAAAACGACCTTATCAGACCGATGAATTCAGTTCTGGATTCCGGGTTGTTGAATTTGCACGGATATAAACCTGTCGAACTTCTCGGACTGGTGAATCTAGCAGGAGTAAATGAAATAAAACATCATCTGATCGAAGGTTCGGTCAGAATTCGAATCGAACAGAGTCTTAAAGATCTTTATCTGCTCATTATGGGTGGAATCTCAGCATTCAGGAGAACAATGAAATGAAGAAAATTCTTATTATCGCTTTTACTGTGGTAATTATCAGCGGCACCCTCAGCGCAGAGTCTCTAACTCTCACTGTAGACAAAGCGGTTGAACTGGCCGCGGCTCAGAACCTCGGCCTTAAACAGACAGGCATTGATGTCAGAACCCGTGAAAGGGCAAAAGATACTGCATGGAACGCTTTTCTTCCCAGTATGAGTGCTTCTGCGGGGCTTAACGGAACAAATCAGATCTTCACAGATTACGGCCAGGCAGTTCCTGTTTTGGGAGAAAACCCCACAACAAGGTTTACTACAGGGGTGAACTTCGGCCTTCCACTGAACGCAGGTGTTGGTGCCGGGATTAAAAACCTTGTTGCTGATTATGAAGCCGGTTTAATCAATTATGAAGATGCTCAGAAAAAGCTGGAGCGGGATGTTCGTAAACAATTTTACCTTCTTCTTGGAAACCAGGAAAATATCAAGATACAGGAAGGCAATATTTCCCTGGCGGAAAAAAGGCTTACCCAGGCCCGGAACAACTTTGATAACGGTCTTGCCCCTGAGCTGGAAGTTCTCTCAGCGGAAGTAACCGTAGCCAACCTCCAGCCGGCATACAACGGAACCGTAGCGACATACGACAACCTGATGCTTTTCTTTAAATTTCTCATCGGTGAAGATCGGAATACTGATATCACCCTGAATGGAAATCTTGAAACAGATCTCTACGATCTGGATTCTGAAAACCTGATTAACAGCTATATTGCCAGGCGTCTGGATGTCCGGGGGTTGGACAAGCAGATTGAGGCTATGGGATACATGAAGAAGGGTTTGGGGATGCAATCCAACACCCCAACACTTAATCTGGGTTATAACTACAGTTTCGGTGGATCCAGTAATACCTATTCACCTCCCACCGGACAGGACGCCTGGTCCGACTGGCAGGATACCGGTTCCTTCAGCCTTACACTTAACTGGAAATTCGACGGACTGGTTCCCGGATCAAAAACTGACGTTCAGCTCAAAGAAATTCAAGATGGAATTGACGCCTTAAGCATTGCAAAGCAAATGGCCTTTGAGAATGCGGGAATAGAAATTACCAATCTGGTGAATAACCTCAACACTTCACGTAAAACAATCGAAGCCAATACGTCCAGCGTGGAACTGGCCAAGAAGAACTACGAGCTCACCGAGGAAGCCTACAATGTGGGAACCCGGGAGCTTCTGGATGTGGAATCCCGGCAGCAGGACTACCTGCAGGCTGTACAGCAGCTTCTGCTGGCCAGGTATGAATATATAGCCGGGCTGCTGGATCTGGAGTACGCCCTGAATACACCGATGAACGAATATTTAAATCAATAGGATTTCCAACAGGAGATATTATGAAAAAATCAGAGAAACCCGTCAAAGAAAAGAAAAAGGGGCGTAAAGGCTTCATTATTATTATTATTCTCCTGATTCTTATACTGGCCGCTGCAGTAGGTCTCGGGGTTGTGAAAAAACTCAATCCTTCCGGTGCCGGCCTCAGTGGAACTGGTCCGAAAACAGCTGAAGAATCTGAAGAACTTGTATTCGCTGTAAATACAACTGAAGCGGTACTTGGACCCATAGCCGATTATTTTGAAATTAACGGTGAGGTGGTAAGTGCAAGTTCTGTGGAAACCTACGCCGATACCCAGGGCATTCTGGCCAGGCTTTATGTCGGACTGGGGGACTACGTCCGGGAAGGACAGGTAATTGCTGAAATCGATCCCTCCAGACCCGGACTGAATTATGCCCTCAGCCCGGTAAAGACAAGGGTTTCAGGTACGATTACCGCCTTACCCCTGAATCAGGGTGATACGGTTAGCCCACAACTGCCGGTTGCGACCATTGGAGACTTGAATAACCTTCAAGTGATTACAACCATCCCTGAGCGCTTTATTTCCCGAATCCGGATCGGCATGCCGGCAGAGATTTCCCTTGAAGCCTGGCCGGGACACCTTATCAATTTAGTAGTGAGCGAAATTGACCCTGTTGTGAATCCCGAGAGCCGTACTCTGGAAGTTAAACTGGACGTCCCAGGAGGTCAGGATAAAATAAAACCCGGAATGTACGCCGAAATCAGGCTCACCACCGACGAGAAAGACAGTGTTGTAAAAATCCCCGCAGACTCGGTTCTCCGGAGACTGGGAGAGGTATTTGTCTACGTTGTTGTAGACGACAAAGCAGTGAAGAGAATTGTCGTACCGGGAATAACCCTGGGAGGAGTTGTTGAAATTATCGACGGCGTCCAGGCCGGAGACAAAGTGGTATACCAGGGTCAGACACTGCTGGAGGACGGCGTAAAAGTACGCGTTATCCGCGAGGTGCAGGTGGTTAGTAAATGAGTATTGCAAAAAGGGTTGTCGGAAAACCGACAACCTTCCTGATTCTCTATGCCCTGCTTGTCGGGCTGGCTCTTTATATTCTACCCCAGATGCCGGTAGATCTCTTTCCCGAAATCTCACCTCCCATACTGGTAATATTCACCGATTACCCGGGGGCCGGACCTGAGGAGGTTGAAAAATCTGTTACCCGGCCCATGGAAGGAGCATTAACTAACGTCAGCAATGTGAAATCCATCAGGTCAACGTCTTCCGAGGGTAACAGTACCATCATTCTGGAACTCAGCTGGGGGCTGAATCTCTCAGAGGCCACCAACGAGGTGCGGGACAAACTTGAGTTTGTTAAAGATTTTCTCCCAGATGATTCCGGATCGCCCCAGATTTTTAAGTTCGACCCCTCGCTGATTCCAATTTTTCAGATGTCGGTGGAAGGGGACCGAAGTCCGGATGAACTGTTCAAAATAGCCAAAAATCAGATTCAACCCCGGCTCGAGCAGGTGGATGGAGTGGCCATGGTTACTCTCTCCGGAGGCCGGGACCGGGCAATTCGTGTGGAGGTTTCCCAGAACCGCCTTGAAGCCTACAATTTAACTCTTTCCCAGGTAACCCAGGCTTTGGCTGCCCAGAATATTCAGATCGGATCGGGAAGCGTATATGAGGGGAACTTCAAATACCTGGTGGAAACCCGGGGTCAGTTTGACAGTGTTGAGGAAATCCGCAACGCGGTAATCACCTACAAAGGCGGAGGCATCAACCCCTTAACCGGCCAGAGAACCGGCTCCCCCACCCCTGTAAGACTGCGGGACTTTGCCGATGTAAGTGACTCTTACAAAGATGCCACAGACACCACCTATGTGAACGGAAAGCCGGGTATCTATCTTTCCATGCAGAAACAGTCGGGAACCAATTCGGTTCAGGTAGCGGATAATATCATTGCAAAACTCGATGAGGTGCGCAGTGTGCTTCCCGCCGGGGTGAGCCTGACTGTAATTTACGATACCACGAAAATTATTCGTCAGTCTCTGAGCGGGGTAACAACCTCGGCTCTTCTGGGTGCCATACTGGCTATGGTGGTTCTGTTCATTTTCCTCCGGAGTATGAAAAGCACCCTGATTATCGGACTTTCAATTCCAATCAGCCTGCTGATTACTATCATGATTATGTATTTCTCCGGGCTTACCCTGAACATCATGACCCTCGCCGGACTCACCCTGGGGATAGGAATGATTGTGGACTCCTCCATCGTTATTCTGGAAAATATTTTCCGCTACCGGGAAAAAGGGGCCAAAGCGATTCCTGCAGCCTACCTGGGCGCACAGGAAATGATAACCGCCATCACGGCATCCATACTCACAACCGTGGGTATTTTCCTGCCTCTTTTAATGTTCAAAAAAGAACTTGACATTATCGGAGTTCTTTTCCAGGATCTGGCCCTCACCATTGTTATCGCACTACTGGCTTCTCTGGTAATCGCCATATCACTGGTACCGGTTCTAACCAGTAAGTATCTCAAGCTCTTTACCCGCAAACAGAAGCCCATCAAATCCCGAGTTCTTTCCGCCGTCGACAGCGGTATGGATAGAGGATTCAAGGCCATGGACAACGCTTACAAACGCACTCTGGCCCGGGTTCTGGACCATAAGGGTCTCACTGCTGTTATCATCATTCTGGTATTGATAATCAGTTTTTTTACTCTGGAGCCCCTGGGTGGAAATATCGGGATCGAATTGGCCCCGGCTCAGGCCAATGATGTTGTACAGATCGGCATTGAGTTTCCGGTGGGAACGCGTTTTGAAGTAACTGAAGATGCCCTGCTGCAGCTGGCGGAAATTGCCCGTTCTGAGCTGAATGGATATCAGGATATCTTCATCATAGCGGGAAACGACGGCGGATTTTTCGGAGGAGAATCTTCCAACCGCGGCGTCCTGTTCGTTACCCTTCCGCCGTATGAAGAACAGATCGACAGTTATGATGAAATGCTGGAAAAAATCAGATCTCACTACGATGATTTTCCCGCTGCCAACTTCGATGTTTCACAGCCCAGCTTCATCGGCGGCGGCTCACCCATCGATATTGTACTCCGCACTGAAAATTTAGATAAAGCCAGAATTATAGCCAACGAAATTAAAGATTTACTGGAAAACGAAGTTGATGAGGTAATTGAGCCCCAAATTTCCCTCAGCGACGGATTACCCATCGCCAGTATCGTGATTGACAGAGATAAAGCCTATTCTCTGGGACTCAATATTTACACTGTCGCCAATGAAATCAGCACCGCGGTGGATGGTAAAACTGCGGGCCGTTACCGTTCAGGGGGGAATGAAATTGATATTCTGGTAATTCTCAGAAACGAAGACCGCAGCGACATCCCCGATCTGGAGCGAATATTTGTGATGAGTCAGTACGGAGAGCGAATACCGGTAAGTTCCATTGCCAGGGTGGAAAGGACAGCCGGTCCTGTGTCTATCAGCCGGGAAGATCGATCCCGGGTGGTTCATATTACGGCAAAGCTTAAACCGGGAGTAACACCCAGTAAAGCCGAACCCATTGTACGGAAGGCCGTCAGAGAAAACATAATTCTGGATGATGATATCGTAATGGAATATGCCGGGGACTGGGCCGACCTGCAGAAGTATTTCATGAAGTTTCTGCTGGTAATGGTAGTGGCTCTGGCTCTGGTATACGGTATTATGGCCAGCCTTTTTGAATCCCTGAAAGATCCCTTTATAATATTCTTATCCATATTTATGATTATACCGGGAATACTGTTCCTCTATTCCTTTATGAATCTTCCGTTTTTCGGCATTAATACACCTTTATCTATGTTCTCCGCCGTGGGGCTGCTGATGCTGGTGGGTATCGCGGTGAACAACGGAATTGTTCTTGTGGACTACATGAATCTCCTGCGAGACCGAGGCTACTGCATCAGGGATGCGGCCATTGAAGCCGGAGGAAACCGTCTGAGGCCCATTTTGATGACCTCCCTTACTACCATTCTGGGGATGGTACCACTGGCATTCGGCAGTGGTGAAGGGTCGGAACTGGTACGGCCCATCGGCCAGACAATCGTCGGCGGTATGATTATGAGCACCCTGATGACCCTCTTCCTGGTTCCCATGCTCTACGCAAGGATGAACCGGAAGTACGATGCCAAACAGCTCATCACCACCGGCTGTGAAGACCCGGATGACATTACGGATGACATTACGG
>Ga0209633_10002846_pt1 | contig 16407 bp, 14 predicted proteins | sample Cruoilmetagenom1_FD_187290 | JGI IMG/M metagenome (GOLD analysis project Ga0209633, IMG submission 187290) | Oil polluted marine microbial communities from Coal Oil Point, Santa Barbara, California, USA - Sample 1 (SPAdes) (version 2) | ecosystem: Environmental > Aquatic > Marine > Oil seeps ... | reverse complement strand
TCAATCAATTTCTATGACCATGAAGTTAAATGAAGTAAGAGGTGAGAATTAATTAAAGCGTTTATCATACTCAGGTTAACAGCTAATTTTCTTCTATTATTCAAGAGAAGAGCTCATTCAGTCGTTTAAAAGCAATTAAGCATTGATCAAAGCTGAATAAAATATCTAAATCCTGAAAAATTGCTTCTCTAATTTTTTATATCCATAAGCATAAAATTTCTAACAAATTTGTTTACTTTTATTTAGAGTTTTAAAATAAAACGTGATGTTAAAATAATAACATTTAACTATTTTTCGTTTAATTTATTTATTATACCATATGATTACACTTTGATTAACTAATTTTGCTCAATAATTGTTAAAAACAATGAATTTTAAAGGTTTAAAGAAAAAAACAGCCACCCAATTTTACGAAAAGCAATTAAAAAAACTTTCCCGAAATGATAATAATAAGAATCAAACTATACCAAAAAGAATAAAATCTATAGGTGTTTTGGCTGATTCTCGATTGTTTGGAGGATATGATCTTTCTAGAAATTTGAGTCAGAAATTAAAATTGCCTCATAAAAATTTTGAAATTCTCATTTTTGAAAACCTAAAAGACGATTTTGTAACACAACATTATAATACTTTTACAGAAAAGGATTTAGGAATGTATGGTAAAGCTAAAACTGCAAATGTAACCGATTTTATCAATTCAGATTATGATATGTTAATCAATTATTGTAATAGGAATAGCATATTTACAGATGTGCTTGCGATAAGGTCTAAAGCAAAATTTAAAGTTGGTTTTGCCAATGAGGAATTGCAAAACTTGTACGATTTCACCATTGTTGTAGAAGGAAATAAAATTGATATTTTTAATGATGAATTGGCAAAATATTTACAGATTCTTAATTTAATTGAATGAAACAATTTCATGGTATCGGTGTAGCTTTAATAACACCATTTAAAAAAGACAAAAATATTGATTTTGAAGCTTTAGAAAACTTAGTAAATTTTCAAATTGATAATGGTATTGATTATTTGGTAGTGCTAGGCACTACTGGAGAGCCCGCAACTTTAACGCTTAATGAAAAACAAAGCGTAATTGAAACTGTTATCAGTACAAATAAGAATAGATTGCCATTGGTCTTAGGTATCGGTGGCAATAATACGCAATCGGTTATTGACGAGATTCAACAAACAGACTTATCTGCATTTGATGCCATTTTATCTGTTACTCCTTATTATAATAAACCAACGCAAGAAGGTATTTACCAACATTTTAAAAACATTGCAGAGCAAAGTCCTAAACCAATTCTTCTGTACAACGTGCCAAGTAGAACAGGCGTAAATATGAAGCCGAAAACGGTATTAAGATTGGCTTCTGATTGTTCAAATATAATAGGTATCAAAGAAGCTGCAGGAAGTATGGATCAAGCATTTAGATTGATACAAAACAAACCTGATAATTTTCTGGTAATTTCTGGTGATGATATGATGGCATTACCTATGGCCTTAACAGGAGGTAATGGAGTAATATCGGTATTAGGGCAAGGCATTCCAAAAGATTTTTCTAAAATGATACATTTAGCCTTAAAAGGCAAAGCAAAAATAGCCGCTAACTTACATTATAAATTAATGAATAGTATCGATTTTATTTTTGAAGAAGGGAATCCTGCAGGCATAAAAAGTTTGTTAGAAAAACGTGGTATTTGTGAGCAATATGTAAGATTACCTTTAGTAGAAGCCAGTGCCACCTTGCAAGAAAAAATACATAACTTTATAGATAATTATTAGCTTTTTGAAGCTTTAAGCAAGTGCTTTTCATAATTATTAACAAATTTTTATAGCTTTTTTTAATAGCTATTTAAGAAAGTAAATTATTTTTGCTGCTATAATTTTTTAATCCGAGTTTAACACAATTATACATTTCTAAGACAGAATTAGGTTTTAAAATCAATTTTGATGATTAATTGATGTAATTTGAATTTAAATAAGTATTTTTGCAAAATGCAGCAAATGAAGAGATTTAGTATTTTAATTGTTATTGCCATTTTACTTTCAGCTTGTAGTGAATATCAAAAGGTATTGAATAAAGGTGAAGTAGAAGATCAGTATAAAATGGCAACCCAATATTTTGAAGATGGTAAGTTTAATAAATCTATCCAGTTATTTGAAAAAGTGATTCCTAAATATGGGTCAAAGCCACAAATGGAACGTATACAATATATGGTTGCAGAGGCTAATTACAACACTAAAAGTTACGATTTATCCTCATACTATTTTAACAAATTTATTGCCAACTATCCAACCAGTTCTAAAGTAGCAGATGCCACCTATTTTTTAGCACATAGCTATTATTTATCTTCTCCAAAATCGAGTAGAGATCAAGCAAATACAGGAAAGGCTTTAGCAGCACTTCAGAATTTTATTGATAAATTTCCAGAATCTGATAAAATTGAACTGGCCAATGCATATTATGATGAATTGGTGAATAGATTAGAAAAAAAATCATTTGATATAGCCAAGCAATATTATATTACAGAAAAATATAAGGCGGCAATAATGGCATTTGACATTTTTATTGAGGATAATTTTGGTACAAAATATAAAGAAGAAGCATTGGCCTATAAATTTTTAGCAGCTTATGAATTGGGAATGAAAAGTATAATTAACAAAAAAGAAGAAAGGCTAGAAGAAGCTATAGCTAACTATAATAGATTGAAAAAAGGTTTTCCTGAATCTGAAAGATTGAAAGATCATTCTTCTAAATTTGAAGAATTGAATAAAGAATTAAAAACAACAAAAGAAATATACGCTAAATATACTAACAATGGATTATAAAAATTCTGAAGCACCAATTACAACGATTACTTACGATAAAACTAAAATTGAAGACCCTACAAATAATATTTATGAGGCTATTTCAATTATGGCAAAGAGAGCAAATCAAATTAATGAAGACATAAAAAAAGAACTCATTGATAAATTAGAGGAATTTGCAACGCACAATGATAGCCTAGAAGAAGTTTTTGAAAATAAAGAACAAATTGAAGTTTCTCGTTTTTACGAAAAATTACCAAAACCTACGGCAATGGCTGTTAAAGAATGGTTAGATGGTGAAGTTTATTTCAGAAATCCAGAAGAAACAGATAGTAACGAATAATGTCAGTTTTAAGCGGTAAAAATATTCTTTTAGGAGTAACCGCAGGAATTGCTGCCTATAAATCGGCATATTTAGTGAGGCTATTCATCAAGTCAGGTGCTCAGGTCAAAGTGGTTATGACTCCTGCATCTAAAGATTTTGTTACACCCTTAACACTTTCTACACTTTCTAAAAATCCCGTGCATTCTACTTTTTATACTAAAGAGGATGAAAATGAACTGTGGAACAACCATGTTGATTTAGGACTTTGGGCAGATTATCTTATAATTGCCCCTACTACAGCAAATACCTTGTCTAAAATGGCCATTGGTACTTGCGACAATCTACTATTAGCCACTTACTTATCTGCTAAATGTAAAGTCTATTTCGCTCCGGCAATGGATTTAGACATGTATAAACATACTAGCACCAAAAACAATTTAAAAAAATTAAAGAACTTTGGCAATGTAATGATTCCGCCAGAAAGCGGTGAGTTGGCAAGCGGCTTGATCGGGGAGGGTAGAATGGCAGAACCTGAAAGTATCATCTCATTTGTAGAAAACGATATATTGTCCGACCTACCGTTACACGGTAAAAAAGTATTAATAACGGCTGGACCTACGTATGAAGCCATAGATCCGGTAAGATATATTGGTAACCATTCTTCTGGTAAGATGGGTTTTGAATTGGCAAAAATAGCGGCAAATTTAGGAGCTGATGTAGTTTTAGTTACCGGTCCATCCAATGAAAATGTAAATCATACGTTAATTCAAAGAGTAGATGTGCTAAGTGCAGATGAAATGTATAAAGCGGTTCATCAGTTTTATAAAAACACAAATATTGCTATCTTATCTGCTGCCGTATCAGATTATAGACCTTTAGTAAGGGCATCAGAAAAAATAAAGAAAAAAGATGCAGGTTTAAAAATAGAACTTACCAAAACTAAAGATATATTAGCATCTTTAGGTAAAGAAAAAAAAGGTCAATTTTTAGTAGGTTTTGCCTTAGAAACTAATAATGAATTGGAAAATGCTATCGGTAAACTAAAAAATAAGAATTTAGATTTAATTGTGTTGAATTCCTTAAATGATGAGGGAGCTGGTTTTAAAAAGGATACAAATAAGGTCACTATTATTGATACTGATGAAAAGTGTACCGAATTTAAATTAAAATCTAAATCTGATGTAGCAAAAGATATTTTTAACGTTATACTTAGAAAATATGAAGCTTAAATTATTATATGTATTAATTTTTTGTGTCGTATTTCAAATACAAGCACAGGAATTAAATTGTTTGGTTATTGTAGAAGCCGAGCGAATTGAAAATAGCAATTCTCAGTTATTTGATAATATGCAAAATTCCATTTCTGATTATATAAATAATACCAAATGGACTAGTAATGAATACAAACCACAAGAAAGGATAAATTGTGCTATTACTATAAATATTATAGAACAACCTTCTTCAAATGAATTTAAAGGGAATATTCAAATTTTAGCTTCCAGACCAGTTTTTAATTCAACCTATCAAAGCCCCATTTTCAATTATAAAGATGATAACTTGACATTTAGCTATACTGAATTTCAGAATTTAATTTACAATGAAAATAGTTTTGAATCTAACTTGGTTTCTATTTTAACTTTTTATGTATATACTATTTTAGGTATTGATGGTGATACTTTTGCTCTTAATGGAGGCGATGTATATCATAAAGAAGCAGAAAAAGTAGTAAATCTAGCTCAACAAGGAGGCTTTTCAGGATGGAATAGAATAGATGGCAATACCACCAGATATCAATTAAATGAAAATATTTTATCACCTGCTTATCAAGATTTTAGGGCAGCTTTGTATCAATATCATTTAAATGGATTAGATCAGATGAGTGAGGATAAAAAAGAAGCAAAAAATAATATTTCTGATGCTATTATAAAACTTAATAATATCTATAATACACGGCCTAATGCATTTCTTCTACGGGTTTTTATGGATACTAAATCTGATGAAATTGTCGATATTTTTTCTGACGGACCTAGAACTAATGCAGTAAACCTTAAAGAAACGCTACTAAAAATTTATCCTATTTATAATGAAAAATGGGAGAAAATTAAAATATAGCACTTCATTTACAAAATATATAAGAGCAAATTCTCCAATAAATACGAGTAAATAGATAGGTATTACACTCTTTTTCATAAAAAAAATATTTAAGTTTGGGGATTGATTATTTGATATAATTAGATTTATCTAAACTGAACAATGTTAGCATCTCTTTCCATAAATAATTATGCACTAATTGAAAGTTTGCAAGTAAATTTTCAAAAAGAATTTTCTATTATAACCGGTGAAACCGGAGCCGGAAAATCTATTCTTTTAGGTGCCTTAGGACTTATTTTAGGTAAAAGAGCAGATCTGTCTAGCCTAAAGAACAAAGAGAAAAAATGTATAATCGAGGGAGAATTTTTAATTGATAAATTTAATTTAGAGTATTTTTTTAATATTCATGATCTTGATTTTGAGAAACATACCATTATTAGACGTGAAATTATGCCTAATGGTAAATCAAGAGCCTTTATTAATGACACACCCACCACATTGACAATTTTAACTGATCTGGGTAAAAAATTAATAGATATCCACTCCCAGCATCAAACTCTTCAATTGGCTGATGCTTCCTTTCAATTTTTAATTATTGATGCTTTAGCAAATAATAGCAAACATTTAAATGCATACCAAAAAGGATTAAAAGTTTATAAAGCCTTAAAAAGTGAGTTAGACCAAATTTTAACTCATCAAGAAGAAGCTAAAAGTCAACATGATTACAATTCTTTTTTATTGAATGAGTTGGTGGAAGCCGATTTTAAACCTGAAGAACAAGAATTTCTTGAAAATACTTTAGAAAAATTAAACCATGCCGAAGAAATAAAAATTCATTTGTCTGAGACTCAAAAATTAGTGCATAATGAAGAGGGAGGTTTGATGGATAATTTTAGAAAATATACCAACCTACTGCAAAAATTGAGTGTGTATAGCAAAGAATATGAGGTGCTTTCAGAAAGAGTTTCTAGTTTAAAAATTGACTTTGAAGATATTGCCCTAGAACTGGAAAATACGATAGGAAATATAGATAATAGTCCGCTGGAAATAGAAAAATACAATGATAGGTTGCAATTATTATATAATTTACAGAAAAAACATCACGTATTAACAGTAGATGAATTATTGGAAAAACAACAGTTTTTAGAAGTTAAAGTAAGTGCAGTTGAAAATGCTGATGGTATTGTACAAGCTAAAAAAGAGGAAATTTTAATTATAGAAAGTCAACTAAATGCATTGTCAATAACCTTGCATAATAACAGAAATAAGGCAATACCTTCATTGGTTAAGCAACTAGAGCATCTTTTGAAGGATTTAGAAATGCCTAATACTACCTTTAAGATTAATTTAGTCAAAAAAGAAGAATTTTTAACTCAAGGTAAAAATGAATTGGATTTTTTAATTTCTACCAATAAAGGGAGCAGCTTTGAAAACTTAAAAAAGATAGCTTCAGGAGGTGAGATGTCGAGAATTATGTTGGCTGTAAAATCAATTTTATGTAATTACTCTAATTTGCCAACTATAATTTTTGATGAAATAGATACAGGAGTATCAGGAGAAGTTTCAAATCGTATTGCTTCGGTAATGTCAAATATGAGTAGTAAAATGCAGGTTATAGCCATTTCACATTTGCCGCAAATTGCCGCCAAAGGCAAGCATCATTTTAAAGTATATAAAACAGAAAAAAACAAAAGAACGATTACAAACATAAAATTACTCTCAGCCACAGAAAGAGTACATGAATTGGCGGAAATGTTAAGTGGTAAAGATATAGCAGATACGGCAATTGTACACGCTAAGCAACTATTAAATCAATAAATTCAAAATAGAATCAAGATTGTTAAAATATTCACCTAATTTTGTACTGCTAGACAACTAACTAAAGAAAAAATTAAATATTTATGTATAATTTATTAAAAGGAAAACGAGGTATTATTTTTGGAGCTTTAGATGAAAATTCTATCGCCTGGAAAACTGCTGAAAGAGCTCATGAAGAAGGAGCAAAGTTTGTTTTAACGAATGCCCCAATTGCAATGAGAATGGGTGCTATAAATGATTTGGCAAAAAAAACGAATTCTGAAATTATTCCTGCTGATGCAACATCAATAGAAGATCTAGATAATTTAATTAGCCAATCTGTAAAAATATTAGGAGGTAAATTAGATTTTGTTTTGCATTCTATTGGGATGTCAGTAAATGTTAGAAAAGGTATTCACTATACATCATCTAATTACGATTTTACAACTAAGGGCTGGGATGTTTCTGCAGTTTCATTTCATAAGGTAATGAATGTATTATACAAACAAGATGCAATGAGTAAATGGGGTTCTATAGTGGCTTTAACCTATATGGCGGCTCAACGTGTTTTTCCTGATTATAATGATATGGCAGATAATAAGGCCTATTTAGAATCTATTGCTCGAAGTTTTGGATACTTTTTTGGAATGGATAAAAAAGTGAGGGTAAACACCATATCGCAATCGCCAACACCAACTACAGCTGGTCAGGGTGTTAAAGGGTTTGATGGCTTTCTAGCTTATGCCGATAAAATGTCACCTTTAGGAAATGCAACAGCTCAAGAATGTGCAGATTATACCATAACACTGTTTTCAGATTTAACTAAGAAAGTTACTTTACAAAATTTATTTCATGATGGCGGGTTTTCTAATGTAGGTGTAAGTCAGCCGGTTATGGATTTTTTCATGAAAGAGGAATGATTTATTTGGGTATTCGTCATTATCGTTAGATTAATTACAATTTTTTATTAGAATTGACGTTTAAACTTAATATTAACCCATTAAAAAAAACATAATGAAAAGAAGAACTACATTCAGCCTGCTATTCTTGTTTTTCTTCCTTTTTACAGGACTGATAAAAGCTGACCCAATAGAAAAAGGGGATTTCGAAAATTTGATAGCTCCACCTTCTAATGATGAATGTGCTAGCGCCATCTTATTAACCATAAATGATAATTATTTATGCAGTGCGAAAACTTCAGGTACATTGGTAGATGCTACAGCTTCAACTGTGGCTTCTGACTCAGGAAGTAGTTGTCCAGGAGTAGAAACAAAAGCCAATGATGATGTTTGGTTTAAATTTGTGGCAAATGCTACATCTCATAGAGTAGAATTGAAAAATATTTTAAATACACCTATAGATTTGTATAACATTATTTATGATGGAGGTGCTTCTCCAGATTGTTCTGCATTATCAACACCTATTAAATGTAGTGATTCAGAAACCAATAATTTAACAGGTTTAACTATTGGCAATACTTATTTTATTAGAGTTTATAGTAATAGCGATGCTAGTGGAGCAACAACAACTTTTGATGTTTGTGTAGGTACTATGCCTTCAGCACCTTCTAATGATGATTGTGCAAATGCAACAATAATTACAAGTTTACCTCATAATGCAGACTATGATGCAACATCTGCTACAAATAATGCTGGTTTTATTAATGTTACTGATTGTATTGATATGAACGATGGTGTTTGGTTTGAAATAACAGGAACTATTGATGGAGGTAATATGTCTATCACCGTAGAACCTACATCTTGGGATCTTGGTGTAGCAGTATATACTGGCACATGTGGTTCGTTTACATGTGTAGAATCTAGCAATACCGGACCTCTCAATGTGGTAGAAGGTGTATCCTTTTTATCAACTAAAGACACCAAATATTATATAAATATTGGTTACCCTAGCGGTTCAATTGATCAACCTGAAGGTTCTTTTAATTTAATAATAGATGAAACTTTGTCTATCGATAAAATTGTAGCTAAAGGATTTAGCTATTACCCTAATCCTGTTGATAATGTTTTAACCATGACGGCCAGAGAACCTATTCAACAAATTAGTTTATATTCTGTTTTGGGTAAAGAAATTAAAAGAGTACAGCAAAGTGAATTACGAGCGGAATTAAATCTTTATGGTTTACCGGCAGGAACGTATTTTGTTAAAGCAATAGTAGGTGATGCCAGTGGTACCTTTAAGATATTAAAAAAGTAATACCAAATAATTTTAAAAAAAAAGGTTCTCAATCCGGATAGTTTACCGGAAGAGAACCTTTTTTTGTTTACGATTACTTATATTTGATACATAAAAATTTTGTGTATTGAATTTGAAATTTTCTATAATCATTCCGGTGTATAATCGCCCATCTGAAATTGAAGAATTATTAGAAAGCTTGACCTTACAAGAGTTTGAAAATGATTTTCAGGTACTAATTGTTGAAGATGGTTCTGATAAAACATCAAAAAATATAATCGAAAAATTTAAGAATAAATTACAAATTCAATATTATACGAAAGACAATTCGGGTCCTGGTTTAAGCCGAAACTTCGGTATGCAGAAAGCAACTGGTAATTATTATATTATTTTAGACTCTGATTGTATTTTACCTGCAAAATATTTAGTTGAAGTTGAAAAAGGATTAACTACAAACTATACTGATGCTTTTGGTGGGCCAGATGCCTCGCATCAATCATTTACTTACATTCAAAAAGCTATTAATTATGCCATGACTTCGTTGTTAACTACTGGGGGTATACGTGGTAATAAAAATAGTGTAGATACCTTTCAACCTAGAAGTTTTAATATGGGGATTTCAGAAGAAGCCTTTCAAAAAACAAACGGTTTTGGCAGTCAACGGTATGGTGAAGATATTGACTTATCATTACGATTAATTGAACATCATTTTAAAACTCAATTAATAGCTAAAGCTTTTGTGTATCATAAACGAAGAAGCACACTAAAACAATTTTTTAAGCAAACCTTTAATTTTGGAGCTGCACGGCCCATTTTAAATAGGCAACATCCTAATACTTCTAAAATTACCTATTGGTTTCCTAGTTTGTTTAGTCTAGGCATGCTATTTTCAGTAGTTCTTTGTTGTATTGGTATACCTTATTTTTTATGGTTGTATGGGGTTTATCTAAGCCTGATTTTTATAGATAGTTATATCCAGAATATAAATATAGTAGTTGCTGCATTGAGTAGCATTACTACACTAGTTCAGTTTTTTGGTTATGGAATCGGTTTTTTACGATCTACAATCCGTTTAAAAATTTTAGGAAAATCAAATACAGCAACATTTCCTAAAATGTTTGGTTGATACTTGTATTGAACAAAATAATATAAGTGAGTTTAAAAAAATCTTTATAGAACAGGTCGCTTTTGGTATTCAAAATTACTTTGTTAAAAGCATGTAATTAATTTCAGTTCATTGAAGTCAAAAAATTTATATGATTATTACTGTGTGAATACCTACTAGAATTAGTATAACAAATGAAAAAATAAGATCTTTAATTTCAATACCCCTGAATTAAACCAGCTCTTGCCGAAACTAGAAATAACACCGCTTCCGCCAGTTTTCTACAGGTGGTATATATCCATTTCATTAAATACAAAATAAACCATATTTTCACTATTTTCACCACCACATTTGAAGACATGCGATCATAAGATTATTTATAAAGAATATTGTAATTTTGCAATCTTATAGTAGGTTTTATATACTAGGCCAGAAATTAAATCATAAATCATAAACCCAAGAGATACAAATGCAGTACGCAAAAAATATATTAGAAACCATTGGAAATACGCCATTAGTAAGGATAAATAAAATTACTAATGAAATTGATGCATTGGTTTTAGCAAAAGTAGAAACCTTTAATCCTGGTAATTCTGTAAAAGACAGAATGGCTCTTAAAATGGTTGAAGACGCTGTGGCAGATGGCCGGTTAAAACTAGGTGGTACAATAATAGAAGGTACTTCGGGTAATACAGGTATGGGTTTGGCATTGGTTGCTATTGTAAAGGGGTATAAACTAATTTGTGTAATTGGAGATAAACAATCTAAAGAGAAAATGGATGTCTTAAGGGCAGTTGGTGCTCAAGTAGTGGTTTGTCCAAACGATGTAGAACCTGAAGATCCTAGATCTTATTATTCTGTATCTAAACGGTTGGCTACAGAAACACCAAATTCCTGGTATGTAAATCAATATGATAATCCCTCAAATAGCTTGGCACATTATGAGTATACCGGCCCCGAAATATGGAAACAAACAGAGGGTAAAATCACACATTTTGTAGTTGGTGTTGGTACAGGAGGTACCATTTCGGGAGTAGGTAAATTTTTAAAGGAGAAAAATTCTGATATTAAAATCTGGGGAGTAGACACCTATGGTTCGGTCTTTAAAAAATATCACGAAACGGGTATATTTGATGAAAATGAAATTTATCCATATATAACTGAGGGTATTGGAGAAGATATTTTACCTAAAAATGTAAATTTTGATGTTATTGACGGATTTATAAAGGTAACGGATAAAGATGGCGCTGTTTTTACACGTAAATTGGCTGAAGAGGAAGGGATTTTTGTTGGTAATTCAGCTGGTTCTGCCATTAAAGGGGTACTGCAGTTAAAACAACATTTTAAACCTAATGATGTAATAGTAGTTTTGTTTCACGATCATGGTAGCCGTTATGTAGGTAAAATATTCAATGATGATTGGATGCGAAATAGAGGCTTTTTAGATGAAAAAGCAACAGTTGCATTAGATTTGGTTAAAAACCGTATAAATAAACCATTAATTACAGCTAAAACAGAGGAATTGGTTTCTCATGCTATTGAAAGAATGCGGAATCATGATATTTCTCAGATTCCGGTAAAAGACAGTAATGGTTTTGTAGGTTCAGTTGATGAAAGCGATTTATTTAAATTATATTTTGAAGATAAAAATATAGCGGCCAAACCGATCAGAGAAATTATGAGAACTGCATTTCCTATTGTTAAAAAAGATACATCAATTGATAAAATATCTAATTTAATTGATAAAAACAATAAAGCTGTTTTAGTTGAATTGGATAATGGTAAATATCAAATTATTTCTAAATATGATGTAATCTCCGCTATACGTTAATTTAAAAATTATTAAGGATGAAAACAATATGCAACGACATTATTTTAATTGGTTTAATCTTGTTGTCTGGTCTTGTATTTGGTCAGCAATTATTTAAGAATTAAAAGAAACGATCAATTTAAACACTATAGAAGCACTAACAAAACGAACGGTAATTTTAATTTATAGGTTGATCAATGAATAATTTATAGAATGTTTACATGATGAAAGAAGATTTTCTACATTATCTTTGGAAATATAAATTATATGCCGCACAAGTGTTGCGAACTACTAAAAATGAAGAATTGGTAATTACTAATAGTGGTGAGCATAATTTTATAGCAGGCCCTGATTTTTTTAATGGACAGTTAAAAATTAACAATCAATTTTGGGCTGGTAATATAGAAATTCACTTAAAATCATCAGATTGGTATGTTCATGGACATGAAAAAGATACGTATTACGATAATGTAATATTACATGTTGTTTGGGAACACGATGTTGAAGTCTATAGAAAAGATAATACTACAATTCCAACTTTAGAATTGAATAAATACATTTCTAAAGATCTACTTCATAATTATCAACGGTTATTTTCTACAAATCAAAAATGGATCAATTGTGAAAATAATATTGCAACTATAGACAAATTCAAGCGGTCTCATTGGCTTGAAAGATTATATATTGAAAGATTAGAGCAAAAATCTGAATTTATTGGTAAGCTACTCGTAGAATCAAAAAATGACTGGGAAGCCGTATTGTTTAAGATGTTGGCCAAAAATTTTGGATTAAAAGTTAATGGGGATGCGTTTTTTAATTTGGCTAATGGTTTAGATTTTGGGATCATTAGAAAGCAACAACACAATTTAACAAGCTTAGAAGCACTTCTTTTTGGTCAAGCTAATTTACTTAATGAAACAGTTGAAGATCAATATTATATTCATTTACAACATGAATATCAGTATTTAAAGTCTAAATATGGATTATTAAATAAAGTGAATGTGCCTTTTCAATTTTTTAGATTGAGACCAAACAATTTTCCAACAATTAGAATAGCACAGTTGACAACTTTATACCATGAAGCAAAAAATTTATTTTCTAAGATCATTGCGATAAGCGATAGCAAAAAATACTATGATTTATTTGATATTTCAATGTCAACTTACTGGCAAACACATTATTCTTTTACTTCTATATCTAAAAAAAGTCATAAAAAACTGAGTCAGGCTTTTGTTGATTTAATATTGATCAATACTATAATTCCACTCAAATTTATGTATTTAAAATCAATTGATAAGCTTGATGAAGTTCAATTTTTAAGTACTATAAAACAAATCAAATCAGAAAAAAACAACATTATCAACAAGTTTAATAATTTAAACATAATTTCAGAAAACGCACTTGAGAGCCAAGCTTTATTGCAATTAAAAAATGAATATTGCTCTAAACAAAAATGCTTGAAATGTGCAATTGGGAACGCATTACTACAAAATTGATTGTGCTGGCTGAATACCCTGAATTCAGGGTATTCAATTTTACTGTTTTTGGTGCTTTCTTCTTGAGGTTTTGTAGTTAGTTTTGTAACGTGAAATTGTCCAAATTATATGTTTGTGGAATATTAAAATTAAAAAATGATAATAAATTCATTAAATTTGGCATCTTAAATTTGTTATGAAAAAAATTTATTTACTTATTAGTATAATCGGTATTGTTTTTTCTTGTGCTGAAAACACAAATAAAACGAGTACTATCGGTAGTGCTCCAATCGATTATAAAGCTGATTTTTACCAATATTTTAGTTCAAATCACAATTCGAAAATTTCTTCACCTATTAATGATATAGCACTTGATAGTGTGCAATGGGTAGAAAATTTTTATAAAAGTATTAATTATTCTACTATTTGGATTAACGATTCTATTCAGCTTAACAAAAATGGAAAACGTTTGTTGCAACAGCTTTATGATGCAAAGAATTTTGGAATAGATACTAGATTATATCCCATTAATAAAATAAGAACATTACATCAGAAATTAGATACAATTTCTATTATTGATGACAGATATATTATAGCTAGCCAGATAGATGTGCTACTGTCTTATTTCTATATGTTACATGGCAAACATTTAAACTATGGTATTTTAGATTCTATTCAAACACATAGTTTAGTACCAAGAAAACAATTTAATATTGACTTACCAAAATACTTAAAACAAGCCTACGAGTCTGATAGTATTATGGATAAATTGTATGATTTACAACCTAAACATCAAGAATATCGTAATTTACAAAAAGGATTGGAAAGCTTTTTGAAAAAAGCTTCCTTGTCTACAGAAAATATAAATGTTATCAATTTTAGAGAAGATTCTTTAAAATCAGTTGCCCTGGCTAAAGAAGCATTAGTGCTGCATCAATATTTACCTAAAGAGCATAAAGATTCTTTATACTCCCCTGCTCTTGAAAAATTTCAAATGGAACACGGGTTGAAAACGGATGGATTGATTGGAAGTAATACTGCTAAAGCCTTATCTATAAGTCCATATGAATATTATCAGAGAATTGTGGTTAGCCTTGAACGCTGGCGTTGGAAAATGCCATTTAAAGGCACGCGCATTTATGTAAATATTCCTTCATATGAATTGGAGTTGTTTAAAAATAACAATTTGGTAAAAAAACATACTGTAGTAGTTGGTAGTTTTAAAAATCAAACACCAGAAATAGTTGATTCATTGGCCTATGTAATTGCTTATCCTTATTGGAATGTGCCTAAAAAGATATCGGTAAAAGAGATTTTAGTTAAAGCTCAAAAGGATTCAACTTATTTAATACGTAATAATTATGAAGTCATGACCAAAAAGAGAGAAGCAGTTGAACCTGATTCTGTAAATTGGGCAGCAGTAAATGGTAACAACTTTAATTATTTATTTAGGCAGAGAGGTGGTGGTAAAAATGCATTAGGCTATGTAAAGTTTATATTTCCAAATAAACATGCCATTTATTTGCATGATACGCCTTCAAAATCATTCTTCTCAAGAGAAAGAAGAGCATATAGTCATGGTTGTGTTAGGGTGCAAAATGCACTAAATTTAGCAGAATATTTGTTAGATGATGATCAGAATAAATATAATCTTGATAGTGTGAATGATGCCATAAAAAATAGAAAAGAAAAGTGGATGCCACTTAACAATAAGGTGTCAATTTATCTGTATTATTTTACAACGGCAGCAAATAAATTAGGTACTATAACCTTCTATGAAGATCCTTATAAATTAGATAAAGAATTAATGAAAGATTTAACTTTGAATATCAACTAAATTCAATGTTGTATCTGCTAAATTAGATTTAGATAAATATTGCTCTTGAGGAAAATAAATAAATAAACAACTACCTTCTTTGATTTTACCAATGATGGTAGCATAATCTTTAGCAGGTAAAGAAGGACAGCCATAACTTCTACCTAATCTACCATTTTTTTTGATATATTCAGGATTAGCATAATCAGCTTTATGTATAACTACTGCTCTTTCTCTGGCTTTATTATTAGAATATTCTAACCCATCTAATCTTAAAGAAAGTCCATGCTTACCAGTATATGTTTCAGCAGTTTTGTAAAAACCTAAACTTGTTTGATGGCTGTTAACTCTATTAGAAAAATGTTTGGCAAATTCTAAGCCCGATTTTTGACCATGAGCTACCAAACTTTTATGCTCTAACTCTTGAGTTTCCATATTAATAATATAAAATCTTTCTGTATTTGCAGAAGAACTCATATCGATAATAGTTAAATACTTAGAATTTTTCAAGGCCTCAGTTTGTTGTAACTTTACAAATCCTTTTAAGGCATAATTAAAAGCATCAAAGTCTAAGTCGCTATCATTAATTTTTTGATATATATCTTCTGAATAAGCTACGAATGAACGCTCTTTATTGGTAGTAGATTTTTTATTTACGACATTCTTCTCTATTGTTAAAGAAGCTTCTCCGGCATAAATAGGAAATATTAGGGTGATAATTAGTGTGATAGTTAGTATTCTTCTGTACATAAATATGTTTCTTTTTTTAATAAAACACCTGAATTTGTGTTTTTCCTACTATTAAAAAAATAATTTTTAATGCTTCTTTATTATACTTACTTATAATAAAGAAAAAATTTTGTGAAAATTAGTTCTTAGTATAGAAAATAATTAACAGTTTAAAACAAATTTTATTGTATACAGAAGTGTTAAAATTAAAAGTTTAACAATAAACTTTTTAGCATGACATTTATAATGTTAAAATTA
>Ga0209633_10002845_pt1 | contig 16414 bp, 18 predicted proteins | sample Cruoilmetagenom1_FD_187290 | JGI IMG/M metagenome (GOLD analysis project Ga0209633, IMG submission 187290) | Oil polluted marine microbial communities from Coal Oil Point, Santa Barbara, California, USA - Sample 1 (SPAdes) (version 2) | ecosystem: Environmental > Aquatic > Marine > Oil seeps ... | reverse complement strand
CAGTTCCTCGACGGCCTCGGGAAAGCCCATGTGGTCGTATTCCATTAAAAATCCCACCGCGGTACCGTGGGCGCCGCAACCAAAGCAGTGATAGAACTGCTTGCTCTGGCTGACGGTAAAAGAGGGTGTATTTTCGTTATGGAAGGGGCAACAGGCCTTGTACTCGTGGCCGGCCTTTTTTAGCGGCACGCGGGCGTCAATGACCTCAACGATATCGATACGGTTGAGGAGTTCGTCAATAAAGTGGGGTGGAATGCGGCCGGCCATGCCAGCAAGTATCTAGTGACGAGGGACGAGTGGCAAGGTCTCGTCTGGGCTTAGCTGAGTTTAGCTTTGATCTTACCGCTGACGACACTCATGTCGGCGCGACCGGCGAGCTTGGGTTTGAGCATGCCCATGACCTTGCCCATGTCCTTCATTGCGCTGGCACCGGTGGCCGCAACGGCCTCGACGACGAGGGCCTCGATCTCGGCTTCTGGGAGCTGCGCGGGCAGATAGCCTGTGATGATGACCAGTTCGGCCTCTTCGACTTCTCGCAGGTCGTCGCGGCCCGCCTTGGTATATTGCGTAATGGAGTCTTTGCGCTGCTTGACCATCTTTTCGAGCACGACCAGCACCTGGGTGTCGTCCAGCTCTATACGCTCATCGACCTCACGTTGCTTGATGGCAGCCGTGATCAGGCGCAAGGTTCCCAAAAGAACCTTGTCCTTGTTACGCATGGCGGTTTTGACGTCTTCGTTTATGCGGGTTTTGAGCGCTATGTTACTCATGGGATACCCGTATCCTAACTGTTGGGTGAGGAATATTAGAACAGACGTTTGCGGTGAACACGTTCGCGTGAAACCTTTTTCTGGTGACGCTTAACGGCAGCCGCCATTTTACGCTTACGGATCGAGGTGGGTTTCTCGTAGAATTCACGGCGGCGAACTTCGGCTAAAACACCGGCTTTTTCGCAAGAGCGTTTGAAGCGACGCATGGCGACTTCAAAAGGTTCGTTTTCGCGTATACGAACTGTTGGCATATGATCGACCTACTTTTCAAAGTTGGATTGTAAAAGAGGCGCGATTCTACTGTGGGTCGCGCCAAAATGCAAAAATAGCACCGAATATTATCGGCAAAACAGGGTAAAATTTCAGGCCATATGCGTATATTAGGAATAGAGACCTCCTGCGACGAGACCGCCGCCGCCATTTTTGACAGTGAAAAGGGCTTGCTGAGCCATGCCCTGTACTCCCAGGTGGCCCTGCACGCCGAATATGGCGGGGTCGTGCCGGAACTGGCCTCGCGGGATCACGTCCGTAAGCTGTTGCCGCTTATCGAACAGGCCCTGGACGAGGCAGGCGTGACGCGCCAGGCACTGGATGGCGTGGCCTATACCGCCGGGCCGGGCCTCATCGGTGCCCTGCTGGTGGGTGCCGGAGTCGGGCGTGGTCTGGCCTATGCCCTGAACGTCCCGGCGGTGCGCGTCCACCACATGGAGGGCCACCTGCTGGCGCCGATGCTGGAGGCGAATCCGCCGCAATTCCCCTTTGTCGCCCTGTTGGTCTCCGGTGGCCATACACAGCTATTTCGCGTCGATGGTATCGGCCGCTATACAATGCTCGGTGATTCATTGGATGATGCCGCCGGCGAGGCCTTTGATAAAACGGCCAAGTTACTGGGGCTGGGCTATCCCGGTGGGCCGGCGCTGTCACGGCTGGCGGAGAAGGGTCAGGCGGGGCGCTTTAAATTTCCCCGGCCCATGACCGATCGGCCCGGCCTGGAATTCAGTTTTAGTGGCCTGAAGACCTTTGCACTGAATACGGTGCAGCGTGAAGGCAGTGCTGAGCAGACCAAAGCGGATATCGCCCTGGCCTTTGAGGTTGCCGTGGCGGAGACGATGGCGATCAAGTGTCGCCGAGCCCTGCAAGAGACGGGACTGAAACGTCTGGTTATTGCCGGGGGGGTCAGCGCCAATCAACGCCTGCGCCAGCACCTGCACGCCATGGCGAAAAAGGAGCAGGCTGAGCTTTATTACCCGCGTCTGGAATTTTGTACCGACAACGCCGCCATGATCGCCTTTGCCGGTTGCCAGCGATTACTGAACGGTGACGAGCATCGGGCACTGGCGCTCGATGCTAGCGCACGCTGGTCATTGGAAAATTACTAGGCCGCTTCTATCAGGATTTGTTATATCGTGCCTTCATCACCCTTGGTAAGACGGATGATATTAGTGCGATGACGCCAGTAGAGCACGATGGTCATCAATGAGGCGGTAATGATCAGCGCCGGAATCATGCCCATGATTTTCCAGATGTAGACCGGCGCCAGCAGGGTGGCGATGAGGGCCGATAGCGAAGAGATTTTGAAGACCTTGGCCATGACTAACCAGGTCAGGGCAGTGGCCAGGCCAACCCCCCAGTGAAAGCCAAATAGAACACCGAGCATGGTGGCGACACCCTTGCCCCCCTGAAAGCGAAAGAAGACCGGATACAGATGACCTAAAAAGGCAGCGGCGCCTACCGCAGCGAGTACCGTGTAATTGGCCGCGAGTGAGTGGGCCAGTAATACCGGCAGCAGGCCTTTTAGCATATCGCCAAACAGGGTAATGGCAGCGGCCCTTTTTCCGCCAATGCGCAGGACATTGGTCGCCCCCGGGTTGCCCGAGCCTTCACTCCGCGGGTCCGGCAAGCCCATTAGCTTGCAGACAATAACGGCCGATGACAGTGAGCCCAGCAGGTAGGCAAAAGCGATCAGGCCAACACTCATCCAGTCCATCTTGGTTTGTTTCTCCTGTCAGATATGGGAAAATCACAGAATAGCAGAACTAATAATCGTGTGTCTTTGCAAATTGCTTGCGTGCGATAACTCTAGGATCGGTAATGGATATTGTTTTTTTAACTGACTTACGCATTGAAACGGTCATCGGTGTCTTTGACTGGGAGAGAGAAATCAAGCAGACCGTAGTGTTTGACTTGCAAATGGGGGCCGATATCCGCAGGGCGGCTGTCAGCGATCAGCTCGAAGATACGCTGGATTATAAATCCGTTGCCAAACGTATTATCGACTTTGTCGAGGCCAGCGAATTTCAACTGGTCGAGACCCTGGCAGAACGTGTTGCCGAGATCATTATCAAGGAGTTCAATGTCCCCTGGGTACGCGTCCAGCTTAACAAACAGGGTGCCGTGCGTGGTGCGCGTGATGTCGGTGTTATTATTGAGCGCGGTGAAAAACTTTAAAGATGTCACATCGTGCCTACATCAGTATTGGTAGCAATATCCAACCAGAAAAAAATGTACGGCTTGCCGTCAACGTCTTGCGTGATATTTTTGGAGGGTTGGAAATTTCCCCGGTCTATGAAAGTGAAGCGGTAGGTTTTGATGGCGATAATTTTTATAATCTTGTAGTCGCCGTTGCAACCGATATGAATGTTGGCGAGGTCAACCAGTGTCTGCATGACATCGAGGATCGTTATGGCCGTGAGCGCAACGGCCATCGTTTCTCTTCGCGCAGTATCGATCTGGATTTACTCCTTTACGATGATCTTTGCGGTGAATATGACGGTGTCTTGCTGCCACGGGAGGAAATACCCCATCACGCCCATGTCCTCTGTCCACTGGCGGATTTAATTCCTGCCGAAATGCATCCCGGGTTAAATAAAACCTATCTACAACTTTGGCGGGAATTTTTAGTGCCCAGGGGATTTCAGAAAATAGAGTTTGTTTTTGGCTAGTTTCTTCTGTTTCATATCCCCTCTTTCTAAAAGAAACTATTCACCGCAAAGACGCCAAGAACGCAAAGGAAATGCCTTTAGAAAAACAACAAAATTGATTATTATTTGAGTTGGCATTACAGGTAGTTGTTTCCAGAACAGGTACGGTTCTGGTAATTGATTGCCTGTCTTTCAAGCAATGAATACTTTGCGTTCTTGGCGTCTTTGCGGTGAAAAAATTCCAATTAGTTATTCAGGAATGCAAAGACCGCCCCCCATCGACGGTGATGATCTGCCCGCTGACATAACCGGCATCACGAATTAAATAAGTAATCGCCCTGGCGATATCATGCGGTGCACCCTTGCGCTTGAGAAAGGTGCGCGAAATGATGCGTTGCTTGGTGACCTCGTCGATGTTTTCCGGCCACATAATGGCGCCGGGGGCGACACCGTTGACGCGGACCTCAGGCCCCAGTTCACAGGCCAGTGCCTTGGTTAACATTACCAATCCGGCCTTGGCCATGCTGTAAACCGGGTAGTTTTTTAAGGGCCGGTCGCCATGGATATCAACAATATTTACAATGCAGCCCTTTTGTTTAAGCAAGAAGGGCGCGGCGGCCTGGGACAGGAAGAAGGGGGCCTTGAGGTTGCTGCCCATGAGTTCATTCCATTCGTCTTCGGTCACCCTACCCATATGAGTCTTATAAAAACTGGAGGCATTATTGATCAGCACGTCCAGTTGGCCCCAGGCGGTAATGGCCTCTTCGATTAGTTTGGGTAGCCCCTTGATCACCAGTAAGTCGGCCTGTACCAGAATGACCGAGTCTTTACGCTGGCTGTTTAACTCTTGTTGCAATGATAAGGCGGCATCACGCGAGGCCCGATAGTGCAACACCAGACGCATACCTTCGGCATGCAGGGTCCGAGCGGTTTCAGCACCAATGCGGTGGGCAGCGCCGGTGATCAAGGCCACCTTGTCTGTGAGCATATGTTATCCTTTGTTTTTCTTGAAAAGTGAGAAGACGCACTGTAACGCAGTTTGTCAATTCACCCAAGAGTATTCCCGAGTCAGGATTTTTCAGCTGCTATGACCCCGCAATTGCCCATCCCCGATACTGAAGCACAGGCGCATAGCGATGCCTTGCGGCAATACATCCGCCATAAAATAAGACAGCAAGGCGGTTGCATTGCCTTTAAACAGTTTATGGAATTGGCCCTGTATGCGCCTGGACTTGGATATTACTCGGCGGGTAGCCACAAGCTGGGGGCGGCGGGTGACTTTATCACGGCGCCGGAGCTGTCCCCACTTTTTGGCGCAACCCTGGCTCAGGCGGTAATGCCGGTACTACAGACATTGCCTCAGTCGAATATTCTGGAGATTGGTGCCGGCAGTGGCGCCCTGGCCGTCTCAATATTGCAGTCTCTACAACAGCAAGGCCATAAGCTTGAACACTACTATATATTAGAGGTCAGTGCCGACCTGCGTGAACGCCAACGTCAACATCTGCAACAGGCAGGCGTATTGGAGTGCGTTGTCTGGCTAGAAACCTTGCCGGAAAATTTTGTTGGTGTGGTACTGGGCAACGAAGTCCTGGATGCCATGCCGGTACATCTTATTGAGATCACCGCAAAGGGATTAGAGGAACGTTTTGTTGGCATGGAGCAAGACGAGTTTATCTGGCAGTTACGGCCAGCCAGCGATGCGCGATTAATGCAGCGCCTTGGTGAAATTGAACGGCAATTGTCTATAACCTTACCGGCGGGGTTTGTCTCCGAGATTAATCTGGCGGCTGAGGATTGGCTTGCGGCGCTATCGGCAGCCTGTAAACAAGCCTATGTGCTATTAATCGATTATGGTTTTCCCCGCCATGAGTATTATCACCCGCAGCGCCAGCAGGGAACCCTGATGTGTCACTATCGACATCATAGCCACGATGACCCGTTCCGGTTTATTGGTTTGCAGGATATTACTGCACATATTGATTTCACGGCTATTGCCGACGCCGCGCTGGCGTCAGGCTGGGCAGTGGCAGGCTATACGACACAGGCGCACTTTTTACTGGGCAGTGGCTTGATGACATGGCTACAAGGTGATGCGAGTGCGCCCACTGTCGAACAATTGAGGCAACAGCAACAGGTTAAAAAGTTGACCCTGCCGCATGAGATGGGGGAGCTGTTTAAGGTGATCGGCCTGCAGAAAAACCTTGATGTTGACCTGCCGGGTTTTGTATTGCGCGACTTGCGCGATCGCTTATAACAAGAATAAATTTCAGGATGGGTATATTGCCGCTTATAATCTTTCATCCGCTATTGGTTGTGGAGCGCGGGTATGTCTACGGCTGAACAACTGACCTGGTGTTATCGTAAGGTCTGGCTGTCAATCGGCTGGGCGTGGATTTTGGGCATCTGGTATTTATCGTTGTCGGGTGATGTGCCTGCAATCAATTTAGGCGTGACCTTTACAGATAAAATACTGCACGCCGGGGCCTACGGTGTATTAATGGCCTGGTTTTTACAGTTATACCATCGGCGTGATTCGCGCATTACCTGCATGATCGCCTTTATTGGTATGGGAGGCCTGCTGGAGTACCTGCAAAGTTTTACCCATTCCCGTACCCCGGAGATTGCCGACATGCTGGCAAATGCCGCAGGCATATTGCTGGCCCTGGTTATCGTTCGGGGCAGGCTATCTCAGATACTGTTACGCCTGGAGCAGTCTTTTAAGCGCGGAGTTTAGTCACTGCTGTTGATGGCGGCGATGCGTTGTTTGCGCAGTTCTTTGGCAATTTCCGGACCCGATAATCCCTGTTGTGCCAATTCAGCGGCATTGATGGCCTGTGCCGCTACCAGTGCCCGTCGCAAGATATCCGGTTTTTCCAGTATTCGGTCTTCATAACCGGGGCGACCACGGGAGTCCGCTTCACAGGCGAGTAAAAACAGCTCGAAGCGTTCTGGACGACGGAAGGCATCCAGTGATTCAAATAATTTCAGTTTGGTTTCAGGGCGCAGTTCTCTGGCCAGGTGTGGATACAGGTGGTACTTGGTGACTAGAACCGCCAGGTCACGGTAGTCGTTAGGGACACGCAGGCGTTTACACACGTCTTTTACCAAGGGTACGCCTCGGCTCTCATGCTCAATGTGTTGCGGCAGCTCTTCTTCGGGTGTGAGGCCCTTACCCAGGTCGTGCACCAGGGCCGCAAAGCGCACCCGTGTATCTTGTGTGAGACGTGCCGACTGTTGCAATACCAGCAACACATGCTCGCCGGTATCGATCTCCGGGTGATATTTTTTCGGTTGTGGTATGCCAAACAGGCAATCAATCTCGGGTAAAAGTTTTTTCAGGGCGCCGCATTCACGCAGGACTTCAATAAAACGCGTCGGGGTTTTTTCAGAGAGGGCCTTTTGCATTTCTGTCCAGACACGCTCGGGGACCAGGGCATCGACCTCACCCTGTTTGACCATATCTTGCATCAGCGCCATGGTGTCATCAGCAATCGTAAAACCCAGCTCGGCATAGCGCGCCGCAAAGCGTGCCACGCGCAGGATACGCACCGGGTCTTCGGCAAAGGCAGGTGAGATATGGCGCAGGAGGCGTGTGTCTAAATCCTGCTGACCATGGTAGGGATCAATGATGTCACCGTTTTCGGATTCGGCAATGGCATTGATGGTCAGGTCACGCCGTTGCAGGTCTTCCTCCAGGGTGACCTCCGGCGTGGCATGAAATTCAAAACCGGTATAGCCGGGGGCGGTCTTACGCTCGGTGCGCGCCAGGGCGTATTCTTCCTTTGTTTTTGGATGTAAAAAGACCGGGAAGTCCTTACCTACGGGTTTGAAACCCTGCCGCCGCATTTCCTCGGGACTCGCGCCGACGACAACCCAGTCCCGATCCTTTACGGGCAGGTTAAGCAGCCGATCGCGAACACAGCCACCCACACGATAGGTCTTCATTTTTTCACGGGCCCTGACGGTGAGAATGTTGACGTATATCCATGTAGCGATCACGGTTGCGCTGGTGGGCCAGATACTCGGGGACGCGTGATTCAATGGTTGAAGGTTCAAGATTAAAAATGCTCGGCCAGTCTCCGTCGCAGACACTATCAATTTTCATGGAGCGATAATTATCACGGGACAAAGGTTTGCCCGGAAAATATTCCAGCAGGTTGGCTTGCAGCGCCGAGGCAAATTTACCCAGCGGTATAATCCAGCGCCTTTTGCCAATGAGTTGCGCGGTGTAATTGACCAGCTCAATCAAACGGTAAATTTTGGGACCACACAGGTCATAACATTGACCATAGGTAGCCGGCATGTGAATGCTTTGGCAGAAGGCGCTGACGACATCGCCCACATAGATCGGCGAAAAGCGTGCAGTGGCACAGGCCAGTGGAAAAGGCCCAACGGTCAGTCGCAGCAGTTTCGCAAAGCGGTTAAAGAAACTGTCGCCGGGGCCAAAAATGACCGAGGGTCGAAAACAGGTGACCTGCATATCTTCCTGCCCCATGACAAAACGTTCTGCCTGTCCCTTTGTGCGCAGGTAGTGGCTGGCTGCGTCCGGGGCGGCATGCAAGGCACTCATATGTAGCAGGCGCTTGATACCATGTTGGCGGCAGGCGGTGACAACCTTTTCGGTCAGCACTACGTGTGCCTGGTGGAAACCCTGGCCGGTATCGCCCCGCTCATTGAGGATGCCCACCAGATTAATAACAATATCGTGGTGTGCCAAATAGCGCTGCAAGTGTTGCGGGTTATGAATATTGGCTTCAATCACCGTGGTGCCGGGGAGCACCAACAGGTGGCGACAACGTTCCCGGCGGCGCGTGAGCACGGTGAGGCTATGGCCCTCTTTGGTCAGACGCGCCAGCAGGTGACTACCGACAAATCCAGTGCCACCTATAACCGCAATACGATACTGTTTCATCATTTACCTCATTTAGGCAGATTATCTACCCGACTACTTCAAAATTAATCGGATTTTGTCAATGTCTCAAGTGTAACTCAGGCAGCCTGGAATTATTGAACGAAAATATGTAAAAGTAAGTCTATACTACTAAATTCTAAGTAGATTTTATTATTTCTGAATACCCAAGGAGCGTCTATGAGTTTTGCAGCAGTCAATCCGGTTAATGGTGAGACCATTTCGGAAATACCGGCATGGGACGAGCAGCAGGTGGAGCAGGCGCTGACGCAGGTATCTGAGGCAGCGCGCTTATGGGCGGCGACCCCGATGGAGGAGCGCTGCCAGTTGATGCGCCGCGCGGCGGAGGTCTTGCTTGAAAATAAAGAGCATTATGCCGAGTTGGTCACTCGCGAAATGGGTAAGCTCATCGGCGAGGCCCGTGCCGAGGTGGAAAAGTGTGCCTGGGTCTGTGAGTACTATGCCGAGTTTGGGCCGGGATTCCTGAAAAAACAGATGCTCGACTCCGATGCCAGTCGTAGCTATGTGGCGTTTCAACCGATGGGGCCGGTGCTGGCAATCATGCCGTGGAATTTCCCCCTATGGCAGGTATTCCGTTTTGCCGCCCCGGCCCTGATTGCAGGCAATGTCGGTATTTTAAAGCATGCCTCGAATGTCCCGCAGTGCGCACTGGCGATTGAAGAGGTATTTCACAAGGCGGGTTTTCCGCCGCATGCCTTTCGGGCCTTTATGATTCGCGCCTCACAGGTGTCACCGCTACTGGAAGACCCGCGGGTCAAGGCGGTAACGCTTACCGGTAGTGAACCCGCGGGTCGCAAGGTGGCGGCGACTGCCGGCGCCAATATCAAAAAATCCGTACTGGAGCTGGGTGGCTCGGATGCCTTTATTGTCCTGGAGGACGCCGACCTGGATCTCGCCGTGCAGCAGGCCATTGCCTCACGTTTTTTAAATGCCGGCCAGAGTTGCATAGCCGCAAAACGCTTTATCGTCGTCGATGCCATTGCCGAGGATTTTGTGGCACGCTTCAAGGCCGGGGTAGAGGCCTTAAAACCAGGCGACCCGTTTGACCCGGAGACCAGCCTGGCCCCCATGGCGCGCGTGGATCTGCGTGATGAGCTGCACCAACAGGTTGTCGACAGTATTGCCGCCGGGGCGAGCGCCGTTACCGGCTGTGAGGTGATTGCCGGGGCCGGGGCCTATTACAAGGCATCTATCCTTGACCGGGTTGAACCGGGCATGCGGGCCTACAGTGAAGAACTTTTTGGACCGGTGGCGATTGTGATACGCGCCAGGGACGAGAATGAGGCCATTCGCATTGCCAATGACACGCCGTTTGGTCTGGGTGGTAGTGTCTGGACGCGAGACAGCGAGCGTGGCGAGCGGGTCGCACTACAGGTTGTCTCCGGCGCCACCTTTGTCAACGGCATGGTTAAGAGTGACCCCCGCCTGCCATTCGGGGGCGCCAAAAACTCCGGCTATGGGCGCGAATTATCGCTGTTGGGAATTCGTGAGTTTGTCAATGCCAAGACGATCTGGGTTAAATAGGCGAAATTGTAGTTCAATTAATAAAGGCGCTTAGGCGCCTTTATTTTTGCCTGTAAGTTGGGTAACGGCCAAATAAAAATACTGTTGCTGTCCCCCTGTTTGAGTAAGAAGTCAATCCGTGTATCTAAGGCGAAGACGCAAGGATTATTATAATTCCCCTGCCATTCCCGGTCTCTTTGCGCTGGAAAAATGACGCCTTGTTTAGCCACTGGATATGAACCAGAGACCGTTATTCAGCGGGATGTTTACACAAACCCAAAAAATGAAATTGACGTTATACTTTATGCAGGCAAAAAAGCACCACAAGGGATTCTTATGCATAAACAACTTATTGGTCTATGTATATTTTTGGTTGCAGCTGTTACGCCAATATATGCACAGACGCCCCCGCATGCCGCCATTGCCTCCGCACACCCACTGGCGACACAGGCCGGTATGGAAATCCTTGCTCAGGGGGGGAATGCCTTTGATGCCGCGGTTGCTGTGAGTGCTACCCTGGCCGTCGTTGAGCCCTACAGCTCCGGGATCGGTGGTGGTGGCTTCTGGTTATTGCATCGTGCAGCAGACAGCAAGGAAGTCATGATCGATGGCCGGGAGCGTGCACCACTAAAGGCCTATCGCGATATGTATCTCGATAAATCCGCAAGGGTTATCCCGCATTTGTCTGTCGATGGACCGTTGGCCGCCGCTATTCCGGGTGAACCGGCTGCGCTGGTGCATATTGCCAACAAATATGGACGCTTGTCCCTGGCCCAGGACCTGGCGCCGGCGATTCGTGCGGCTCGAGAAGGTTTTCGTGTGACCCGGCACTATCGGAATATGGCAACGTTTCGCCTGTCGGTTTTACGCGCATCGCCCGCCGCTGCGCGCGTGTTCCTGTTCCACAAGAAGGTGCCGCCTCTGGGCTATGTGATAAAGCAAGCTGATCTTGCGCGGACCCTGGAACAACTGGCAAAAAAGGGTCGGCCGGGGTTTTACCACGGCATGATTGCCCGTCGCCTGGTGAAGGGCGTGCAAAAGGCGGGGGGCATCTGGGGCCTCAATGACCTCAGGGCTTACCGTGTGAAGGAACGTAAGCCCATGGTGGGTCAATATCGGGGTTACCGGATTGTCTCGGCGCCACCGCCTTCTTCGGGTGGCATTGTCATGCTGCAAATTTTTAATCAGCTAACAGTGATGGATGCACAGTCAAAATCGGACTTGCAAAAGGTCCATTTGTTAATCGAGGCGATGCGGCGCGCCTATCGGGACCGGTCTATTTATCTTGGTGACCCGGATGTGGTGAAAATGCCGATTAAGAAATTGATCAGCCTTGCCTATGCCCGACAACTGGTTAGAAATATTGACCTGGAGATGGCGACGCCGAGCAAGGATTTACCCGGGGGCACACAGACCGGTAGCGGCTTTCACACCACCCACTTTTCGATTCTGGACAAGGCCGGTAACCGCGTCGCGGCCACGCTGAGTGTTAACTATCCCTTTGGTTCGGGTTTTATGGTGCCGGGAACCGGTGTCCTGCTCAATGATGAGATGGATGATTTTTCCGCCAAGCCAGGGACGCCCAATGTCTATGGCCTGGTGGGCGCCGAGGCCAATGCTATCGCACCGGGTAAGCGCATGCTCTCCAGTATGTCGCCGAGCTTTGTTGAGGGCCCGGAGAAAATAGCGATTATTGGTACCCCGGGGGGGAGTCGGATTATTACCATGGTGCTGCGGGGCATTCAGGCCTTTATCAATGGCAAGGATGCACAAACGATTGTTGCGCTACCGCGCTTTCATCACCAGTACTTACCGGATGTGGTGCAGTTTGAGACCGGCGCCTTTACCGCCAGGCAACAGCAGCAGCTGCAAATGATGGGATATATACTGAGTCCTGTCGAGCATGGTTTTGGCAATATGCAGCTTGTCATCTGGGACAAGGCAAAGGCAAAGGTCAGTGCGGCCAGTGACCCGCGTGGTGAGGGTGAGGCACTGATTCAATAACGGCGAGACTCAAAGACCCAAGAATAGAAAACTGCGAAACCCTTCGCATATTTTCGCTATCATTGTGATAGATTTTACAGCTAATCGCAAAGGAGTTGTGTGTGGAGAAACGACAACATCAACGCATTCAATTTGGTCGACATGCTGAAGTCAGTTCACACCAGCATAAAAAGCTGGGAGTTGATGTCCTGGATTATTCCATGGGGGGTATTTGCCTGGTAAGTTCAGTGCCGCTGGAGTTGGGTGAGAGGCTACACTTACATTCCATTGAAACTCTGGATGGTGGTACTAGGTCGTTGGCACTGGATGGTGAGGTCCGGCATGTTCAGGTGCAGTTAGGCGAATATTCGGTTGGCGTTTGTTTCACCTGACCCCCACTAACATAAAATATAAAGCTGTTTACTGTTTTGAATGCACCTACATCCCAAGAACGCCGTCAGCACCTGCGTCGCTCGGTAGTGAGTACTGTTCAGCTCGATCACGAGATTCTGGGTAGGACCATTGGCTCAAGCGTCAATATTTCCGATAGTGGCATGCTGTTGCAGCTGGATGCGCTCGTGCAACAGGCCTTCCCTTCGGAGGCCACGATCAAGCTCTGCCTGCTGGATTCTATTAGCCCGGAGATTGCCTTTACTGGTCGTGTCGTGCGTAATACCGAGCATGGTCTGGCCGTACGTCTGCTGGCCTATGAATTTCGTGGTAATGTCTATTCACTCCGTGAGCTACGCCGTCAGTGGTTTGTGAGTCAGAGCGGCTTGCCCTCATAGGTATTTCCCCCGCAATATCTCGCTTTATAACAAGTAAGACATTGCCTCCAGCAGACAGTATCATCACCTGGAGCTTCCAACGTATCTGGGTTCGTTGTTATGAATTTACTACTATTTAGATTCGGGCTTGTATTGCTGTGCATGTGTGTGCTCACGGCCTGCCAGGTTGCACCGCCAGCCAAGGAGGAGAAGCCCGCCAGTACTGTCGTTAAAACAGTGCCGATGCAGGTTATATACAGGCAATTACGTTCAGAGAAGACGCAGGACCGCATGGAGGCCTTGCAATTACTGAGCAGACAGCCGCATCGGGCGCGCGAGGCGATTAGCTTGATCCTGGTGTTGTTGGCGGATGACCGACAGGTTGATATTGCCCGATATGTGGGCTCAGGGGCTTTTAGTGAAAATGTTTCGTCACCAGCCGCCCTGGCGGCCGAGATATTGGCAAAGCTGGGTCGCTGGTCAGTTTTACCACTAAGACTGCGCTTAGATGACCCCAATCCAGTGGTAAGGCAGTACGCTATCCGCTCGTTAGGAATAATGGCCAGGCCTGAACATGCGGAGTGGCTATTGTCTGCGCTGACAGATCCTGTACCCGCGGTAAGCGGGGAGGCATACACGGCATTGTTAAAACAGGATGCCCAGGTATATGTAAAGCTGATTGATAAGCTGGATACTGATAATATGCCCTTGCAGCAGCGACATCTGCTTATTCAGCTGCTGGGTAATAGTCAGTCTGTTGACGCGCTTCCCGCGCTGTTTAAATTTGCTGGTGACAGTAATCCTGTGCTGCGCAGTGAAAGTCTTGCCGCACTCGCAAAATTTCCAGGGGCAAACCTGCAGACAATTGTCTTGCAGGGGATCCGGGATGGCAATATGCAAGTCAAGATAAACGCCTTGTTACTTGCGCCTCGCAATAAAAATGCCAAAGTACTGACGGCTGCCTTTGCGCAGCTATCAATTAAGGATGACCGCTTGTCCCAGACCCTGATGAAAATACTACCCCTACTGACCGGTGAAAAACCGCGGTCCATCAAGGCCTGGCAGCAGTGGTGGCAGGCTCATCCGGCAAGACATTAAGCTGCGGCTATACGCTCAACCACCTCGCTCTCATCTTTGAGTCGTTCCAGTGTAATGGTAGCCAGGTGGTTGAAAAAGTCCTGATTCAACACGGCCCAGGCCTGATCCAGTCTGTCCGTCCCCGTTTTTGACTCGCAGTTGGCGGTTTGTTTGCTACGGTGTTCTATGGCTGCAACAATATCAGCCACTGAGATTTCAGCCGGCAATTTGCCAAGTTTATATCCGCCACCGGGGCCCCGCGTACTCTTGGCGAGGCCGGCGTTGCGTAATACCGCAAAAATCTGCTCCAGATAGGAGAGCGATATATTTTGTGTGCGAGACAATTCAGGCAGTGAAATCGGATTCTCGCCTTTAAAGGTTAATTCGAGCATTGACTTAATGGCAAACACTGAGCGTGATGAGAGTTTCATAATGGCATCCTTTATTTCTGTGCGAACGTTAATGTATGAAAACGCCTTATTCATCGGGGCTAAAATCTTAGGCGTATCGTTTATAAGTTAATGTAGAAATTTAAAGGACATGAAACAAGCCTGTTTTGTTAAAGAAAGTTAACGAATTGTAAACTTTTGTTACAAGCGGCCTAAAATGTCAATATGAAGTATATATTGCTGGCAACTGAAAATAGTAAAGGGTTAATCACATGGCAAGAATTCTGTCGGTAGACGATTCACGCGTTATACGTGAAATGATGAGAACGATGCTGGAAAGCCAGGGCCACGAAGTTTTAACGGCTGAGGATGGCATGGCGGCAATGAAACTGGCCCGTAAGGAAAAGGTCGATATGGTCTTTTCTGATATCAACATGCCGAACATGAACGGCATTAGCCTGATTGCCAAGCTACGTAGCCTGCCGGGTTATGAGATCATCCCTATTATCATGCTGACAACCGAGACCGGGGACTTCAAAAAAGAGAAGGCCCGGGAGTATGGTGCCAGCGGTTGGCTGGCTAAACCGCTCGATGAAGAGCGGGTTCTAAATGCGGTAGCGCGTATGATTGGCTGATAATTCACCATAAGAAATCATGCATATAGCGCTATGTGATGATAGATAGCATTAATTATTAGGTGCAACTGATTATTTTCAATGCTTATTTTATAAAGATCAGAGTGTCGTAAATTTAAAAATATATTTTCTGCCAGGGCTGGGGTTCTGTGTATTTTTTGCTATGCTTGAATCCTTTCCGGACATATATTTGCCATCAGCCCTCCCACGTTGAACACTGAGTTTTCGGGAGGCTTTTTTTTGCCCTAATCTGAGCCCACTTTCAATTGCACTGTCTTATCAGGTTTATATCCCGCATGGAGAGCGCGTATAGACACGGATAATGCACCTGCCGCGAGCTGAGGCGTGTAAAAGGGCATGTTATCAAGGTGTCCCATGGTATTAGCTCACAGCTTGGCTCGGCCAAGCCTCATTGTGCCGTGAGCCGACTCAAGTTAGATGGGCGCTTTCATGCCAAAGTCACCTGCAAAACCGGTGCTCGCATCGACTATGTAAAACGCGCGCTTTTAAAATTGAGCTTGAGATATTCAAAAGAGGCACTACTTTATCCAATCAAATTCAGGCTTGACTGATGAGCGGATGCCGGGCCAGGGCATTGATGCTAGCGACACGAGTAAAGGTAAACAAGCCTAATGCCAGGATAACGAATTTTTTGAATAATTTAGAAGCAGGCAAGATGATTTAATCCTGATGGAGTCGATCTTTACTGTTATTTGCCTTACTCTTTACGTGATGGAAAAGTTATTTTGTAAATACCACCCCACCAGGGCGGCCCGCTGGCAGTGTCAGACCTGTCAGTTGAATCTTTGTCAGGATTGTATAGGCCTTGAGGAAACAGCGCCTGTGTGTGCGATTTGCCAGCAACCCTTACAGCGTATGAAGGTTCACAATACCACTGAGCCTTTTTGGCAATGTATATCCTCCTTTTTTATGTTTCCGGCCAGTTTCCCGACAGTGATGTATCTCGCTGCGTTTGCGGCTATTAGCAGTTTTATCAGTATTGACTCCATTGGTCTGATGGTGGGGCTCTTTGTCTATTACTTTTTTGTCAGTTTTGCTTATATCGTGCTGGAATTTTCTGCCCATGGTGAATTGCAACAGTTGCACTCCAGCACAAGCGGATTTTTCTTTCGACCTGAAAATATCATCAAGCAATTATTGATCTTTTTTATTCTGGTGGGCATAAATTTTCTTATGTATGACCTGGCAGGGAGGGCTGTTTTTCAGATAAGCGTTATTATCACCCTGTGTCTTTTCCCCGTGATCGCACTACAATTGGTGAAACATAACAATCCGCTAAAAATAGTTTCCCCGCAAGAAATAGCTAATACCTTTAGCGTAATGGGTAAGACGTACTGGCTGCTTAGCCTGTTTTGCATTATGTTGTTCTTCGGCGCGAGACTAGCATTGCAAATAATCCCTCTTTCCCCGAATAC
>Ga0209633_10002844_pt1 | contig 16414 bp, 9 predicted proteins | sample Cruoilmetagenom1_FD_187290 | JGI IMG/M metagenome (GOLD analysis project Ga0209633, IMG submission 187290) | Oil polluted marine microbial communities from Coal Oil Point, Santa Barbara, California, USA - Sample 1 (SPAdes) (version 2) | ecosystem: Environmental > Aquatic > Marine > Oil seeps ... | reverse complement strand
GGTCCCTTTTGGTGGCATTCAGAACTTCTTTAGTTCCATGTTCCTGTAAAAAGATTACAAACTCACAATTCTCAGGTAGCCATTCAGAATCTATTACAAAGGAGAAATTCTGTTGGATTACATTTCCAGAGGAGAAATCTAGAGGGATGCCATTATGATCAGGAACCATTGTACGTTGGACAAAGCTTAAGTGTGATTGTCCCTGCCATATTTCGGGTATATCTGATTCAGTAATTGCGCAATGTAGGCGAATGTCTGATCCTGCATAGGGATCAACCATTTCTATGGTTACATCCACATTAAAGTCAACAAAACCTGAAGATGTCCCCTGGATGTCAATGGAAAATGACGTAGGGATAGTAATCTTTTGGTTATAGCGCTGTAAATACTGGGGATACATGCTTGTCGTATTACTTCCTCCAACAACGGCTGAGCCACCGTCAAAAACAGCAGTAGGATACCCTGAAATATTATAATAAGAATTTCTGGCATTGGAAGCAGTATTGGTATAACTGTCACCATTATGGTTCTCTATTATAACAACATCATGCCCGTTGGCAACAAGGTCGTCAGCACCCATGGCTGCTCCGGGACAATACTGGCACCAGGTACCGGTACCTATCTCTACAAGAACCTTGTCACGGGGTATTTGCTGTGAGAATGCAACGCTGATACCGATCAGCAAAACACCTAGGCTAAAAATCATTCTTTTCATACTATTCGTCGTTAATTGTTAAACAATGGTTTGCAAACTTAATCCTTTTTAAGAAGGCTGGAAGTTAGTCTACCTGTTTTTTATCCTGCATTTTTTGATCTGCATGTGTAAGTTACTCACGTTCCTTTTAAAAACTTGGCACTTACTTCATAGGCATAGAAAAGTAAAGAGGTCAGAAATTGGGTAATTGCAGCTCAAAAAAACTCAGAAAAAAGATATCCTGACAACCCAGATCTTTAACAACTCCCATATGTCATTAAGTGACATCGATAAATATTGTAACTTGCAGCCTGAAGGCTTAAATTTACTTAAAACCGCCATGGAAAAGCTTAGTCTTTCGGCAAGATCTTTTGATAGGATAAAAAAGGTGTCAAGGACTATTACCGACCTCGATAATTCTGACACCATCAAAACTGAACATCTAGGAGAAGCCCTTCAATATAGTAGCCTCGACTGTGAAGGTTGGGAAAGTTAAAAATGAAGAATATGAAATTTAGAAATAAACTTGTTTACAAGATTACATTAACAATAATGATTCCTGTTATTATTATATCCGTTATTGTTTCTGTGTTTTTGTTAAAAGATATTGCTGAAAAAACTGAAGTTGAGTTTACTAATTACCTCGAAGAAGTAGTCTTTAACTATGTTGATTATATAGACCGGTCTTTAATTAATATCTCAGAAAATGCAACAAAAGATGCATTATATATTGAAAACATTAATAATATAACTTCCAGTGACTTAATAGCTTTAACCAACAATAATATTAACAGTGACAGCTTAATATTTGGATCTGGAATTTTCTTCGATCAGGATATGAATCCGTTTACAGGCAGATTGGCTTACTTCTATTCATACCGTTTCAAAGAAGATAGTATAATAGAAATGATCGTTGATGAGGATAGTGATCATATTGATTATGATTATATTGAAAACAATCCTGAGTGGTGGGAAACTCCTTCACGATTTCATAAAGGAGGATGGACAAAGCCATATTCTGATACTTTGTCAGGAAGCCCCAGTATGATCACATATTTTCAACCTTTCTATTTTGACGATGAATTTGCAGGTATCATAACAATTGACATTTCATTGGAGAAGTTAGAACAATGGCTAATAACTAATGAAAGAGTATTAGAAGAAAATCTAGACCCCTCTACTTTTCTTGTTTCAACTGATAGTATTGTTATTCTTTCTGATTTGCCAGATAGGATAGGGACAAAAATATTTGATACCGACCCTCGATATAGCAGATATAACTACGAACAATCATTAACAGTAGTGAGTAAAGCTGTTGCAGGTGAAACCGGCAAGGAATTCGTTTCAACAATAGATGGAAAAAGCAAATTGATTGCCTTTTTTACTCCTCTGCATTCCACCACTTGGGCAGCTATTTCATTAATACCCTACGAAATAATTTATGAAAATGTAAAGAAAGGTGCTACACAGGTTTTTCTAATAATATTGATTTTTAACATTGTTTTGGTAATAGTTATTATTCTAATTGCCAGGCTTATATCTAAGCCAATAATTAAGCTTAGCAAAATCTCGCTTAAAATAGCAGAAGGTGATTACACAACAAAAATTAATGTAAAGAATAATGATGAGATTGGAATTCTAGCTAATAATTTCAAACTCATGAAAAATAACCTTAGAAGAAGAGAAGAGGAATTAACTGAATCAAATAAAAAATTTGAAATTATTTTTGCCAATTCACCCTTTGGGGTCATCTACTTTGATCATGATCTTAATATTGTTTCTTATAATGACAAACTAATGGAATTAATAGGAGCATCCAAGGAAACTAATTATATTGGTGAAAACGTAAATGCACTTCCAATTCATGAAAAAAGCACAGAATTCGTAAGCAAAGCCATTAAAACTGGAGAGTTCACCAGCTTTAGCTCCGATTCATTTAATGACTCTAACAAGCACCTTCGAATAAATATAAATCCTTTGGATAATAATAATGCCTCAGGAGCAATTGTAACAATTGAAGATATTACAACCGAGGTTAAAAATACTGACCTTAAGATCGAAACAGAAGCAGCCTTAAAAGCAAGTGAATCAAAAAGTTTGTTTTTGGCAAATATGAGCCATGAAATTCGTACTCCTATGAATGCCATAATTGGACTGTCACATCTTATGGAAAAGACTGAACTGAATACGAAACAGAATAATTATCTGAATAAAATTAACAGTTCTGCAAAATTACTTCTTGGAATTATTAATGATATTCTGGATTTCTCGAAAATTGAAGCAGGTAAACTTACCCTGGAACTTGCCAGTTTCAATCTCGAACAAATGTTAATGGATATCAACAATATCTTTTCGTATACAGCTGCACAGAAAGGACTGGAATTTATATTGTTCATTCATCCTGAAGTACCGAAAGAAATTAAGGGCGATGAACTGAGACTCAAACAAATAATTATAAATCTTCTGAGTAATGCAATTAAGTTTACTCATGATGGAGAAATTGAAGTTAGTATTAGAGTTAAAAAAGAATCCAAGGAGAACATATGCTTAGAATTTAATGTAAGGGATACAGGCATTGGCATGGATGAAGAACAGAGAGCAAAGGTTTTTGGAGCTTTCAGCCAGGCTGATGAAAGTACTACCAGAAAATATGGTGGTACAGGTTTAGGACTTTCGATCTCGAAAAGATTAGTAGAGTTGATGCATGGGGAAATTGGTGTTGAGAGTAAACCCAATGTTGGCACAACTTTCTTTTTTGATGCCAAACTGGAACAAGTAGATCAAAAGGACGTGCTAAACTTACTACCTACTCCTGACCTCGAAGGTACAAAGGTTCTCGTTTGTGATGATAATGCTTCAGCCAGGCTGGTGATTTCTAGTATCCTGAAGTCTTTTACTTTTCTTCCAGAAGAATTTGAAAATGGAATTTCACTATTGGAAGAACTTGAGTCATCCGATGAAAAAAATCCTGATTTACTGATTCTTGACTGGCAGATGCCGGAAATGGATGGAATTAAAGTTGCAAAAAGAATAACATCTAGTGAAAAGATACAACATAAACCCAAAATAATTCTTTTAACAGCTCATTCCGAAATTACCTTTAATAAAGAGATAGAGCTATCCGGAATAGATGCAATTTTATACAAACCCGTTACAAATTCAACTTTGTTCGACACTATTATAGATGTTTATGGGAAAGACATCCCTAAAAAGCATGTGAGCTTATCCGAAAAAGATACACAAACAGAAAAGCTAAAGGAATATGCCGGGGCCAGGGTACTACTGGTAGAGGATAATGAAATAAACCAGGAGGTTGCTACAGAACTATTAGAAACAATGGGTTTGGTTGTTGAAGTTGCTGGCAATGGAAAAATTGCAGTCACTAAAATATTAGAAGCTGATCCAGCAAGGTTCAGCCTTGTATTTATGGACCTACAAATGCCTGTGATGGATGGTTACACAGCAACAAAAACCATTAGAAATAATAAGGAGTTTCTTAAACTCTCTATTGTAGCAATGACAGCTGATGTTATGGAAGGTGTTAAGGAAAGATGCCTTGAATTTGGCATGAAGGACTTTGTTTCAAAACCAATTAACCCTGCTGAAGTTGTTAAAGCAGTTATTAATTGGGCAGTGAAACCTGAAGGTGTACAAATCAAAAAACCTAAAACAAAGCGAAAAGATCATAGTGGTGAAGTTAGAATACCAGACATCCCCGGATTAAATATTGAAAGTGCCTTGGGCAGGATGAACAACAAAAAGAAATTGTATGTGAGTATTCTTGAAAAGTTTTACAACAATAATCAGAATTTCATATCTGAACTTAAAGTAACACTCGATAAAGGTGATCATGAAACTGCACAACGAATGATTCATACTTTAAAAGGAGTTACTGGAAATGTTGGGGCAGATAGTTTGCATAAAAGCACAAAAATAGTTGAGACTAGTATTAACGAAAAAGATTCCAAAAAAATTGAGGATGAACTAAATAAATTAGATGTAGAGTTGAAAGAGCTGTTTGGGAATATTTCATCTCAACTTGATTTTGCATCAAAATCAGAAAGTCAGGAATTGAATATTGATCTTGTAAAAGAAATAATACCTAAGCTTAAACAACTCTTAATAAAAAAGAGTCCAAAAGCAAAAGTATTGACTAAGGAACTTGAAGAGGCAGGATTATCCGGAGAGAAATTTGAAGAAATGGTAATTAAGTTAAACAAATACGATTTTAAAGGCGCATTACAGTTACTCGATGAATTATCAATGTAAATAAATACAGATATGAACAACAATACGTCATATCTAAAATCATAATAACTACAATAATTGCAGTTACGTTTATATTGTTGTTGTAGGGCATTAAAAGAACTAACGAAAAGCATAAATGGAAAACAATAAAGTGATTAAGAATAAAAGATATCTTGCAATAAATTTAATCTTGTTTGCTGTTCTTTATTTATCCGTGACTTTTAATAAAGAATTTGTTAGACCTGTTTATGGACATTCACCTATAATTGGAATATTAACCGGAAGTTTTTCAAACTTTATGGCTGCATATATTATCAGTCTTTTTCCTATTGCACCATTATTAGCGAAAAATATAGAAATTAAAAAAGCAAGAATAATCATTTATTCGGTCTCAATTTTAGTTTTTATTATATTAACAATTGAAGAAGTGAGCCCAATGTGGGGAGCAAGCACACAATATGATTTATTTGATATTTTAGCAAGTGGTATTGGTTCAATATTAGCAATTTTGACTTTTGAATTAATAACTATAAGGCGAAAAAAACAGACAAAAACGACCTAATGTAAAGAAGAATGTCCTACAACATTGTATAAAATTAATACCCAATACGATTCGTATAAGGAAATACCTTAGTTTGTCGATAAATGATACCTCTATTCTGAACCTGATAGCGCCTTCTATTTTGCCAATTGCAATACGATTTTACAAATAGAAAGGGACTCAAGAAACAGATGGCATTAGCCTAAAACAAATAGGGAAGTTATACCATAACTGTAAGCAAATAAGCTTATAGTAAGAATTTTGTGCTTTGGTAGTAATACAGCTTTAATTGGTTTTCTTTTTTGTCCAATAAGTAGTTCTGCCACCTGAACCGTTGATAATTATTAAAATATCTTTATTATTTACAAGTGGGAACTTCATCTCATATGCGTCAGTTTTACCGTCTCTAAAATTATAAAATTTACTACCCTCCCATTTAGCACTGTTACTTACAAATATACAATCCTTAACAAAGATTAAACCTTTGATTGGTCGTGTTCTAAGTGCAGGATCTGGATTATATTTGTCTAGAAAAGGATTTTGAGTATCCAGATCAATGGGCTCCTTGAGCCCAACAATCTTTCCCCAAAATTTGTCATTTACCTTATAAATTTCTAGGGTATCTTTGGTGCCATCATCTATCCATACTGCAACAATGTCATCCTTATCAACCACCTCCTGTGCTTGTAACTGCATCATTGGGGAAATCATCATGCCCATAAGGACAATTATCATAGTCAATTTTTTCATAGTGGTAATTTTAAGTTATTATTAATTCAGCGTTAGTGATTTATAATAGGGTTTTGCTAATATATACATTTAATTTCATTCGAGCAATGTAGACGAATTAAAAAAATGAATTAAGTCATAAGGTCATCAGATAGCATATGATACCAATTCATCTTACTAAATTTACAGAACAAGGTAATTACCTCAAAAAGCAATAGGATAAACGATTTGCAGACAACACCCAGGTTTATAGCAACTCTCAAAAGTCTTCAAAAGACATTGATAAATTTTGTAATTTGCAGCCTGAAGACTTAAGTTTACTCAAAACTGCCATAAGCTATTAGATAAAATAGAAGAAGTGTATTAGTGTCATTTTATAGTTAGTTAAGATGAAGAAAACAATCTCATTCCTTATAATTATTATATTTCTGACTTTTTGCAATAGTGAAGAGCAAAGCCTAACAGATAGTATGGCACCTTTGAATTCCGCTCCCATATCTTTTGATTTAAATACCGATGTAGGTTACTCTACTAATACTCTCACAGGTGATAGCATTTTACCCATCATTAACTCTTTAGGTGATACCATAATCACAGGTATACCTATTCCAGCCATAGGCAAGGTCATCAATCCCGATAGTGTTGGAAGTCCTAGTAGCGTTTCTACAGGTAAACCAAAGGTAATTCACACAAAGTCTAACACACATAGTATACCGGATAACCTAACCGTAATACATGTAAATAAAGATGAACTCAGTACCTTCACCCCTGGTGTGGACACCTCTTCTTTTGTATTGGTTAACTCCACTGGAGATACTGTACCCACAGGAGTACGCATACCCACAAAAGGTAAAGTTCTACCCTGTTTACAACCAATGCCGGTGAAGGCTTTGCCACCTGTATTTAGAAATAGTGCTCGTATTAATATGAAACACATAGATGTGGACCAAGGATTGAATTCATCATCTATTATGTCTGTTTTTAAAGACAGTAATGGCAATCTCTGGTTTGGTAGTATGGGAGGAGGTGTAAGCAGGTATAATGGCGAAAACTTCACACATTTTACAGAAAAAGAAGGCTTAAGTCATAATATGATTTTTTCCATAATAGAGGATAGGAAAGGCAATATGTGGTTCGGAACCTACGGGGGAGGGATTAGTATGTATAATGGTGAAAGTTTTACCCATTTTACCGAAAATGAAGGTTTAAGTTGTAACAACGTGATATCTATCATCGAAGATCATAATGGCAATATCTGGTTCGGAACTGATGGTGGTGGTGTAAGTAAGTACGATGGTAATAGTTTTACACATTTTACTCAAAAAGAGGGTCTGTGCAATAATATGATAAGATCCATAATGGAGGATCGCAATAACAACCTGTGGTTCGGCTCTTCTGGAGGTGGTGCAAGTATGTATGATGGCAAAAAGTTTACACATTTTACTGTAAAAGATGGCTTATGTGATAATTGGGTATACTCTATAATAGAAGACAGTAAAGGCAACATTTGGTTCGGCACTTTTGGAGGAGGAATTAGTAAATATAATGGTGACACCTTTACACAGTTTACCGAAAAAGAAGGCTTAAGTAATAATGAGGTAATATCTATGTTAGAGGATGATAATGGCAATATTTGGATTGGAACATTTGGTGGAGGTATGAGTATGTATGACGGTGAAACTTTCACGCATTATATTGAAAAAGAGGGCTCTAGCAATAAATCTGTTACATCCATAGCGGAAGACGACAATGGTAATATTTGGTTCGGTACATGGGCTAATGGTGTATACTATTATAAAAACAATTCCTTTATCCATTTTACCGAAACAGAGGGACTAAGTAACCATGAAGTCTGGGCTATCCTGGAGGATAGCCACGATAATTTGTGGTTGGGAACCTTTACGGGCGGGATAAACAAGTATGATGGTAGTGATTTCACACATATTACTGATGTAGAGGGCTTAAATAATGACAATGTATGGTCGATTTTGGAGGACCAAGCTGGGAATCTATGGTTTGGAACAGATGATGGTGTTCATATGTTTAAGTGTGGAAACTCTCAGGATATTCAGGCAAGTTTTACACATTTTACTGAAAAAGAAGGTTTGAGTAATAATGTTGTCTCTTCTATAGTAGAGGACAAAACTGGCAATATCTGGTTTGGAACCATAGGGGGAGGGATTAGTATGTATAATGGTGATCGTTTTACCCATTTCACCGAAAATGAAGGCTTAAGTTGCAACAATGTAACATCTATCATTGAAGACCATAATGGCAATCTCTGGTTCGGCACTGAAAATGGTGGTGTAAGCATGTATAATGGCTATAACTTTACTCATTTAACTGAAAAGGAGGGCTTAAGTAGTAATAATGTCCAGACCATCTTTGAGAGCCGGTCAGGCAAACTATGGTTTGGAACTGTTAACGGAGGAGTGTGTACTTATAATGGCGAAAAATTTACACATTTTACTGAAAAAGAAGGCTTAAGTAATAATAATGTTAAGGCCATTCTTGAAGATAGTTCTGGAAATATATGGGTTAGTACTTATAATGGATTAAATCTCTTTTTATTAGCCCCGGATAGTGTTTCCTATTCAATACATACTTATGATAGACATGATGGATTGAAGGGTATAGAGTTCGTAGAAAGCTGCACTGTTTTAGACAGCAAAAACCGAATTTGGTGGGGCAGCAAAAAAAGTCTTACTATGTTGGATCTGAATAATTTTAGGGTCCCGGTTGATCCACCAAATATCCAACTCAACCGGATAGAAATTAGCGGGCAGTTTTTTGACTACCGAAATTTGAAAGAAATTGATGATGTTGAAATGGAATTTAATGGCGTTGCAAGGCATTATAATTTCCCTTTTAACCTAGAACTTGATCACAAGTCTAATCATCTTGATTTTTATTTTTCGGCCATTGATTGGTCAGCACCACATAAAATTAAATATAGTTTTAAGATGGAGGGTTTAAATGGTAATTGGAGTTTACCAACTTCAGAAGCCAATGCAGAATACCGCAACTTACCATCCGGTACTTACACATTTAAAGTGCGTGCTATTGGGGAGGCACAAATATGGAGCGAACCTTTTGAATATACCTTTACCATACTACCACCATGGTGGCATACCTGGTGGGCAAGATTTGGATATGGCATTTTTGCTTTGCTACTTATTATCTCAATTGTACGCTGGCGTACAGCCAAACTAAAACAAAGCAAAAAAAAATTGATAAATGAGGTTAGACATGCTACGAAAGAGATTAGAGAGCAGAAAGATGAAATTGAGGTTCAAAAAAGGATGGCCGAATCAGCCACTCAGGCCAAAAGCCAGTTCCTTGCTACCATGAGTCATGAGATCCGTACTCCAATGAATGCAATCATCGGACTAACTAACCTTACGTTAAAAACTAATCTTAATCCAAAACAAACCGATTATCTTGAGAAAATCGACCGATCAGCCCTTTCTTTATTAGGTATTATTAATGATATTCTTGACTTTTCTAAAATAGATGCTGGTAAGCTAGATATAGAAAATGTAGCTTTTGATTTGGAACAAGTTTTTGAGAATGTAGCCAATCTAAATGCTGCAAAAGCACATGAAAAAGGGTTAGAGTTTAATATTAAGATTTCAAGAGATGTTCCGTTTTATTTAATTGGCGATCCTTTGCGTATTGGACAGATAATTACTAATTATTGTAATAATGCAATAAAATTCACCGAGAATGGAGATGTTGTAGTTACCGTTGAAGTTGGAGAACAATTGAATGATAATAAACTTAAGCTTAACTTTTCAGTAAAGGACACTGGAATAGGTTTAAGCAAAGATCAACAAGGAAAATTATTCCAGGAATTTAGTCAGGCAGATAGTTCCACAACTAGAAAATTTGGAGGAACAGGTTTGGGACTGGCCATCAGCAAACAATTAGCAGAAATGATGGGAGGGACTACCTGGTTGGATAGTGAAGTAGATAAAGGAAGTACTTTTTATTTTAGTGCTGTATTTGAAGTACAGGATATAAAAAAACGCGCAGAATTTATATCTCCTGGTGACCTTGGAAAATTAAAAGTATTGGCCTGTGATGATAATGAAACAGCCAGATTAATCATATCAGAGACTATTAAAATATTTGGGTTTTCAATTACAACTGTAGATTCTGGTAAAAAATGTATTGAAGAACTTCAACACAATACTTACGACCTTATTATTATCGACTGGAAAATGCCAGAGATGAATGGGTTGGAAACAATAAAGCTAATTAAAAGTAATAAAGTGACCGCAAATATCCCAATTCTTATGATTAGTGCTTTTGGAAATGACGTAGTAGTAAAGGATTCTAAAAAATTGGGAGTTACTCACTTTATTGCAAAGCCATTCACTTGCTCTACAATGTTTGATACGATTATGGATATTTTTGGGAAAGATATTAGAACGACCCGAACTCGAATCGAAAAAGGAAATAAACATGAGAGAGAACTTCAGAATATTGCAGGGGCAACTATTTTATTGGTTGAGGACAATGATATTAATCAACAAGTAGCAACTGAACTATTGGAGGATACAGGGTTTGTTGTTGAAATTGCTAACAACGGAAAAGAAGCTTTAGATAAATTGAAAGCTTTGGCTCATCCATCAAAATATGCATTGATTTTTATGGATATCCAAATGCCTGTAATGGATGGTTATACAGCAACTGCAAAAATAAGGAAACTTTCTCAGTATAAAGAGATTCCAATTGTTGCTATGACAGCTGATGCCATGACAGGGGTAAAAGAAAAATGTATTGAATACGGGATGAATGATATGGTTACTAAACCCATTGATGAAGATAGTATGTTCGGAGTAATGGTGAAGTGGATTAAGCCAATGGCTAAGAGTCAAGTATCAAGAGTTATGAGCCAAGAGCCAAAAGCTATAAGTCACCAACCAATAATACCTGATATTCAGGGATTAAACATAGAAAGTGCTTTAGCAAGGTTGAATAATAAAAAGAAACTGTATCTAAGCATCCTTGAGAAGTTCTATAACAATAATCAAAATTTCATATCTGAGATTAAAGCTACCCTTGATAATGATGATTATGAAACGGCACAGAGATTAATTCATACTTTAAAAGGAGTAAGTGGAAATATCGGAGCTGAATCTTTACATGAACACACAAAATTAATTGAGGCTAGTATTATCGATAAAAAATTTAAGAAGACTGAAGATGGATTAAACAAATTAGATGTAGAATTAAAACAGCTGTTTGTGGATATTTCATCTCGACTTGATTTTGGACCAATAATAGTCAGTCAAACTTATGATATCGAACTGATAAGGGAAATTATTCCTGATTTTAGACAACTATTAATGTCTAAAAGCCCTGATGCTAAAACAATGTTAAAAGAACTGGAGAACGCTGGTTTATCAGGTGAATTATTTGATAAAATTGTAATTAGCATGAACAAATATGATTTTAAAAATGTCATAAAGTTTCTAGATGAAATTGAAAAAACATTAACTTAAAATAATATGGACAATTTATTTGACAATACCATTCTAATCGTAGACGACACACCAGAAAACATTGATATTCTGGTAGATCTTCTTGAGGACTTTGAAAAGCAAATAGCAATAAACGGTGTAGATGCATTGGAAACAGCATGGGAAGGAGATCCACCTGATTTGATCCTGCTGGATATTATGATGCCGGAAATGGATGGCTATGAAGTGTGTGAGAAACTAAGGACGAACGAGAAGACAAAGGATGTTCCCGTAATCTTTCTTACTGCAAAAACCGAAAAAGATGATATTGTGAAAGGCTTTGAAGTTGGAGGACAAGATTATATCACTAAACCATTCGATGCACGAGAACTAATGGAAAGGGTGAAAACTCAACTTGAATTAAAAACTCAAAGAGAAATATTAAAGAACATGAATGTTGTTCTTGAGGAAAAAGTACATGAGAGAACTGCTGAGTTAAAAGAATCCAACGAAAATCTGGATAAAGCTAATAAACAGCTCCTTACACTTGATGAGGCTAAAAACCAATTCTTGATGCTAATAAGTCACGAAATTCGTACACCATTAAATGGTATTGTAGGGTCAACTTACTTTCTTAAAGATATGATTGATGACCCTGAGCTCAAAGATTTTCTTGATATGCTTAAAGAATCGGTTGACAGACTAGACAATTTTTCGAAAATGGCTCTTGAAATAACTCAGATGCAAACAGTTGGAAAGGAAATGGACAAAACCAGTATTAATCTTAATTCTGTAATTGAGAAAGTTATTACATCAAAAAAAACTGATGCTGAAGTGAGACATTGTGTTATTAAAGCAGATTATGATGTGGAAGGTAGCATAGTAGGTATTGAAGATTATTTTACACGAACTATTGAGGAATTAGTTAGTAATGCAATTAAATTTTCAAATGAAAATAGTCTTATTGGAATTAAAACTTATGAGAAAGATGGAAAATTAATGGTTAGTGTAACTGACACAGGTGAAGTTATCCCTGATGACAAAATTGAAGAAATAATCAAACCTTTTGGTCTTGCACAGGAACATTATGATAAACATATTGGCCTTGGGCTCGCTTATGTAAAAACATTTCTTGACATACACGACGCTTCTATAAATATAAAAAGCAGTGAAGAAGAAACTGAAATAACACTTATTTTTGACATTCCGTAAGACGAAAAACAATGGAATTAGAAAAAGTAACTATAGATCAGCTGAACCAACTAAACAAAGGTACTCTAATGGAGCACCTTAGTATTGAATATATTGAAGTTGGCAAAGGGAAGTTAACAGCCCAAATGCCTGTTAATGAAACTACTTATCAGCCAGATGGAATACTGCATGGGGGTGCCACTCTTGCTCTTGCAGAAACTGTGGCAGGATTTGGATCGGCGTTATTGGTCGATCTTGAAAAATATTCGGTACGCGGGGCGCAGGTAAGTGCCAATCATATTAGAAGTACCCGTAAGGGAAATGTACTGGCAACTGGCAATATTATCTATCAGGGTAGTAATACGCATGTTTGGAATATTGATATTACAGATGATAGAAACAAAGTACTTTCAACATGTAGAATAACAAATGTTATTGTAAAGAAGTGATAAATAATTTTTACGACATATCAGATTTATTAATAAAAAAAGGGCTTCCTTTTGCTATTTATTCCATTCCAGGGTCAGATAGTTGTAAGCTTATATTTCAAAAGGATAAAACACTAGTTAATATTGATATACTTAATATTGATGAAGTTTCAGGATTTATAGTTGCCCGTTTTGATAGTGCGAAAACAGGAATAGCCAATTTGATTAAACCTGATTTTGTACTTAATGATGGTGATAGTATTGATGAAGCAATGAGTTTCATTAACACACTTCCTGATAATGGCAATTTAAATTTTTATGAAAATATAAGCATCTCAGAATCTGATTATCTGGAAAGAGCAAAATATCTAATAAACAAACTTGAAGATGATGAATTACAGAAAGTAGTGCTGTCTCGTGTAGTTCAAAAAGATTTAAATAAAGAACTTAAGGCAAGTGAATTACTAAAAATGCTCGTTGACAGTTATAAAGAAGCATTTGTATACTTATTCCACCTTCCCGGAGAAGGAACATGGACTGGGGCATCACCTGAAACCTTATTTAAGTCAGTTGATGACAACATAATTACCACGGCCCTTGCCGGGACAAGATTAGCAAAGGAAAATAATGGAAATCCACTTTGGAATATTAAGGAAAAAGAAGAGCAATACTTCGTTACACTTTTTATTGAATCTCTTTTGTCGGAATTGGGGATTGTTGGTTATGAACAAAGCGGTCCTGTAAATGTATTTGCCGGAAATGTTGCTCATTTGGAGACTACTTTTAAAATTCCTGCTGCTGAAGTTAAATCTAAAGCCGGTAAACTAATAGCCGGATTACATCCAACCCCTGCCGTTTGTGGTTTACCAAAAGCTGAGGCTTACTTGCTAATTCAAAAAGCGGAGCAACATCAGCGTCGATATTATACCGGGTTTTTGGGCCCATGGAATATGAAAGAAGAATCTCAATTATTTGTAAACCTAAGGTGTGCAGAATTAGATAACAAAAAAGTAAACATTTACGTAGGTGGTGGGCTCACAGCAGCATCAAATCCGGGAGATGAATATCAGGAAACAATCCACAAATCAAAAACTTTGTTGTCGGTTGTGGAAAATTTGTAGAAATTTGCACAATGACTTCTGATAAAAAGAACATAAGCCTGCTTGCCGACATTTTTGTAAATAGTGGGTTGACTGATATAGTAATATCTCCCGGATCGCGTAATGCCCCAATCATTCTAAGTTTTGCAAACAGATCTGAAATAAATGCATTTAGTATTGTTGATGAACGAAGTGCTGCATTCTTTGCTCTTGGACTTGCTCTAAATTCAAAGAAAACTGTAGCAATTGCTTGCACATCAGGAAGTGCAGTATTGAATTATGCTTCAGCTATTTCTGAGGCTTATTATCAAAAAATTCCTTTGCTCATTATTACTGCCGACCGACCACCAAATATGATTGATATTGGTGATGGGCAAACCATTAGGCAAAAAAATGTGTTTAATAATTATGTTAAGAAGAGTTATCAATTACCCTTAACAATTGATACAAAAGAGGAACTTGAAGACGCTGAAAAATTAATAAATGAAGCACTTAACCAATGTGTATTTCCACAAGCAGGCCCGGTTCATATGAATATTCCTTTTGATGATCCTCTATACAATTCAACTGAAGAAGTTACAACTGGTAAATCAATTGAATTTGAAAATAAAATTGCCATACCAGATATTTCAAAAATTCAGGAAATAGAAACTAGTTGGAATAATAGCTCCAAGGTTATGTTAATTGCAGGGCAAGCATCACCAGCTCCTGAGTTAAACAAAATCTTGCAGAAAATAAGTGAGAACCAAAATACCGTTTTACTAAGCGAAACAACTTCAAATCTTTTCTGCAATAACTTTATTGACACAATTGACAATTTAACTTCCACTATTAATAATAGCGAAACAAATCTTTTCAAACCTGAAATCCTAATAACTTTTGGTGGACAAGTTGTTTCCAAAATGATAAAGAAATTCCTCAGAAAGAACAAACCTCTAATTCATTGGCATATATCTCCTTCTGGAGAGAAAATGGATACATATTTTGCGTTAACTGAAGCAATCAACTCTGATGAACTTGATTTCTTTAGTCAAATAGAACAACATCTAGAAACGGTTAACAGTAACTACTCTAGTTTGTGGCATGAACGAAAAAGCAAGGTTGATAAAAAGAAAACTGAATACCTTAAAAAAACCAAATATTCTGACTTTAAGGTGTTTGAAGCTATAGTTAAACATTTGCCCGAAGGTGCAAATCTACACCTTGGCAATAGCACTCCTGTTAGATATTCTCAATTATTTGGTAGTAGGGAGGGTATTAACTATTATTCAAACAGAGGGGTCAGTGGTATTGACGGACAGGTTTCCACAGCAGCCGGGTATGCATGTAATTCCAGTAATTTGAACGTCTTAATCACAGGTGATCTGGGATTCTTGTATGATTCTAATGGCTTAATGAACAAATATTTAACACCAAATCTAAAAATTATTGTTATCAATAATTCAGGTGGGGGAATATTTAAGTTTATTGGTGGGCCTGACACTACTCCTAACCTTGAAGAGTTTTTTGTTACAAAACATCAGTGGAGTGCTGAGTATATTTGTAAGGCATTTGGTGTGGATTACCTGAAAGCTGAAAATGATAATGAACTAAGCAGTATTCTTCCAAAACTATTAAGTAACAATCCAGGGCCTACATTACTTGAAATCTTTACTCCTTGCGAAATAAATGGATTAGTTTTGAGAGAATATTTTAAGTTCATTAAAAATTAATTGTTGAGATTTTATATCTTTGGGCAACCCTGACTGCTGAAGGCAGGCCTGTGTTTCCTTTGTGTAACTATGTGATATAGCTACTTCTACATAAAACAAAAGCTATTGCACAAAGAATCACTGAGAAATAACGGAGCTTTATAAAGAAAAAAGATATTCGCTGAAAATATATTATCTAGTCAATGATTCAAAAATACAACTATGAAACACAAGAATTTTACTAAGTTATTAAGTGTACTAATGATTATTGTAGCATTAGGCATAAGTACTAATATGTATTCGCAAACTGTTGTACAATGGTAT
>Ga0209633_10002842_pt1 | contig 16422 bp, 17 predicted proteins | sample Cruoilmetagenom1_FD_187290 | JGI IMG/M metagenome (GOLD analysis project Ga0209633, IMG submission 187290) | Oil polluted marine microbial communities from Coal Oil Point, Santa Barbara, California, USA - Sample 1 (SPAdes) (version 2) | ecosystem: Environmental > Aquatic > Marine > Oil seeps ... | reverse complement strand
TTAGAATGTGAGGAATCAGTTGATTGTTCAGATTCGGTTGCTCAAAAGTAGAGAATAATCTTGAAAGTTGTTTTAAAATCTAATGCTACTCTAATTCTACTCCATTTTTATAGTAAGTAAGCTCTTTTATCGAGCCATCTTTATTTAATATTTTATGCTCTCCGTTTAGCTTGCCTGCATTGAAATTGCATACGCTTTTTAATTCACCACCCTCATACCAGCTTGTTGTAATATCTTGTCTTTCATAGTTAGAATAGTTTGATTCTTTGTGAAGCTGGCCGTTCTCGTAGTACATATTGGTTATGCCGTTTAAATGGCCATCTTTACACATCCACTTTGTTTTAAGTTTCCCACTCTCGTAATAATCCTTAACTATGCCGTTTGGATTGTCTTTACAGACTGGGAAGGGGGAGTCAGCTAAGGCTAAAAATGATGAAATGGCAATTAATGATAAAACTAGTATGTACTTAGTCATGATAAAATCCCCCGTTTTTTTAGTATCAATATAGGTTAGATTTTAAGTATATGGAAAAATTTTCAAATTATACTAAAAACCTTATATTTAAAGGCTTTTATTTGACATCTTTGCCTTAAAGTAGTTTAATTGAAATTATATCTTAAGATAGAAAGGAGGATGAATATGAGAGTATCAAAATTTATGTATTTAGCAGTGTTTATATTCACAGTTGCAAGTTTTAATCTTGTTTTTGCTCAACCAACAGACGAGAAAGCCGCAGAAGAAGCTTCCCCTCCCCCAACATGTGACGGTAGAGTGGCAACTATTGTAGGAACGGATGGGGACGATATTTTGACCGGGTCTATGGGAGACGATGTGATTGTCGGGATGGGTGGTAATGACCAGATAAGCGGGCAAGAAGGTAAAGACTATATCTGCGGTGGTGATGGTAATGACGTTCTAGAGGGCAATCGAGGTCCTGATTTTATTTATGGAGAAGCCGGGGATGACCGTATTACAGGAAACCGCGGAGATGACGTTGTATATGGCGGTGATGGCAACGATTATATAGAAGGTAATAAAGGAGAAGATTTTCTTGACGGAGGTCCTGGAACCGACAGCATTAACGGTGGAAAAGGTGTAGATAAATGCTTGAACTATGAACAGAAGAAAAAGTGTAATACAAAAAGTTAAAATTAATGTAAACTCTCGAAATGAGTTCAAAGCTTTATATTGTCTCTACACCAATAGGAAACCTTGAAGATATTACATTGCGGGCCCTTAATGTTTTAAAGGAAGTGGATCTGATTGCTTGTGAGGATACCAGGACTTCAAAGAAGTTGCTTTCTCGCTATCAGATCCAAAAACCGCTTACAAGCTATCACGAGCATAATGAAATAGAAAAGGCAACGGAGCTACTTTCTTTGCTTAAAGAAGGCAAGAGCATTGCTCTAATTACTGATGCAGGTACCCCAGGAGTCTCAGATCCTGGATACCGTATAGTAAAGCTGGCTTCCGAAAACGGTCTTAAGGTTTTATCTGTTCCAGGTCCTAGCGCTTCTATTGCTGCACTCAGTATCTCAGGGCTTCCAACTTCCAGTTTTACTTTTTTAGGATTTCCTCCCAAACAAAATAAGCGGATAATTGATTATCTGGAAAGAATAAAGGATCGTCCTGAAACACTAATTTTTTATGAGTCACCCAAGAGGGTTATCAAAACGATAAATGTAATGATCGAAGTTCTTGGAGACCGGAATGCTTCCATAAGTCGAGAAATCACAAAGATATTTGAGGAGACATTTCGGGGCAAACTTTCAGATATTAATGAGCTTCTTCTAAGCAGGGAAAGCTTAAAAGGCGAGTTTGCATTGGTCGTCGAGGGGGCTTCTCAGGATAAGAAGGTGTTTGATTCAGAGACTATTGATAATTTGTTGTCATATTTAAAGAAAGAGGGGTTAAGCTTAAAAGATGCGGTGAAGCAAGTTACAGCAGATACCGGTGTTTCTAAGAGTAAAATTTATAAAAAGGCTCTTCAGATTTGGAAATAGAAAATTCCTGTCGGGGAACAAATTCCACTATTTCTTTATATGTTTTTTTACAATTTTGTCTTTTTCTACCTCTGAGCCTACCTGAACCTGTTTTTCCATCTTCTGCTTTTTATGAGCAGCTTCACCCTGTACATTGGACTTACAGGATTCACAAATGGATTCTTGAGAAGGTTTTCCACAAAGCATGCATACTTTCTTTTTTTCGGTCATGATTTATGTCTCCACTTTAAAGTTTACTGATGAACTTCGATTCCTGAAAGATTATACACTTCCCACCAATTAAACGTCCGGTTTTTTTTCTCTCCAATTTGTGTTCTGCTCATAGGCGTGTGCCACATGAATAACAGTCTCCTCATCAAACGGTTTCCCTAGCACCTGTATGCCAATAGGAAGCCCGTCAGAGGAAAAGCCGCAAGGGACTGAAATCCCTGGGAGCCCGGCAATGTTGCAGGGAATTGTAAGTACATCAGATAAATACATTTTTATAGGATCCTGTGTTTTTTCCCCAATTTTAAATGCTACTTCAGGTGTCGTAGGCGCTACAATCGCATCTACTTTCTTAAACGCTTCATCAAAGTCATTTTTAATTAGCGTTCTTACTTTCTGAGCTTTCAAATAGTAGGCATCATAGTAACCTGAAGATAGGGCGTATGTTCCAAGCATAATTCTTCTCTTAACTTCATCTCCAAAACCTTGCGCTCTAGTTTTAAAATACATATCTCTTAAAGATTCGGCACCCTCTGCGCGGAACCCGTACTTTACCCCGTCGTATCTCGCGAGGTTGGAGCTGGCTTCTGAAGGGGCAATTATATAGTAAGTGAGCACTGCGTATTCAGTGTGAGGTAGAGTTATTTCAATTAACTTCGCACCCAAGCTTTCTAGTGTCGATATAGCTTTCTTAGATGCTTCTTCAACATCTTTATCCATACCCTCTACAAAATATTCTTTAGGAATTCCGATTTTTAACCCTTTAACTTCATCTTTAAGGCTTTGGGTATAGTCTGGAACAGGAACATCTAAGCATGTAGAGTCTTTCGGGTCTGCACCTGAGATTGCATTTAGGATTAGCGCCGTATCTTCAACTGTTTTAGTAAGAGGCCCAGCCTGATCAAGCGATGAAGCAAATGCTATCATGCCGAACCTGCTTACCCGTCCGTAGGTTGGCTTCATTCCCACCACACCGCAAAGTGCAGCAGGTTGTCTGATGGACCCCCCTGTGTCAGTACCCACAGACCCAAGGCAAAGTGACGCTGCTGTTGCTGAGGCCGAGCCTCCACTTGATCCTCCGGGTACTCTTTCTAAGTCCCATGGGTTTTTGGTGGGGCCGAAATAGGAAGTTTCAGTGGAAGAACCCATTGCAAACTCATCCATGTTGTTCTTTCCAAGAATAACTGCACCTGAGTCCAATAGCTTTCCAGTCACAGTGGCATCATAGGGCGGGATAAAATTCTCAAGCATTTTTGAGCCGCATGTCGTAGTTATATCTTTGGTTACGAATATGTCCTTTAGACCAAGAGGAATACCATGAAGCGGCCCTAAATAGTTGCCGGAACTTATTTCTTCGTCAGCTTTCTTCGCACACTCAAGCGCTTTATCCGCAAGCACTGTAATATAAGTGTTAAGCTTTTCATCGTTGTCCTGGATCCTATCTAAAATAGACTGAGTTATCTCAACAGATGAGATCTCTTTTCGTTTTATTAACTCAGATGCTTCTTTAATTGTGAGAAAAGGCAACTCCATATAAACGTATCTCCTTAGTCTTCGATCACTTGCGGTACTACAAAAAAATCATCCTCACTTTCAGGTGCGTTCTTAAGTACCTCTTCAGTGCTCAGCCATTCTACAACCTTATCTTCTCTAAGAGGCGTTGAAATATCGAGCACATGTGAAGTAGGCTCGACATTATCGGTATCTAATTCATTTAGTTTCTCTATATGTTCCAAAATATTGCCTAATTGTTGTGTAAATTTTTCAACCTCTTCTTCTTTGAATTCGAGCCTAGCAAGTTCAGAGACTTTAATTACATCATCTTTTGATATTTTCATATTTGCTCCCTCAAACTAAGCGCTGCATAACTCTTCTGCAAATTTGATTACCTGAGTTTCTAGTTTGACCCCGTCTAATATATTTATTTCCTGAATACCTGTGGGGCTAGTGGTGTTGATTTCAGTAACATACCCGCCAATAACATCAATCCCGACAAAGTATAGGCCATCTTTTCTTAATCGAGGGCCAATTGCTTCACAAATTTCCAAGTCCCTTTCGGTGAGATTTGATTGAGCAGGGCTCCCCCCCGAGTGAAAATTGGATCTGAATTCTCCTCCGGGTTTAGGTACTCTGAGTACAGCGCCTAAAGGCTCTCCATTTAGAATGATTATTCTCTTATCACCCTCTGATACTTTTTCAATAAACTTTTGACCTATAACATATTCCGTTCCAAATTTTGTAATTGATTCTAATATTACATTGGCATTCCGGTCACCTTCACGCACATAGAAAATTCCTTCTCCACCGTGACCGTCAAGTGGTTTGACCACGATCTCTCCTCCTGTTTCCGTGAGGAACTCCTCAAGTTGGAATATGTTTTTGGTCACTATGCTTTGAGGAATAATTTCGGGGAAAAATAAGGAATAAAGTTTTTCATTGGATTCCCTGATCCCTGTCGGATTATTAAGTACTTTTGTCTTGTTTTCATCAAGCAAGCTGAGAATATATGTAGCGTAAAGAAAATCGTTGTCGACCGGAGGGTCTTTTCTCATCCACACAGCATCAAAGTTCTCAAGCAAAAGAGTTTTTGTTTCACCTAATTTGTAAAAAGATTCACTTCTTTCTAGTGTGATCGGAGTTGCATTACAAAATGCTTCAGATTCTTTTACGAACAAATCTTTCAGTTCTAAATACCAAACTTCATGCCCCCTCGCTTGAGCTTCAAGCATTAGCACAAAAGTTGTGTCTTTCTCGGTATTTATTGTCTCTACCGGATCCATTACAAAAGCCATTTTTAGTTTCATAGTTTCCACTTTTAGAATGTTTCTATTTGACGTTTGATTCTACCGAATTTTCGAGTCCGGGACAAATGTCTGTATGTTAATCTCACGAATATAAGGTTAGAGTATAATTTATGTTGTTAAAAAAAGGCTCGCATAGGACTTGCTTTAGGCGTTTAAATTTAATCCAGCCATTAGAGAATTGAATGTCTTTCATTGATAAAGATAGATTAAATAAGCTTTATGAGTCGGATCCACCGGAGTACGGTGAAGCTGTAGCTATTCAAAAAGAGCTAAGAGATAAAGTCATATCTAAAAATGGGTTTAATAACGTAAAAACTGTTGCAGGCGCTGATTTAGCTATTCTCAAAGACCAGAATAAACTTGTATGTGGAATAATTGTCTTTAGCTATCCTGATTTAGTAGAAGTTGAGCGCGCTTGGGAAGTGGTTGACGAGAATTTTCCTTATATCCCGGGGTTACTAGCTTTCAGGGAAGGACCTGCAATAATCAAAACATATAATAAGCTTAAAGAAAAACCTGACGTGCTTATTTTAGACGGGCAGGGCGTCGCTCATCCCAGAGGATTTGGAATAGCTTGCTATGTCGGAGTATTGCTCGATGTACCAACTATGGGCATTGGGAAATCAAGACTCTATGGCAGTCATAAGGAACCCAAGGATATTTCGGGCTCTTCCGAAGCGCTATTCTCAAAAAGAGGTGAGCAAATAGGTGCCGTGCTAAAAACTAAGTCGAAAACTAAACCTGTGTTTATATCAATCGGTCATAAGATAGATCTGCCAACTTCAATAGACATCGCACAAAACTCTTGTAAGGGATACAGGGTTCCCGAACCCACAAGACTTGCCGATAAATATGTAGCCGAGCTAAAGAAGGAGATTACAAAAAATGCCTGAAAGATTCTCCTGGATTATTGAGGGAAACATTGCCGGAATGGAAAGGCCTGGACTATTTTTTCCTATTGAAGAGGATTTAGAATTTTTGAAGTCACAAGGTGTTGGAGTTATAGTGAATTTGCAAGAAAAAGAACATTTCGTTGATCATCAAGGTTTTATTGTAAAAAATATACCAATAAACGATTTTGGTCCTCCTAATTATGAAGATTTTGTAGAATTCATAGACTTTGTCAGCGCACATATTGCTCAGGAAAGAAAAATAGTCGTTCATTGCTATGCCGGTATGGGCAGAACTAATTTAATGCTTGCAACTTACTTAGTTCATAAACAAGCAATTCATCCTGATCAGGCCCTGGAAGAAGTTAAACTCAAACGTCCGGTTCACCTCGTTACTAACAGACAAGAAGAAGCTTTGAGGGAATACTATTATGTCATTCAGGATACTCTCAGCAACACTAGATAATTGCTCTTTAAATTACTGTCAATAATAATATTTCTGGTATACGTAACCCATATCTGGTAAATTATGTATCAAGTTTTTGATACTGATAGGTGTCCCAAAGGGAGAATTCATGGGTTATTCAAAAGAGCTACTAGATCAGTTAAATTTCGGCAAAGGCGAAACACTTTATGGGGATACACCTCTTGCAATATTAAAAGCATTTCTTCAGTCGGGAGTGTCCTATTTAGGCGGATATCCGGGATCCCCCACTGCAAGCCTGATAGACGCAATCTCAGATTCCTACGAGACGGTTTTGAAACCAAAAGGCATTTACTTTGACTGCTCAGGAAATGAAGCTTCCGCAGCATCCCTTCTCTCCGCTTCTATAAGCTACCCAATAAGGGGTTCCGTAAATTGGAAGATAGTTGGTACGAACGTAGCCTCAGATGCGCTATCTCATATTTCATCTTCCGGGGTTACAGGCGGAGCCATGATAATTGTGGGAGAGGATTATGGCTGTGACAGCACATGTGTTGCTGAAAGGGCTCTTCCTTTTGCGCTTAAGTCAACGATGGCAGTGATAGACCCGAGGGGCGATTTGGAGCATGTGGCTAAGATGGTTGAAGCAGGGTTTGAGCTTTCCGAATACTCTAACATGCCTGTTATGTTTTTATTGTCCACAAGAGTTGCGCATATCATGAACAAAATGAAATGCAGTGATAACCAGGAAGCCAAGATTAGCATGTTGAATAAGCTCGATGATCTAACTACGAACTTAGAAACTATCCCACTTCCGCCTTTCACCTTTGAACATGAGAAGAAGAAGTATCATGAACGCCTTCCTGCAGCGCAGAGATTTATTCTTGATAATAAGTTAAATGAATTCTTTGATGGAGATGAGAAGTCGATTGGAATTATAACTCACGGAATGATTTATAACTCTCTTTTGAGATGTCTCTATAACTTGGGTGAGGCAAACTTATATGGCGAGGCGAGACTTCCTATATTAAACCTTAATGTTACTTACCCCTTAGTTCCTGAAGAAATAATTTTGTTCCTTAGGGATAAAAAGGCTGTATTGATAATAGAAGAAGGCATGCCTAATCTAATTGAAGAGCAGATACGCTCTATAGCGCAGAGAGCAAAATTGGGGCTTGATATATTTGGAAAAGATATCCTGCCAAAAGCGGGAGAATATACTCCTGACCATATTGCAAAGGGTGTAGGCAGTTTTCTCTTGAAAAACACTTTTTCTAATTATGAGAAAGAACGTATTAAAGAAAGAAGCGAATACACCGAAAAACACAAGCAAAAGGCTGCAAGTTATTTAAAACAGCCGGTTGCCAAAAGGAATCCGGTATTTTGCACAGGATGCCCCGAAAGGCCCATTTTTACGGCAATTAAAATTCTGGAAGAGGATTACGGCCGATCTTATTATGCCTCAGACATAGGGTGTTACTCGATGAGCGGACTCCCGCCTTTTGATCTCAGTAATTCGATTACTGGAATGGGTATAGGCCTTGCCTCAGCAGCAGCACTGTCACGTATGGCTAATAAACGGGTTATTTCTTTTATGGGAGACGGTACTTTTTGGCATAGCGGTCTTACCACTAGCATTGCTAATGCTGTTTACAATAACCAAAACGCCATATTAATTATTTTAGAGAATTTCTGGACCTCTATGACTGGACATCATGAAAACCCTGCTTCAGGTCAGAATATGAGACAGGAAGGGGTTGGTATGGATATTGAAAAAGCTTTAAAAGGTACCGGGGTGAAATGGATAAAAGCTGTAGATCCCTATAATTTAAGTGAGTCTTTAGACGTACTAACTGAAGCCTATGAAGAAGAGGAAGGTCTCAAAGTAATAATTTCAAGGGGAGAATGTCAGTTAGAGAAGACCAGACGAGAAAAGGGACAAATTAAGGAAAAAATAAAAGTTGGAAAGCGTGTTATGCAGCAAAAGCTGGGAGTCGATCCTGAGGTTTGTACCGGTGACCATTCTTGCATGCGCTACAATGGATGCCCTTCTCTTACTTTAAAGGACAGCCCTACGATACTCAGAGAAGATCCTGTAGCCCACATTGAGCACTCTTGTGTGGGTTGTGGACTATGCGGTGAAATAGCCCATGCGGCTGTACTCTGTCCATCTTTTTATAAAGTAGAGATAATTGATAACCCATCAATGTTTGATCGCTTAGGGGCTAAGATAAACCGGTCTTTGCTTCACATGATCTCCAAAAATGGATGGATGGGGTAAATCAATATCGATTAGTTTGAACTTTCTTGATAAATAGTTTTTGATCAGCGTTTAATGATTGGATGACTTGCAATATGGTCTCCAAATATGAATGGTATAACTTAGAGTTAGCTTGCCAAGAAAACTTTTGCCGTACGATAATTTGTTGTACTATATTTTTTAGCAGCACGATAAAATAAATGCAGAAAAAAAGCGATCTAATAAAGATATTAATCCCTGCAGTGGGTGGCCAAGGAGGCGGAGTTTTAACCGAATGGGTGGTTCAGGCATTTTTCCTTGAAGATTTTGACGCTCAGGGAATAAGTCTCCCCGGTCTCTCACAGAGGGGTGGATCAACAGTCTATTACCTTGAGGCTCATCCGAAACCGGAATCAGAGGACAAATCAATCATTTTTGCCCAATTTCCAGTACCTGGAGAGGTCGATATTATTCTTGCACAAGAGTTCTTGGAGTTAGGCAGAGCTTTAGAACTTGGTTACGGCTCAGATAAAACAACAATTGTTACAAGTTCACATAGGGTATATTCAACCCTTGAAAAAATGCCTATTGGAAGTGGTATATATTCCGATGAAAATTTAAGAAAATTAGCCGCGGGTTTTTCTTCCAGGTTCATAGAGCTTAATGCGCTTGAACTTTCTAAAGCAAACGGCATGGATGAGCTGGCTGTGAATGCAATCTTGCTGGGTGCGCTTTGCGCTTCAGGGGCTGTTCCAATTGATAAACAGTCGTTTATACGTTCAATAGAGATGGTCGGGGTCGCGGTTAATGCTAGCTTGAAAGCTTTCGAAGTAGGCTGGGAATATGCGCATATGAGTGATGATTCGAATATAGCCCCCTCAGCTAAGTGGAGTAGTTTTGTAAGTGAGAGAGCAGATAAATTAGAAGGTAAAGAAAAAGAAGAGTATTTGGCTAGAATTTCAAATATTGAGTCTGAATATCCCGAAAATCTTAGAGAGATCCTTGCCGAGTCAGTGTATAGACTAATCGACTACCAAGATATCAACTATGCTGACAAATATTTGGGGGAAGTAAATTCTGTTAAGATAATAGACGCAAATACCAAAGGAACTAACTATATACTTACAGTGCAGTTTGCTAAAAATCTCGCGCTATTGATGAGTTTTGAAGATGGAATCAGAGTTGCGGAGCTTAAAATAAAGTCAGATCGATTTAAGAGAATTAGAGAGGAAATGAGATTAAGAGATGATCAGGTCTTTCATGTCGTGGATTACTTGAAACCAGATGCTGAGGAGATATATGGGCTTTTGCCAAATGTCTTAGTTGCCCCTGTGTTGAGTTTCACTCAGACCAGAATCTTTAAAAAAATATGGCGGAGAAAAAAGCCCTTAACAATGGGACAAACCCCTGTTACAAATTCTTTCAGCGGATATTTCAGACTTTGGATGCTAACAAAGATAAAATTTCTGAGACCTTACTCTTTTAGATATAAAAAAGAATACAAATTAATAAAAAGATATATCGAATCAATTAATAGATATGCCTCATATGATTACAAACTGGCTTGCCTGGTTGCCAAAAGCGTTCAGGTGGTAAAGGGCTACGGAAAAGTCCGAAGAAGGACTATGGATGCATTCTATAGGTTTCTGGATAATATTATCTCCCCCCTCGCAGAATATGAAAGTAATAATAGAAAGAGCTTCGACATTACGTTAGAAATTGGGCAGGAAGCTTATGACCTCATATCCGGAGAATCTGTTGAAGGAATAGATAAGGCTGAAAAACTAGCTCAAGATATACTTGAGCAAAGGGCTGCATAATAATTATTTGTTCTTTTTTAATTACTGCTCTTCATCAAATTAATGAAATCTTGGAAGAGATATGAAGCATCGTGAGGACCTGGCGAGGCCTCAGGGTGGTATTGGACAGAAAAAGCAGGATAGTTTTTATGCTTAATTCCCTCTACTGTATTATCATTTAAATTGACATGCGTTACTTCAATATCCTTACCTAAAGTTTCCCCGTCTACAGCGAATCCGTGATTTTGAGATGTGATCTCAACTTTCCCAGACACCAGATTTTTTACCGGCTGATTAGCGCCCCTATGGCCAAATTTGAGTTTATAAGTTTCTGCGCCAAGGGCAAGACTTAGTATCTGGTGACCTAAACATATGCCAAATATAGGCTTTTCTCCAATCAAAGTTCTTACACTTTCTACAGCATATGCTACTGCTGCTGGATCCCCAGGGCCATTTGAAAGAAATATCCCGTCCGGATCAAGTGAAAGCACTTCATTCGGAGGGGTTCTGGAAGGAACAACCGTGACTTCGCAGCCATGATCTATAAGTTTCCGAAGTATATTTTGCTTAAGTCCAAAGTCATAAGCCACTACTTTAAACTTTTCTTTAGTCTCAGAATCTGTTTCATCAAGCGGGCGCCAATTATGCGTTCCCTCGTTCCAGCTATAAGGCTCTTCACAGCTGACTTCTGTTACTAGATCTATTCCTACAATTCCTTCTGATGAATGGACTTTTTTGAGTAAGCTCTTAGGGTCTAAATCTTCAGTTGAAATTACTGCTTTTTGAGCGCCTTTGGATCTTATTAGCTTTGTTAGAGCTCTTGTATCAATTCCTTCAATACCAACAATGCCGTAATTAGCTAAATAGGACTCTAAATCACCTTGTGAGCGCCAATTGCTAGGCGTCCTCCAGTATTCTTTAACTACAAAACCTTTAAGGAAAGGTCTTCTAGATTCAACATCTTCCTCATTTACCCCGTAGTTGCCTATTTCAGGGTAAGTCATAGTAACTATTTGACCGTTGTAAGATGGGTCTGTTAGGATTTCCTGATAACCGGTCATAGAGGTGTTAAAAACTACTTCGCCAAATACCTCACCCTCTGCTCCAAAACCAGAGCCCTCAAAAACCGTTCCATCTTCTATGACAAGCAGCGCCTTTTTCATAAATTGCGATGGGAAAATACATTCTAATTTTACTTATGTCAAACACGGCCTTGCGGCCGCTTTTTGAATTGATTAAAGCTACGATGCTAAATTTAAATTCTAGTCGGAAAGTCCTTTTCTTAGAATCTCATTCACTATCTTAGGATTAGCTTTTCCTTTAGTTTCTTTCATGACCTGACCTACAAAAAAGCCCATTAGTTTTTGATCACCAGCTTTATACCTTGAAATTTCATCAGGGTGATCAGCAAGAATCTGAGTTACAACATTTTCTAACTCTGATTGATCAGAAATTTGAGTCATGCCTTTCTCTTCGACTATTCGCTTAGCAGGTTTGCCGCTTGATAACATATCTTCAAATACTTCTTTTGCTATCTTACCGCTAATTGTTCCTTCCTCTATTAGATTTAGCAGTTCTCCGAGTTTGTCCGGGCTAATTGGGAAGGAATCGATATCCTCTCCCTCTTTAAGCTCTCTTAGGACTTCAGTCATGATCCAATTGCTGACTATTTTTGGATTGTTGTGTTTTTTGAGGCATTTTTCAAAATAGTTAGCAATTTCTATAGTAGACGTAAGTACTCCGGCGTCATAATCGGGAAGATTGTATGCTTCCTTAAATCTTACAAGTTTCTGATCTGGGAGTTCGGGAAGTGAATTTCTAATCTCCTCAATTTTTTCTTTTTCCATTACAACAGGTAGAAGATCAGGATCCGGGAAATATCTGTAGTCGTGAGCTTCTTCCTTTGATCTCATTGAAAATGTAACTCCCTTATTAGAATCAAAGAGTCTTGTCTCTTGGACTATTTCTTCACCGTTTTCAAGTGACATAATCTGTCTTTTGATTTCATATTCTATTGCTTTTTGAACGTATCTAAAGGAATTTACGTTTTTTATCTCTGCTTTAGTGCCGAGTTTGTCACTACCTTTGGGTCTTACTGATACGTTAGCGTCGCATCTTAAGCTGCCTTCTTCCATATTTCCATCGCAAACCCCGATATATCTGAGAATAGAGCGAATCTTTTTCATATATTCAACGGCTTCTTCTGCGCTGGAAATTTCAGGTTCGCTTACAATTTCAACTAGAGGAACCCCGGCTCTATTTAAATCTACGAAGCTTGAGTTCCCATGGTTATCATGGATTAACTTGCCGGCATCTTCTTCCATATGAATTCTAGTGATATTAATTTTTCTAGTAGATCCATTAGTTCCGATTTCTACCCAACCACCTGTAGAAAATGGTTCCTCGTATTGAGAGATTTGATACCCTTTTGGCAAATCGGGATAGAAATAGTTTTTTCTTGCAAAACGCGACTTCGGATGCAAGTTGCAATTAAGAGCGATTGCAGCCTTAAATGCTAATTCTAGTACTTTCTTGTTTAATACAGGAAGCACTCCGGGTAGACCTAAACAAATCGGACTTACATGACTGTTAGGACTTCCACCAAATTCAGTTGATTCAGGCGAGAATATTTTTGATTTAGTCTTAAGCTGAGCATGAACTTCAAGACCTATTACAGGTTCAAATTTCATTACATAAACTCCTTTTTCAGTTAAATTAATACTGATTGATAGTCTAAATTTGTCAAGGAACAAAATGATATGAGTAAAACTGTTTTAGTAGTTTCCCCTCACCCTGATGATCTTGAAATAGGCATGGGGGGCACAGTAGCTAAATTGATTGATCAAGGTGTGAGTGTCGTATCACTCGTTGCTACTGATGGTAGAGGGAGCACAACGGTTAATAACCAAACTGGAGATGAATTAGCCGATGAAAGACGGCAGGAAGTTAGGGAAGCTGTCTCAGTTCTTGGTATCCAGACATTGATTCTATTACCCATAGGAGATGTTAAAACTGAAAAAAATAAGGGACGCTTCAAAAATGATTTTAAAGAAACGATCTTGCGCTTTAAACCCGTGGAAATTTATATGCCTCACCCGGAGATTGATAAACATCCAACACACAAGATTGTATCAGAGCTTGCAATAGATGAATTGAGAGAAATGTCTAGGATTAAAGAGTTTAAACCCGATAAGATCTGGTGTTATGAAGTCTGGGCACCTTTTAGCAGTTACGACAGGATTGAAGATATATCTGGATTTATAGATCTAAAAGTTATGGCGATCGAAGCTCACAGAAGTCAGCTTGAGTACAAAAACTATACAGAGGGAATAATTGGACTCAACAGATATAGAGCTGTATTTGATGAGCGACATGGGGTAAAAAATGAAGAATATGCTGAGGTGTTTATACAGTTAGCGATTTAAGGTTGCTAGGTTAGAATCACTTAGGGATGTGTCCTGTTCTCATGCTCCATAGAAGCATGTCTAGTTCTTCAATCTCAATTCCAAGCTCATTGGCAAATTCTTTCATCTTTTCTTCAGCTTCCAGATATTTCTTTTTTGTTGTAGGTGGCTTTTCGGATTCCAATACACCCAAGTCATATAATGATCTAACAACATTTCTGTCCAGTATTGCATATCCTTTGATACCGATGTTTCTTAAAAAATGACTTGCTTGAGTCAACCCTAAGCCTTTTATATCTTTATTAAGCGCAAAAAATTCTCTTAGTTCTAAGGGATCTTTAATTGAGTTAATTATATCATTGAGTTTAAGATTATACTGATTGTTTAAATAGTCTCTGGTGTGAGCTATGTAGTAAGCTTTCTCAGGATATTTGTGAACTCCTGTTAATCTTTTTAGAAGCTCTTCTTCGCTCCCTCCAACAAGAATGTCTCTTATAGCATCAAGGGATTTAGCTCCTACTTTTGGTCCTACAGCTGAAGTTAATATGCAAAAAGTAAGCTCCTCAAAAATCCTTCTATCATCAGCATTCTGATGAATTTCCTCGAATTCATCAAGCTGAGTTTTTATATCGTCTTTTTTCTCAGCATACAGTGTTTGTAATTCTTCAATTTTTTCAGAACTTGCCATCTAAATTATTTTATCACTGGTATATTCTTAAACAATATTTTAAGTTCTTTTGTAGTTTTAAATAACTTGTTTTTTGAATTCTGGTAGATGATACTAAATCAGGATTAACAAAAAATGACCGTTCTCGAATTTAAATTATTAGCTGTTGTTGTGATTTTTCTAACTGGGGTTTCAAGCGGACTCTTTCCGTTAAGGTTTGGTGTTTCTAAGGGTGAACAACTCCTTTTTTCCATAGGAAATTCTCTTGCAGGGGGAATATTTCTAGGAGCGGGTCTTTTACATCTCTTACCTGACGGAATTGAATTTTTAAGTGGTGTGTCCGATTACCCTCTCGCAATGCTCCTTGCAGCTGGTAGTTTGGGTATCTTGCTTTTTTTAGAGAAAGTAATTTTTATTGAAAGCGACGCTCACAATTTAGAAAATATAGGAAAATCCACGGCTTTTGAGCCATATCTTTTGGCTCTAATTTTATCGATCCACTCTTTCATCGCTGGAGCTGCTCTCGGAATAGAAAAAACTATTCTTGCATCAGTAGTTTTATTTGTCGCAATTATTGCTCATAAAGGTGGCGCTGCATTCGCTCTTGGTATTAGTATGATAAGGGGAGGTGTGTTAAAGAGGAGACATATTAAAGTCATACTACTTTTTAGCATTATGACGCCACTTGGAATATTTCTTGGGTCAGCGCTATCAAGAGCTTTCGGCAGCAGTACCGGACAAGTCTTGGAAGGTGTTTTTGACTCACTGGCTGCAGGCACTTTTATCTATGTCGCGGTACTTGATATTATAGAGGAAGAGTTCTCAATTCCCGGCAATGAAGTACTCAAGTTCCTTTCTGTAATTGCTGGTTTAAGTTTGATGGCGTTACTTGCTATATGGACCTAATGAAATCTATTAAAGCTTAAGCTCGACAAAAAATGAAGTAATCCACACCGCAACTATCAAGCAGCCTAAAGTCAATATAACAACTCCAAGCTTTTTGGATAAAGAAACGTTTGGAGCTTTGTGTTTTGACATATCCATAGGTTTTGCAGCGTCAGTTACAGCAGACATCATACCGTGTTTTAGGCCACTTCCCACAAGCCAGGAGTTAATGGGATAAGCCGTTATTATCCCGGCTAGTGTAGCTACAGAGGATATTCCCCAGAAAATTGGAGTTTTGGGGTCGCCGCCATCAGGGATAATGCCCCTCAGGATAGCCATAACCGGGATCATCCCAACCATTACCATGTTCATTGAAACTGTCTCAGAGAAAAGAGTTTTTTTAATAGCCAGAAAATAATTGCCGCCCATCATCGATTTCATAAATAGAGCTTGAAATATTAATAGACCCATTACAAAAGCAGTTATATATTCAATAATGAGATCAAGCCCGTTTGGAAGCCCCAAATGAAAAGTGACTATTGCAGCAAGGATAATTCCTGTTGCGTCACCTGCGACACAGTGCATCATAGAGCCTACGGACTGTTTCCAGTGCGCTTGGATAAACTGATCGTGAGTGCCCACTATCGGCTGCCTGCATGATAGAAAAAATATAATAAGACCTATTGGCCCGGTGTAAAGAACTATCAATATCCAAGCTAGTTTCATTACCCATTGAGTAGGTGTGTTGGTTTGAAGATCGTGTATCAAGACTATGAGAGACAGCCCTGTAAGTATAAACCAGAGTAGTAAAGCGCCTCCGAGCATTGTATCGGGAAAAAACATTTAGTCCTCCACTATTTACTTGTGTTATCATTGAATTATCTCATTTTATTGGAGTACATGTCAATTTATCTAAGGTAACAAAATCAGAGTTGATTTATAAACTTCAACAATCGACTGATGAATAAACTTACATTAAAAGAATACTTTGAAGCTTTTAGAGTAAAGTCCTCGCTTAAAATAACGATTGCCGGGATTATATGTATTGTAATAGATAACATTTTACATCTTGATCTTGGATATCTTTCAACGCTATTTG
>Ga0209633_10002841_pt1 | contig 16424 bp, 16 predicted proteins | sample Cruoilmetagenom1_FD_187290 | JGI IMG/M metagenome (GOLD analysis project Ga0209633, IMG submission 187290) | Oil polluted marine microbial communities from Coal Oil Point, Santa Barbara, California, USA - Sample 1 (SPAdes) (version 2) | ecosystem: Environmental > Aquatic > Marine > Oil seeps ... | reverse complement strand
TTGATGAATTTTGTTACAAGTTTAATAGAAGATACTTTGGTGAAGCATTGTTCAATAGACTCTTAATTGCTGCTGTTTCTTACAAAAATGAATTTAGGTATATATAGGGATAATCATTTAAATTTATAAGTAAGAAAGTATAAACTTCAAAGTTTGTAATTTTTCATTATTTTTATTTTTCAACAAAAAGTTAGTGCATATTATTCTAAAACTAATCATATCAAACCGTTAATAACAAATGATAATTAAATCTAACATCTTACTTCTCTTTTTATCAATCTCTATAACTTTGTCTTGCAACTCAGAAGATGAAATTGAAAACCCTCATCCAATCAATAATGCAATAGCCGTTTACAATCAAGCATATCAAGAAAATTATGAAGAAGATAAGATAGATGAAATTCTTGCAAATGCAAAAAATGCTTATGTATTAATTGATCCTTTTCAAGAAAATGTTCCTAATTCTATTTCAGCAATCAAAGCAAATGGAAATGAAGTTGGTGCTTATATAAGTATTGGTACAGGCGAAACATATAGAAACGATTTTCAAGCAATGCAACCATACCTTGTTAAAACGCCTTGGGGACAATGGCCTGATGAATATTTTGTAAACTCTACAACAACCGGAATAATAGATTTAATGAAAGCTCGCATTGATCAAATTGCAATTTGGAATTGTAATTGGGTTGAGTTTGATAATATGGATTGGATTTACGATGATGACTTAAGAGCGGCATATGGCTTTACTGTTACAGAAGAAGAGGGCATAGCATACTATCAAGAATTATGTGATTATGTTCATCAAAAAGGAATGAAGTGCATGGCTAAAAATTTAGTTGACAACGCTTCTAACTTTGATGGTGTTTTATATGAATCTTATAATGATGACAAAAATTGGTGGGATGAATCCGGGGCAAAAAGTTTTTTAGATGCAGGAAAATTAGTTATTATTAATCATTACAACGAAACAAATTGTGGACAAGTATATTCAGATTACAAAGGCATTTATAATGATGATCTATCATTCATTTGCGAAGATGCCATTCTACAAAAATATGTTCATTTTAATGAAGAGTAAAAGAAGATTTTTGTTTTTCATTTCCCCCAAAACCAGTTTATCTTTAGTACGTAATTAAAATAAAGTGTGACCTCATTTATGAAACCAATTTTTCAATACATACTTGTTGAAATTCTAAAACTCAAAAAGAAAAAATCCAGCTCAAAAGAATCTGATAAAAAAATAACAGACGCTAAAGTTGAATTTACTCATTTAATAAGCGATAGCTTTTTAATTATATTAGGAGTTCTGTCTGCCAGCTTTGGATTGCAAGGTTTTTTATTGCCAAACATGTTCATTGATGGTGGAGTAATGGGCATATCTCTTATTATTGCCGAAATAACTGAAATTCCACTTTCAATATTAATCTTTGTTGTAAACTTGCCATTCCTTTTTATGGGTATTTCAACAATTAGTAGACAATTTGCTTTGAAAAGTATAGTTGCTATTACTTTGCTTGCTGTTGCTGTTCAATTTATTCCATTTCCAATTGTTACAAATGACAAATTGCTTATTGCCGTTTTCGGTGGCTTCTTTTTAGGATTGGGAATTGGATTGGCAATTCGTGGAGGTTCTGTTATTGATGGAACTGAAGTGTTAGCTGTTTTTGTAAGTAGAAAAATTTCTATTACAATTGGTGATGTAATTTTAATATTTAACATTATAATTTTTCTAGTTGCAGCATACGTGTTTACAATCGAAACTTCTTTATATGCAATGCTAACTTATTTTGCAGCATCAAAAACTGTTGATTTTGTTGTTTCCGGAATAGAAGAATATGTTGGAGTAACAATTATTTCAGATAAAAATGAAGAAATTAGATTATCCATAATTGAAAATTTAGGTAGAGGATGCACCGTTTATTCAGGTAAAAAGGGACAATCCTTAAAACCTACTGAAATAGTTTATGCGTTAATAACTAGATTAGAATTATCAAAATTACAAGAAGAAATAGATAAAATTGACAAAAAAGCATTTGTTGTAATGCATAGCATAAAAGATGTTAAAGGTGGAATGATAAAAAAAAGACCGTTGAAGTAAACCACTGAATACTGCAAGTAATTAGCTTTGGTAAGGAATAAAATTCCTTTAGAAATACCAAAAAGCAAATTATAAAACACAAATAATTACCAAGTTTCAAATTCCAATTTTAAGACATTTGCCTTTTCTATTTTATAATTGATTCTTATAACTGTTTGTCTTTTGTGGAATTGGGAATTATTATTTATTTGTTATTTCTGTTTTGATATTTGTTTTTTAATTTAAAATTTTTAGAATCTAAAGTGCATGGTTTTATCTCCGACTGAGACCAATAAAATCTTTTTAGCATTAAACTTTTCTTTCCAATTCAATCAAAGTAATTTCTGGTGGCATTCCAACTCTTCCTGGAAAACCGATAAATCCAAGTCCAGTATTTACATAAATATGTTGTTTACCTTCTGTATAAAGTCCGCCCCATCTTTTATAGCGTAGGTTTACCGGACTCCATCGCCAACCTGGAATTTCAATTCCAAATTGTGCACCATGTGTATGCCCAGCAAGGGCTAAATCAATATTTGTATAATTTAAAACTTGCTCATCCCAATGTGTTGGATCGTGTGACATTAAAATTTTAAATGATTCATCTTCAACATTTTCTAAAGCTTTGTTCAAATCGCCATATTGAGGAAATGGCGGAAGTCCCCAATTTTCAATTCCAACAAGTGAAATTTCTTCATCATTTATTTTAATTTTTTCAGATGAATTAAGTAACATCGTAAAACCAACATCTTGTTGTAATTTTATTAATCTTTCTAAATTTTTCTGCTTTGCCTCTTTAGAATCCCATTGAATATATTCGCCATAATCATGATTACCAAGAATTGAATAATTACCATACCTAGATTTTAACTTACTCAAAGAGGGAAGAAATTTATCCACCTCTTCTGAAACATTATTAACAAAATCACCTGTGAATAAAATTAAATCTGGTTTTAATGAATTTACTTTATCAACTATTTCATCAACAAAAAAAGGATTATTTAAAAAACTTCCAATATGGAAATCGGAAAGTTGAACAATTTTTAATCCGTTAAAACTTTTAGGTAGATTGCTAAAACCTAATTTTACATTTCTAACAGTTAGGTCAAACTTGCCCCAAAATATTCCATACGCAATTGAAAGAAATGGAATACTTGCTGTAATAATTCCAACTCTTGTTAAAAACTGACTTCTTGTTATTTTCTTTCCATCACTCAATTCTTTTTCTTCTTTTCTTTTCTTCGAAAACAAGTGAATAGCACCATGCATCAGATCATCAAAGAAATTAAATATGATAAAAATTAATTTTGGCAAGTAAAAAAGAACAAACGTACCAGAAATAAAGTGAAAATAAATTTGGAAGTTAGTTGGACTTATATTATTTCTCAGTATTGGAAAGACTAACAAACCAACAATTACTATAAGTGGAACTATCCAAAACAAAATTTTGATAACTTGATCTGTTCTTTTTGCTAAAGATTTGGTTAACTTCTTAACTCCACGGTAAGCATAAAAATCAATTACCAAAAGGATTAAACTAAAAATTACAATAAAGATTAATGGATTATTTCGCATAAGTTTTTATTTTTCTGTTTAAGACGAATCTTATAAGTTTTTGTTCAGAAAATTATAAAAAAGCAAAGGTTGGATCAAGGTTGAAAAGTAATTATGAAGTGATTAACCCACGAATTAAATCGTGGGTTAATAGTTTATTTAAACTCTAACAACCCTCTCTTTTCTTTTTACCACCAGCTTTTTTTAGTTTAATTTTTGATGGTGCTTTAAGTGTAGGCATTTTCATTTGAGTTGTTGTTGCTTCAACCGAACCACTTTGCATTCCGCCACCAAAAAACTTACTAACTTCTGCAAGTTTGTTATGGTTGTGTTTTTGCTCCACAGATGGATTTACGCCACAAGTACATTGCGGAAATAGAACTTCTTTTTTCCAAGATTCCACTCCACCCTTTAGCATACTAACACTTTTATATTTGGCAGATTTCAAAAGGAACCAAGCTTGAGATGCAGTTCTTTCGCTTTCTCCATAAAGAATTATTTTTTCATTTCTCAATAAATCTGAACTCAACAATTGAGTTATCGGAACATTTTCAGAAGAAGGAATGTTGTATTTTTCAAACTTATTTTTCTTTCTAACATCAACTAAACGGTAATCATACTTTCCTTTAATTATCCAATCCGCTAAATCTACAGCATTAACTTCTGCAATATCTTTATCTGAAAGAAGAGCTATTTCTTTAGCATCAATAGTTGTTCTCGCTTTGCTAGTTGGATCTCCTGCAAAAACAGCAATAACTCCCAAAAGGATAGCTACTAAACCAATTCTTTTTCGCGGTGGTAGTTCTGCAAATTTCTTTAAAAACATTTTAACTCTCCTTAACTTGTGCAGCTTTTTTCTTTGCCATAAGTTTTTCTCCCCAATCGGCTCCTGTAAATCCAGCAATCGCCATGAGAATTACAACAAATAAAACTATTCCATAATCTATACCTAAAAATTCAGGTAAATTAATTTTGCCCATATGGGTTGAATTAAAAAAGTCTTCAATCCAAGGAAATATTTCACCAAACCCAAAAATCCCAAATAAACCACCTAAAGCATATACCATTGCATCAATTTTTCCAGTTGATATAGCAACGCTAGAAGTTCCAGGACAATAACCTCCAATTACAAAACCAATTCCTAAAATTAGTCCTCCAACAACTTGAGGTAGTAGATATGTCTCCCCAAAATAAACAAGTGATAAATCTAAAAAACCCATCCAACTTAAATAGAAAAGTCCTATCATAGCTGTAGTAATTGCAGTAAACATTACTTTAAATACTCGCATATCTGTAAAATAAAATTGTGCAGCCAGCATTCGTCCACTACCAAAACCACCTCTTTCAAAAAGAAAACCAAACGCAAGTCCAAGAACAAAAGCAACTATCAAACTTACTTCATCATTAAAATATCCGAATTTATAAAATGGTGCTATCATGTCCATTGCCTCCTTACCAGATAAGCGAATGCATAAGCTCCGGCAAATACTGCCATCATAAATGCCCATCCACCAACACTAAGTAGAGATCCACCTGTTAAACCTTGTCCACTTGTACAACCACGAGCCAACTTTGCTCCAAACCCCATAAAAGAACCACCAACAAAAGCAAAAAGGAGTCGTTTTTTATTTGTAAACCTAGGACCTTTTTCAATTACAAATTTATTTCTTCCGGCAATTGCACCAGAAATAAATCCTCCAATTACTATTCCAATTACTTCAAACATCAGCCAATTTTTTAATGGGTTACTTTCACCATCACCAAGATATCCCATATAAAAATTATTTCCTTCTACAGATGCTGGCGATATTTTTTCAACAGCAACAGCCGCAACTGTACTAAGTACACCTGAAGCTCCCATTCCCCGACCCATTATTACAAAAGTGGCTAACAAAACAAAACCGAGCAAAAGTCCAATTAGGTAAGGGTTTGTATAATGTATTGGAGTTATTTCTCCTTCTTGAACATTATCATGATGATGGTGGTGAAACCAATCTTTAAATTTGAACATATCTTTTCTCCAATCTAATTAATTAAAACAATAGCTTTAATTTAAAGCAAACCAATGACTGTACTGACCAGCCGAAACAATAACAAAACGTAAAATCAACCCTCCAACAATTACCATTAAAGGAGCCAATGGTGTATGATGAATTTTATTATTAACCGCCAACATCTGAATAAATAATGGAATAATAATTCCTAAGCCAATTACAAAAACCCAAAAACCGGCGGCAAATTTGCCTACCAACAATAAATCTGCAGCTGATGCTTGAACTTCTGTCGCTGTTTTTAATCCAATTATAAAAAGTGCAATAACAAAAAGTTCTATAATTAAAAATGCATTATCAGCTTTTGCCAATAGTACTCTTTCATAAGCATCTTTTGCAATTACATGAACAAAAGCAGCTGCTCCCGAAAGCCCTGAAATTAAAAATAGCAACCACAAAATTGAGGAACTCCAAAGTGGACGAGCACCAAGAGAACTAAGCAAAACACCTGTGTACAATCCAATGCCAGCTCCAAAAAACATGGTCAGTACTCCAAGAGACTTAATCCACGATGGTTTCTCTAAAAAACCTTTTTGCCATTTGGCAACTATCGGAAATTTATCTGTCAGCATTTTTGGTGGGCGTAACAGAATACTTGCAAAAAGAATTGGGTACACCAATACTAATATCCAAGACCCCCAAGACATTGCAGATGTTATTTCAAAAGTTGTATAAAGTCTCCAAACATAGAGTTTATGTTCAAGATCAAGAAACAAAGCAAACATGCCTATTGACAATAGAACAAGACTCATATAAGGCAAATAATAGCATGAACAATTTTTTTCTTCATGTCTTCCCTTAAACAAAAAATAACCAGAAATAAGCATCATTCCAGCAACCATTCCACCAAGAAAAAGATAAACTGGTATTTCCCAACCCCAAGCATGTAGTGTTGGATCAATTAAATGATTGTGTCTTGTTGTAGTAATTTCGTTCATAATTAACTTTCCTAAATTTTTACGTCAAATAAAATATATTTGGTTTAGTTCCCGCTTCTGGTAAAAGTGAATGATTTCTTCTTGATTGCAATAGTTTACTTACTTCACTATTTGGATCATCTAAATCTCCAAAGTACATGCAGTGAGTTGGACAAACAGAAACACATGCCGGATCTTCTCCCTTCTCAACTCTATGAATACAAAATGTGCATTTATCAACATAACCTTCCGGATGTACATATCTTGCATCATAAGGACAAGAAGCGATACAAGCCTTACATCCAATACATTCATCATGATTAACCAAAACAACTCCCCCAACATCGTGATAATGACTTGCTCCGGTTGGGCAACATGAAACACAAGGTGCATCTGTACAATGGTTACATCTTTCCGTTCTTATTTCCAACTCAATTGTTGGAAATTTTCCTTTAGCTTCAGTAGTTATCCAATCTCTACAAAATCCTTCAGGAACATTATTTTCTGCTTGGCAGGCAATTACACAATCTTGGCAGCCAACACATTTAGTGGTATCAATCACCATTCCATATCTTGCCATTTATGCCTCCAACTCAATTGTTACAAAATTCACATTCATTCCTGTACCACCCATTAATGGATCCATTTTATATTTTGTTATTAATTGTGAATCACTCGCTCCTTTATCAAATGTCTTTCTGTACATTTTTGCACGCTGTCCAAAACCATGAACCATATAAACACAATCCGTTCTAATTCTTTCCGTTGCCTTAATTTTTACTTTTCCGCTGCTAGCACCATCTTGATTCTTTAGCTTAACATACTCTCCATTTTTCAATCCCATTCTTCTAGCTACATCAGCATTCAACCAAACTTCATTCTCTTCCATTAAGTCTGATAAAAGAGGATTGGATTGAGTTTTGCTAAATGTATGAACCGGAGATCTACCAAACAATAACCTGAAGAAACCTGCTGGTGGTTCTTCCGGCTTTGTATATTTGGGAATTGGGTCAAATCCTTTTTCTTTCAATTGAGTTGAATAAAATTCAATTTTTCCAGATGGAGTATAAAATTCTGGTTCTTCATTTTTATCCAAATAAATTGGCTCTTCTTCTCCCTTTATTACACCTTTCTTTTGAAGTTCTGCTAAACTAAGTCCTGCACCTTTCAATCTTGTGTCAAGATATTCCTCAACATGTTTCCAAGGAAAATACTTTCCAAGCCCTAATTTTTCACCTAACTTTTTAGCAATCCACCAATTTGGTTTTTGATCATTTGGAGCATCCACTACCGGTTGACGAAGAGCAACAAAACTTTGTTTAAATAATGGAGTATTCAAATCATCATATCTTTCTAGATAAACCGTTTCTGGCAACACAACATCTGCCCAGCCAGCAATTTCACTTGGAACAACATCAACGACAACCATTAAATCTAATTTCTGAATTGCTGCTATTGTCTCTTCAGTATTTGGTAATGATTGTGTTAAGTTAGTTCCATAAACAAACCAACCTTTTATTGGATAAGGATTTTCTGTTAAAGTTGCTTCACGTAATCCTGTTGAAAGTTTTTCACCTTCTGCAAATGGATATTTATGATGAGGATTATCAGCAGCTTCTTTTTCAATTTTAGGATATTTTGGATATGGATATTTTGGAACACTTAAATTTGTTGGATTATAGAATCCACCTTTTTGTCCCCAATTTCCCATTAGTGCATTAAGCAGTGCAATTGCTCTACTTCTTTGGGCATCATCGCCATACCAAGTTGTATGTCTTCCTGGATGAATTAGAGTTGCCGGCATATATCTTGCCATTTCACGAGCAGTTTCTCTAATAACTTCTGGGTCTATAGTAGTTTCAATATAAGCCCACTCCGGAGTATATTTTGATACTTCATATTCAAACTGTTCAAAACCATAAGCATATTTTTCTATGAATTCTTTATTATAAAGTTTTTCAGTAACTAATACATTCATCCACGCAAGTAATAATGCCATATCTGTACCTGGCTTTATCGGCAGGTAATGTTTGGATTTACCAGCAGCAACAGAAAATCTTGGATCTACAGTAATTATTGTTGCATCTTTTTCAATCGCCTCAGCAAATTCTTGCACTTGAGTATTATGCATATTCTCACCAAGATGAGAACCAATCAAGACCAAACATTTTGTGTTTTCAATATCCGTTCTTTCCGGAGAACCAATTACATCGCCATAAGTTAATTCAAACCCAACTTCTCTTGGTCCACGACATTGTGCAAAAGATGGAGCTGTTAAATTGGGAGTTCCATAAGCTTTCATAAGATGTTTTAGAAATGCACCACCAACACCATGACTAAATAACGCCATTGATTCTGGACCATACTCAGCTTTCATCTTTTTCATTTTCATAGCAATATGATCTAAAGCCTCATCCCAAGTAACCTCAACAAATTTTTCTTCACCTCTTTTACCTTTTCTCATTAAGGGAGCTTTTAATCTACTCTTATCGAAGTGAGCACCAATTCCACCTGTTCCTCTTGGACAAAGTCTTCCATTGCTCAAAGGATCTTCTGGATTTCCTTCTATCTTCCAGAGTTCACCATCCTTTAAATATGCAACTGCTCCACACTTCCAAAAACAAATATCGCAGTACGTTGGAATTTTTTGAATTCCTTTAACTTTTTTACCGGTTTTAATTTCAATTTTTTCAGATCCTTTAACAACAGAGCTCATTGATGTAACTGCCACGGCTGCACCAAAACTTGCTCCGGATATTTTAAGAAATCGTCTTCTTGATAGTGAATTCATTAATTATAGTCCTGATATTTTTTTTATTAAATCTTTTATTGAACCACATTGAGAATACTCTGTATAAACTTCACATTCCTTGCAATCTCTATTTTCACAAACTGTGTTCGGGTGAGAAAATGTCCAGCACGGTTGTTCATGACTTTGAAAAGCGTTACAAACTTTTCTATCTTCATCAGAACATTTTACAACATCCCAACATGGAATTAGAGAATACATTGCTTTAATTCCGTTAATACTAATTTTTGATTCGTTAATTGCTCTACGAATACATCTTAAGCGATGAAGATCATCTTCTGAATAAATTCTTTGATTGCCATCAGTTTTATGAGGAATTATCAACCCTTCTTTCTCGTACATTCTTAATGTAGGAATAGAAATTCCCAACATTTGTGCTGCAGTACGAATTGGATAAATTGGAATATTTGTATCTATCTGATTTTGCATAACATTCAATTAGTTGATATTTACAACTATCAACTATCTTGCCATTCTTAAATATTAGCATTTTGGGTTGGAATTGATTGTGAAGGTTTTATTGTCTCTAATAATTGAGAAAAGAGAAGAATTAAATTATCTTGTTTTAGAAATAAAGGATGTGGTGTCAAGTTATAACATTTGATAAAAAAATCAAAATAAGTCCAATTGGAGCCATTTTTAATTGTTACATCTACTATATTTTTCGTTCGTCTAAATTTGCTTGATTATAAACTAAGTATTAGTTAATTTATTTAATCTTCAATGTTATATAATCACCAATTTGTTTAACCAAAAAACATGAATGGGAAAACCATCAAAAATCAACCCACCATAAAACATTCATTTCTTTTTTCCGTAAAAATATACTTTAACAATCTTACAGAATTTTTAATTAGATAAATAAGAAAGGAGGGAGTTCTAAAAAGAAGAGTAAATTAATTAACAATATTTTTTAATAGGAGGATTCATGAAAAAATCTCAATCTAACAGTAAGTTCAAAATATTTTTTGTTTCTATTTTGTCAATTTTGCTTTTAGCTGCTTTTTCTTCCAGTCTGTTTGCTGGATCATATATTGTAATTGCTAAAGAACAGGCCTTCAATAGACAAATGGTTAGTAAAATTAAGTCTTTGGGCGGTAAGTTTTCAAAAGTTCATTCAAAATTTGGATTTGCAATTGTAAGTTCAAATAGCAAAACCTTTGAAAAAGATGTAGAAAAACTTTCAAGTATTAGATCAGTTATAAAAGATACAAAAGTTCAGTGGATTGATCCTAAACGAGAAGTATTTGCCGCTGATGGTGTACCAAGTCCACCTTATACTGGCGATGACGATTTCTTTTTTGATTTACAATGGGGACATGATGCGATAGATGCAACTGAAGCTTGGGCAACTGGTGCTACAGGTGCTGGAGTCAGAGTAGCAGTATTAGATGATGGTATTGATTCTGATCATCCAGACATAGCTCCAAATTTAAATGTTGGACTTAGTACTTCTTTTGTTCCAGGTCAAACTTTTGAGTATAATGAAAATTATCCAGGTGATGCATTTAGTCATGGAACTCATACTTCAGGAACTATTCTTGCCGCGGATAATGCATATGGAACTATTGGTGTAGCTCCAAATGCAGAATTAGTTATGATTAAAGTTTTGGATTCATATACAGGTTCTGGAAGTTTTTCTTGGATCCTAAACGGAATGGCTTACGCAGCTGATATTGGAGCTGACGTGATTAGCATGAGTATTGGTGGATATGCAGAAATGACAGAAGAAAACGCTGAGTTTTTATATGTTTTTGGTAGAACAACTCTTTATGCTTGGTCAAAGGGAGCTACTTTAGTTGCGTCTTCAGGTAATGATGGTGCTAATCTTGATAATTACCCTGGTCTTCTACATCTTCCTTCTGATGCACCTAAAGTTATTGCGGTATCAGCAACTGCTCCAATTGGTTGGGCTGCTGACTTTAACACCAGTTTAGATAATTTAGCAAGTTATTCTAATTATGGATTAGATCATGTTGATTTTGCTGGACCAGGAGGAGACTATGTTTATCCTGGAAGTGAATCATGTGTAGTAGCAGGTTTATCTCGTCCTTGTTATGTTTTTGATTTTGTTTTTAGTACTGGTTCAGCAGGTGCTTGGTATTGGAGTGTTGGAACAAGTATGGCAGCTCCTCATGTTTCTGGTGTTGCAGCTCTAATTATTGGCGAAGCTGGTGGTTCATTAAAACCCGATGCAGTTTTCCAAGTACTTAGAAGAACCTCAGATGATATAGGTCCAAGAGGAAAAGATGAGTTTTTTGGTTATGGCAGAGTTAACGCTCTTAGTGCTGTAAAAAGAATTCAAAGATTTAATAAAGAAGCAGCAGTTGCTAACACTGAAGATTTATTACCAACGACTTATAGTATAGATCAAAACTATCCAAACCCATTTAATCCAACAACAACGATTAACTTCTCAATTCCAGAAGATAATTTTGTATCAATAAAAGTATATGATATGTTGGGAAGATTGGTTTCTGATTTGGTAAACGAAAATAAAGAGGCTGGCTTTTATACATATAATTTTGATGCTAGTAATCTATCAAGCGGAATGTATATTTACACAATTAAGTCTGGAAACTTCCAAGATACTAAAAAACTCATTTTACAAAAATAATTGTTAATTCAAATTTCCAAAAGTCGGCACTTAACTGTGTCGACTTTTACTTTAAATAACTATTTATTATTAAATCTTATCTCAGCTGAATTATTTTCTAATTTTAAAACACCGCGTGGACAAACTTCTGAACAAACTCCGCAGCCGACACAACTTGCCCTTACAATATTTTCACCTCTTTGCGCATATGATCGAACATCTATTCCCATTTCACAATATGTTGAACAATTTCCACATGAAATACATTGATCTCCATTTGTTGTAATTCTAAATTTTGATTTTGTTCTTTGAAACAAACCAAGTATTGCCGCCATTGGGCAACCAAACCGACACCAAACTCTACTACCCATAATTGGATAAAAGCCTACTCCTATTACTCCGCTAAACATTGCCCCAATTAAAAACCCGTATGTTTTAGAAAATGACATTGATAGGTTTCCTAAAATTTCACCTTTGTAATATGAGTTAATCCAAACCAAAATTGTTGTGACAACAATAAAAACAAGTATTGAATAAATCATCCATCTTTCAATCTTCCAAGCATTCAAAGATTTATCAGATAAGTGCCGAAATGTATCTCCTGCAGTTTCTGCCAAAGCTCCGCATCCACAAACCCAAGAACAATACCAGCGCTTACCAAAAAAATACGATAGAATTGGTGTGGCAATAAACGTCATACCAGCTCCCCAAAAAGCCATAAAATATCCTAACCCTCCACTCTTTGTTAAATAAGAAACTGAGCCAGGAAATAAATAATGATATTTAAGTGGCCAGAAATAACTAAAATAAAATTCAGGTTGGTTTAATCGTAGTAGTATTGCTGGAATTAAAAACGCAAACCCTAATTGAAAAAACATTACAGAAAGAGTTCTAAAAATTTGGTATTTATTGTGTCGCTTATTGATTAAAACCCTTACACCCATTATTAAAACTGCAAGAGTATAAAATGTTCCATACAAAAACCATTGATCCGCTTTTGTTCCCCTCAACCAATTACTAAGTGGATCAACAAGTTTTATCCAACCCTGAAGAGTTGAAGAATACCAATATAGTAAAACATAAAAACCTGTAATAACAATTCCAAGCAGCCATGCACCAGCTTTACGCGATGTAAAACTATTAAAAAACATTCCATTATTTTTTACTCCAGCTGGAGAATCTGATATTTTTGGAATAAAATATATTAAAGCTCCTAATGAAACCGAACCAAACGTTAAAAAGAAAAAAAGCAATGGATTATTATTTGAAAATCCAGTTAAACTAATGATAAATGCTAAAGATCCAACTCCCACTAATGTTAATCCAAGCTTCTCAATAAATCCAAGATTATTATTTCCATTTTTATTATGGTTCTGTGTATAAATATTTAGTGGTTGAAGATCTAATTGTTTCATTCTTTTTTCCAAGGTATAGATTAATTAATTTGTTCCGTTCTCAATAATTTATTTTCTTATAAAATTCTTATACTAAATCTTTTGGTTTTTAGTTTTAACTGGTTTTGTGGATTTTCAAAGTTAAACTTTTCAATTATCTCCTCTTCATGTTTATCAAAAAATTCAGGATCAAAGTTTGCTTCACCTAAATTTTCTAATATGTAATGAATTGACTTATTCTCCTCAATCCATCTTTCAAAAACTTTATGGCGTAAACGAATACCAAAAACATTTAGTCCAACAAACGAAAAGCCTGTTTCATTAAAAACAATAAGAAGGGATTTTTTACCAGAATCATGAACCCAATAAAATATCTTTTCTCCTTCTCTTGGTGTGTTTCTAACAAATCCATACGTCTGGTATTCTATATCTAAAAACTTTGCTGAGTTAAACCAGATACCTCTTTCATACTTTGTTCTATTGCCACAAATTGTTTTTGCTAAAACTTCTCCGTGCATTCTTCCTGTGTACCAAAGTTGCTCAAAACGATTTCGTTCACCCTCAACGTCAGCTTTTATTTCAATACAATCTCCCACGGCAAAGATGTTTGGAATATTTGTTTCTAAAAAATCATTAACCAAAACTCCTCTGTTAGTTTCAACTTTGGAATCTTTAATGAAACCAATATTCGGAGAAACTCCTGGAGTTAGGCCAACAATTTCACATTTAATTTCTTCGTCCTTATCTGTTAAAATTGATTTTACACGTCCATCATCTCCTGCAACAATTTCTTTCAGATTGGTCTCAAACTTAATATCTATTCCTTGTTCTATAATATGTCGACTTACCAACGCCGCATCTTCTTTTGGCAAAATATTATCCCAGAACAACTTTTCACGAATTACAAATGTTACATGAATTCCTCTTGAGTGAAGCATTTCCGCAAGTTCAATTCCAATTAAACCTCCACCTATAATTATAGCACTTTTTGCATCCTTCACATTTTTCTCTAACAACTCAAGATCTTGAATTGAGTAAAGTCCTTGCACTCCTGGCAAATCTTGTCCTGGCCAGCCAAACTTATTAGAAACAGAACCCGTTGCTATCACAAGTTTGTCATAGTTTATATTTTTTCCATCATCCAACTTTAAAGAATTTTTGTCAGTATCAATGGAGTTCACTTTTCCAAAAATTAAGTCGATTCTATTTTTCTCCCAAAACCAATCTTCATAAGGTTTTGTGTTCTCATACTTCATATGCCCCATAAAAATATACATGAGTGCCGTTCGGGAAAAAAAATATTTTGTTTCCGAAGAAATGATTGTGATTTTCATATCACTTTTTTTGCGTACGTACCTTGCCGTTGTAACTCCGGCAATTCCATTCCCAATTATTACTAGGTGTTCCATTGGTTTTGTTCCCAAGGTTTTTAATTGTAAACTTTAATGTATGAGAAAAGATGATTGGTAGATGTTAAATAGAAGACAGTTCTGTTTGAAATAAAATGTTTTATAAACGTTCAATGTTAGCACAGATCTCTTTTAAAGCCTGTTTACTTATTTTTAGATTATTAGAATCTACTCCATCAATAATTTCGGCAAGGGTTTCTTGAGCAACTTTTATGCTTATTTCTTTTAGCTCTGTTGAACGCTCAGTTAAGAAAATATTTTTATTTCTCTTATCCTTTATTCCTTGTTCACGAAGTATAAAACCATTCTTCTCCATATTGTTGAGAAGACGAGTCATACTTGTTTTATCCTTAGAAAAAACATTAGCAATTTTTTGTTGTGATATTCCATCTTCGTTCCAAAGATGTGTTAGCACAGACCATTGTTGCGGAGTGATTGAAATATTTTCATTTTCAAAATTATATCTTAATCGGTTTTCAATTAGTCTTCCAGTTTTAACTAAAATAAAACCTAACGATTCATTAAAGTTATATTTTATCTTTTTTTGGTTGTGCATACAACTAAAATATTAAATTGATTTGGTTTTTCAAAGAAGAACTCTTAGAATAATTTAAATGAGTGTGTTTGTTTTTTAGAGGATGTTTATTTATTTTCTATCTGACACTTTTACAATAATATATATTTATAAAGCATTTGTGTTTTTATAAAAACAATTGATAAGACAAATCAGAAAGAGGAAATTATGAATGATGCAGAACCAAAAGTTACTGGAATCGGTGGAATTTTCTTCCGTTCAAAAAATCCTAAAGAAACAAGAGAGTGGTACGGCAAAAACTTAGGTCTTGCAATAAATGATTTTGGTTCTCCTTTTGAATTTAGGAATGCAAACCGACCAGAAGAATTAAATTATTTAAATTGGAATCCATTTGAGGAAGAAACCGAATACTTTGCACCTTCTGAGAAAGAGTTCATGATAAATTATAGAGTGCAAAATATTGAAGGTTTGGTTGCCAATCTCAAAAAAAATGGAGTAACTATAGTTGATGAAATTGAAGCATTTGATTACGGAAAGTTTGTTCACATAATGGATCTTGAAGGAAATAAAATTGAACTTTGGGAACCGATTGATCGTGTATTTACTGAAATGGGTGGAGAAACAACAAAATAGCATTTAACTCTGGTGGTCAGAAATAAATTCCTTAAGTGTTTTTGTTGTAGAATCAATTTTTTTTAATTCTAGCAAATAGTCATCAGTTATTCTGTCTATTATTTCCACATAAATTTTTTCTTTGTTTTCGAAATAATTATAAATGGTACCTTTGCCAAACTCAGCTGCTTCTGCAATGTCTTCCAACTTAGTTTTGTCATATCCTTTTTCTGCAAATAAATTTGCTGCTGTGTCAAGAATTTCAAAACGTTTTAACAACCGTTCTCTTTCTTTTCTTGTCAGATTTTTATTTTTTTCTAAAAACTTTATCATTATAAAATTACAGAGGTCAGTAGTTAATTACATATAATTTCAGTTTGATAAATTTTATTAGAGTTTATCATTCTCTCAATTAAGTTATTGAATATGTTTGGTTTAGTTCGAGAACGATTTAGTCTGTAACAAAACTC
>Ga0209633_10002840_pt1 | contig 16428 bp, 15 predicted proteins | sample Cruoilmetagenom1_FD_187290 | JGI IMG/M metagenome (GOLD analysis project Ga0209633, IMG submission 187290) | Oil polluted marine microbial communities from Coal Oil Point, Santa Barbara, California, USA - Sample 1 (SPAdes) (version 2) | ecosystem: Environmental > Aquatic > Marine > Oil seeps ... | reverse complement strand
ATAGGCATTAAAATTATCTGAAGGATTTAAAAATGAAAACTCGTGTTGTAAACCAGCCCCGAGCACTCGGGGTTGTATTTTAGACATACTTGATAAATTAAAACCCCGATTTTTGAGTATTCGGCTCGTTTTCGGGGTTTTGTTTGTCTAATTTACAACTTATTTAGCTGATATACAAATAGTTATTTGCTTACGAAAGTGCCTAAGTAAGCCTAAAATTAGGTAGGTATAACTAATCAAACAAATCAGAAGATAAATAACGGTCACCCCTATCACAAATAATAGCAACCAACACGCCTTTATCTAAAGTTTCTGCTAATTTTAAAGCAGCGGTAACAGCACCACCACTACTCATGCCGGCAAAAATCCCTTCTTCTTTGGCTAATCTTTTTGTCATTGCTCTAGCCTCTTGTTCGCTAACTTCAATAGTCTGATCTACTTTTGAAGCATCAAAAATTTTAGGTAAATAAGCTGTTGGCCATTTTCGTATGCCTGGTATTTTAGAATTATCAGCTGGTTGAGCGCCTACAATTTGTATGTCACTATTTTGTTCTTTTAAAAAAGTTGATACCCCCATAATTGTTCCTGTTGTTCCCATAGCAGAGACAAAATGAGTGATACTCCCTTCAGTATCTTTCCATATTTCAGGCCCGGTTGTTTTATAATGTGCTTTCCAGTTGTCATGATTTGCAAATTGATTGAGCATAATATATCCTTCGCCTGCAACTTTTTTATCAGCATAATCTCTTGAGCCTAAAATTCCTGTATCTGAAGAAGTGAGCGTAACTTTAGCTCCATAAGCTTCCATCGTTTGAATACGTTCTTTGGTTGAATTTTCGGACATTACCAGTTCAATGTCAATATCAAAAGCATTGGCAATCATAGCCAATGCAATACCAGTATTCCCACTGGTAGCTTCAATTAATTTATCACCTTTTTTAATTTCATTTCTATCGATAGCAGATTTGACCATATTATAAGCGGCTCTATCTTTTACACTACCTCCAGGATTGTTTCCTTCTAATTTTAATAATAGCGTAATATTTTTATTCTGTATTAACCGACTCGTTTTAACTAATGGAGTATTCCCAATAAATTGTAAAAAGCTTTTTGTTTTCAAAATCATTAATTTTTAGACTTTAATTTAGTTTCAGAGGTATGATATACCAATGAATTTTCTGGAATTGATGCTGTTATCCAAACATTGCCACCAATAGTACAATTTTTACCAATAACAGTTTTACCTCCTAAAATAGTTGCATTTGCATAAATAGTAACATTGTCTTCTACAGTAGGATGTCTCTTTACATTTTGCATGTCTTTAGATACTTGTAATGCACCCAACGTAACACCTTGATAGATTTTTACATGATCTTTAATAATTGTGGTTTCTCCTATAACAATACCAGTACCATGATCTATAAAAAAATGTTTCCCAATTTTTGCACCGGGGTTGATGTCAATTCCCGTTAACCGATGCGCATATTCACTCATTAGTCTAGGTATCAAAGGCATATCTATTAAATAGAACTCATGACTAAATCGATACACCGCAATAGCATAAAAACCAGGATATGCGAGATATACTTCTTCTATATTATTTGCTGCAGGGTCATTATCTAAAATCTCTTGTGCATCTAAATTTAGTTTTTCAATGATCTCGGGTAATTTAGCGAGAAAAGCTTTCCAAACAACTTCACAAGATACTTCAGGATCAAAACAAGCAATGGTTGTAATTTCATCAAAATCTTTCCCTAATTGTTGTATGTTTTTAGCAACAGAGATATTTGCATCAAAAAGCGTATGAAATAAGTTGTCTGTAAATATTTCAGTTTTTCTTTTAAGACTAAAATCAAGATTTGGTCTCTTTTTGTGAGCTTCTATTTTTTTTATAATGGAATCTAGTGGCATAAATTTTAATAGGTATATTTAATTTATATCAATCGTTTTTATGTTTGATTATGGTTAGTTAAAAAAAATTACCATTCCTTACAAACTTCTTCAAAAGGTACTCTAAAACGATCACCATAAATACCTTCAGGTTTTCTAACACCACAACCAATTACCATATTTATTTCTGCTCCGTAGGGAAGATCTAACAAGCGTTTAATTTTGGCTGTGTCAGTACCTTCCATCGGGCATGTATCATAACCAATTGCTGCCATACTCAGCATAAAAGTTTGTGCCGCCAATCCTGCACTTTTGTGAACAACTACACGTATATCTTTAGCTCTAACCTCTCTGTACATCGGCCTAAACAATCCGATAAGAAAAGACATAACATATTTTAACCATCCAAAAATTCCAAGAAAATCAGTATAAGTAAACGGAATTATTTTTCCATAATAATTTCGAATCACTTTTTCTCTACTACTTTGTTCTGATTTGGGTTTTGGCTTGTAAAGAGTATCTACATGTTTTAAATTGGCATTAACTCTTTTTCTCCATAAATCCTTACGAGTAATTATAACAACTAATTGTTGGGCAGTTTTAGCAGCTTTTTGATCAAAACATAGAGGCGCCATTTTATTTTTAATTTCATTTGAAACAATATGATGAAACTCCCAAAGCTGCATGTTGCTGCTGTTTGGTGCCAAAGTTGCTTGTCTAAGGCATTGCTTCACTTTTTCAATATCAAGAGGTTTTTCAGCATCAAAAATTCGAACTGAACGTCTATAATTGATTGCTTCTGAAACACTTTTTTCTTGAATCATTAATGGAATTTTTTTGTTATTAATCTCAAATTTAATTATTTTTTGAAGGTAGTTAGAAATATCTATCTTCAATTAGAATGTATAAAATTAAATCTGTGCGATTTTAGTTTCTTGTTGAAATTCAGAAATTCTCGCATTCATATGATTAAACCACAACGGAGGAATTAATGAGAGAACCATCATGCCCGGATAACCTGTTGACATTTGAGGGCTTTCGGGTAAAGATTTTAATACTTGATAAGGTTTACTACCATTATAATGATGGTCAGAATGTCTCGATAAATTAAACAGGAGCAATTTACCTAAAATATGATCTGAGTTCCATGAATGATGATGTCTTACTTTTTCATATCTACCGTGTTCGTTTTTTTGACGAACTAAACCATAGTGCTCTATATAATTTACTGTTTCTAATTGTAGAATACCAATTATAGCTGCTAATATAAAACTCGATAAAACATACCATCCGAAGAAATAGTAAATTGTAAGCACACCAATGAGATTAGCAATAGAATAAACAATCATTTTGTTATGTAAAGAAAAACCGTTTTTCTGTTCATTATGCAACCTTTTATTTTCTATTTGCCATGCTTGAATATAACTTGTAAAATGTGATCGAATCCAAAAGAGATATAAAGGCTCATTTTTTCTCGCAGTTGCGGCATCTTTTGGGGTAGCCACATTGAAATGATGCCCGCCGTTATGATAAGGTAAAAAATGAGTGTTTAAAGAAGTTAACAGCATCAACTCTCCCAAAAATTGTTCTACTCTATGGTGTCTATGGCCCAATTCATGTCCAACATTAATTCCAAAAACACCACAAAGCACACCCATTGACATAACTCTACCAATATATTCAAATGTTGTTAACGATTCTTGAATTGCATAAAAAAAGAAATATAGTATCCCTAATTGTACAGGTACAGTAACATATAAAATCCAATTATATAATTTGTTTTCTTTTTCAAATTTGGCAGTTTCTTTGTCAAAATTTTTGCTGTCAGTTTTAAAAAATAATTCTAATATTGGTACAATACCAAAAGCTAATAATGCAGGTAAAAAAGTTAATATACCTTTAGAAGTAAAAGAAATATAAGCCGCAATAGGTAATATATAGGCTAATAAGTATTTTAATCTTTTCATGTAGATTACATTTGCTATAAAGCTACAAAAATAAAAATAATGTCAATCGGTTTGTTTTTTTGAAAATTAATTCAAATATTTGTAGCGTAAGTATGAAAATAAATACACAAAATATCATTTCTATTATGGCTATCGTGATTAAAGTATCACATGGTTGAGGAATGTTATTTTATTAAATATAAATAAAAGCTTTCCAGAAACGGAAAGCTTTTTTTAATTGAAGAAGGTTCGTCCTGATGTAGTTATCAAGAATTCAAAGATTATGTTTAAAAAAAATAATACCATAAATAGTGTCATTATTAGCTCACCACCGAGTTGATACAGATAATTAGTGTAATTATGAAACCTGTGTCAACTAAGACACAGGTTTTTTTATGAGTTGACCATAATAAAAAATTGCAGTTAAAATGCTTGTAATAAATACTTTATAAAACATATAAAATATTGAATTTAATACCTAATAATAAAGAGTTTAAATAAAAACATCGTAAAAATTTAATTTCGAAAATCGAAATGTATTCTAAGAATATATGTTTGAATTAGAAATGTCTTTTCTAAAGCATTGAAGAGGTCATCTAAAATAAAAGAAGATAATGATAAATAAATATAGTAAAACTGTTACTCAAGATCCTACACAACCCGCTGCTCAAGCGATGTTATATGCTATCGGACTCACCGAAGAAGACTTGAAAAAACCTTTTGTCGGTATTGCCAGTACAGGTTATGAAGGTAATCCGTGTAATATGCATTTAAATGACTTGGCAAAACTGGTAAAAAAAGGAACTCAAGAGGCCGATTTGGTAGGGTTGATCTTTAATACTATTGGAGTAAGTGATGGTATTTCTATGGGAACTCCAGGTATGCGTTACTCTTTGCCTTCTCGCGATGTTATTGCTGATTCTATGGAGACTGTTGTTCAGGCAATGAGTTATGATAGTTTAATTACGGTAGTTGGATGTGATAAAAATATGCCAGGAGCATTGATAGCAATGTTGCGTTTAAATAGACCATCTATTTTAGTATATGGAGGTACCATCGCTTCAGGTTTATACAAAGGAAAAAAATTAGATATAGTTTCAGCGTTTGAAGCTTGGGGTAGTAGAGTTGCTGGTACGATGTCTGAAATAGATTATAAGCAGATTGTTAAAAAGGCATGTAATGGAGCAGGAGCATGTGGAGGGATGTACACTGCAAATACAATGGCATCTGCTATTGAAGCTATGGGGATGGCATTACCCTATAATTCATCAAACCCCGCTCAAAGTTGGGAAAAAGAAACAGAAAGTATTCTCGCTGGTAAGGCAATGCGCCACCTTCTAGAAAAAGATATTAAACCATTAGACATTGTTACCAAAAAATCTTTAGAAAATGCGGTGAGACTCGTTACTATTTTAGGAGGTTCAACCAATGCTGTATTGCATATATTGGCAATAGCAAGAGCTGCTGATATTGAATTCACATTAACAGATTTTCAACGAATTAGTGATACGACACCGTTCTTAGCAGATTTAAAACCTAGCGGACAATATCTCATGGAAGATGTTTATGAAATAGGGGGGATTCCTGCAGTATTGAAATATTTATTACAAAAAGGCTTATTACATGGAGATTGTTTAACCGTTACCGGAAAAACATTGGCAGAGAATCTTAAAGATGTTCCTGAGTTGACAGAAAATCAAGAAGTCATTAAACCTATTGAAAATCCAATAAAAGTTACAGGACATTTACGAATGTTATACGGTAATATCGCACCAAATGGTTCTGTAGCAAAAATAACAGGAAAAGAAGGGCTAGTCTTTATAGGAAAAGCGAAAGTTTTTGAAGGAGAATTTGCTGCAAACGATGGTATTCGTGACGGTAAAGTTGAAAAAGGAGATGTGATTGTCATTAGATATGAAGGTCCTAAAGGTGGTCCCGGAATGCCTGAAATGTTAAAGCCTACTGCAGCAATTATGGGTGCCGGATTAGGTAAAGATGTAGCCTTGATTACTGATGGAAGGTTTTCTGGAGGGACGCACGGATTTGTAGTGGGTCATATTACGCCAGAAGCGCAAGAAGGAGGAGCAATTGCATTACTTAAAGATGGCGATGAAATTACCATTAATGCAGAAACAAATACTATATCAGTAAATATATCTGATAAAGAATTGAAAGAAAGAAAAACTGTTTGGAAACAACCAGCATTAAAATTTAATAAAGGCGTATTGTATAAATATGCTAAAACAGTTTCATCAGCATCGCAAGGTTGTGTAACTGATGAATTCTAATTCCCGTAAAAGCTAGAATCTCATAAGATAAATTAAGTATGAATACACAAACACAAACAGTTCAGGTAACTACAGAAGAAAAGCCAACAACTAGTAAAGCTGAAAAAATTTCTGGCTCAGAAGCAGTTATCAAATGTTTATTGGCAGAAGGAGTTGATTTATTATATGGCTATCCGGGAGGTGCAATCATGCCAATTTATGATGAATTGTATAAATATCAAGAGAAATTACACCACGTATTGACTCGTCATGAGCAAGGTGCTACACATGCAGCACAAGGCTATGCCAGAGTAACGGGTAAAGTAGGTGTCGCAATGGCAACCTCAGGTCCAGGTGCTACAAATTTAGTAACAGGTATTGCCGATGCTCAGATAGATTCTACACCGATGGTTTGTATTACGGGTCAGGTAGCAAGTCACCTTTTAGGTTCAGATGCTTTTCAGGAAACAGATATCATAGGTATTTCTACACCTGTAACAAAATGGAATTATCAAATTACCAAAGCAAGTGAAATTCCTGAAATAATGGCAAAAGCATTTTATATTGCTAGATCTGGTCGTCCCGGTCCGGTTTTAATTGATATTACCAAAGACGCTCAATTTGGTGAAGTAGATTTTTCTTATAAAAAATGTGAAAAAGTTAGGAGTTATAAAGCGATACCTGAATTGGATATTGACAAGATAAAAGAAGCTGCTGACTTGATTAATAGTGCCAAAAAACCATTTATAGTTTTTGGTCAAGGTGTAATTTTAGGTGAAGCTGAAAAGGAGTTTAAAACATTCATAGAAAAAACGGATATACCTTCCGCATCTACATTATTAGGGTTATCTGCTTTAGAAACTAAACATCGATTAAATGTTGGATTGGTCGGTATGCATGGTAATTATGCACCTAATGTGTTGACGAATGAGTGTGATGTGTTAATTGCTATCGGTATGCGATTTGATGATCGGGTTACGGGTAATTTAGAAACGTATGCCAAACAAGCAAAAGTGATTCATTTTGATATTGATCCTGCAGAGATTGATAAGAATGTAAAAACGGATGTCGCTGTTTTAGGTGATGTAAAAGAAACGCTTGCCGAAATACTTCCTTTTGTAACGAAAGAAAATCATGTTACATGGTTACTAGAGTTTCAAAAACTATATGATATTGAACTTGAAAAGGTGATTAATGATCAATTGAATCCTACGAAAGAAGGATTAACTATGGGGGAAGTGTTAGCAGGAATTAATAAAGAAACCAAAGGAGACGCTGTAATAGTTTCTGATGTTGGTCAACATCAAATGTTTGCTTGCCGCTATGCAGATTTTATAAATACTAGAAGTAATATAACTTCAGGAGGATTAGGAACCATGGGGTTTGCATTACCAGCTTCTATTGGAGCTAAAATGGGTGCACCAAATAGAGAGGTAATTGCTATAATTGGTGATGGTGGTTATCAAATGACAATACAAGAATTAGGTACCATACTTCAAACAGAAGTAGCTGTAAAAATTGTTGTTTTAAATAATAGCTTTTTAGGAATGGTTCGTCAGTGGCAAGAATTATTCTTTGACAGAAGATACGCTTCTACAGTTATGAAAAACCCAAATTTTGTGAAAATAGCCGAAGGATATGGTATTGAAGCAACCAGGGTATCAAAACGTGAAGATTTAACTGATGCGATAAAGACAATGATTGCTTCAGAAAATTCTTACTTTTTGGAAGTTATAATTGAACAAGAAGGCAATGTGTTCCCAATGATACCAACAGGAGCAAGTGTTTCAGATATAAGATTAAGTTAATTATGGAGGAAAAACAATTATATACAGTATCGGTTTATACCGAAAATAATATCGGAATATTAAATCGCCTTTCTGCAATATTTTTAAAACGTCATATTAATATTGAGAGTATGACGGTTTCTAAATCGGAAATTGATAATGTGCATAGGTTTACTTTTGTTGTTGTCATGACTGAAACATTAATTCGAAAAGTAGTTGGGCAATTAGAGAAACAAATTGAAGTGATAAGAGCATTTTATCATACGGAAGATGAAATAATATATCAAGAAACAGCTTTGTTTAAAGTTTCTACTGAGCATCTATATGATGAAGAAATACAAAATAAATTAAAATTTAGAAGAGCTAATATAGTAACCATTACAGAGCGTTTTTTCGTTCTTGAAGTTTCTGGGCTAAAAGAAGATATTGATAGATTATATGATAAATTGAAGCCTTATGGTTTATTGCAATTTGTTCGTTCAGGACGTATCGCAATCACAAGACCTAAAATGGCAATTTCAGAATTATTACAAGAAATGAATTAAAAAGAATAAAGAACAAAAAAATGACAAATTATTTTAACACACTTCCATTACGTTTACAATTAGAGCAATTAGGTATTTGTGACTTTATGGATGCATCCGAATTTGGTGAAGGCGTACATAAATTAAAGGATAAGAAAATTGTTATAGTGGGTTGTGGTGCACAAGGTTTAAATCAAGGGTTGAATATGCGTGATTCTGGATTAGATATTTCTTATACATTAAGAGAAAGTGCTATCAAAGAGCAAAGAGCATCTTATAAAAATGCTGTCGAAAACGGATTCAAAGTTGGAACTTATGAAGAATTGATTCCTACGGCAGATCTAGTTTCAAATCTAACACCTGATAAACAACATACATCAGTAGTGAATGCAATTATGCCTTTAATGAAAAAAGGCGCTACATTGTCTTATTCTCATGGATTTAATATTGTGGAAGAAGGCATGGAAATCCGTAAAGACATCACAGTAATAATGATTGCGCCTAAATGTCCGGGTTCTGAAGTTAGAGAAGAGTATAAAAGAGGCTTTGGTGTGCCAACATTAATTGCGGTACATCCTGAAAATGATCCGAACGGAGACGGATTTGAACAAGCAAAAGCTTATGCTGCTGCAACTGGAGGTGATAGAGCAGGCGTATTACATTCATCATTCGTAGCTGAGGTAAAATCAGATCTAATGGGTGAGCAAACTATTCTTTGCGGATTGTTACAAACAGGCTCTATCCTTTTATTTGATAAAATGGTAGATAAAGGTATAGATGCCGGATATGCTTCTAAACTAATTCAATATGGTTGGGAAACAATTACTGAAGCACTAAAACATGGCGGAATTACGAATATGATGGATCGTTTGTCGAACCCTTCAAAAATAAAGGCATTCAATCTAGCTGAAGAGTTAAAACAGATTATGAGACCCTTATTCCAGAAACATATGGACGATATCATGAGTGGTCATTTTTCTAAAACCATGATGGAAGATTGGGCTAATGGAGATAAAAACTTACTGTCTTGGAGAGAAGCAACAGGAGAAACTGCTTTTGAAAAAACGGCAGCAACTACAGCAGAGATATCTGAACAAGAATATTTTGACAATGCTGTTTTAATGGTAGCGTTTGTAAAATCTGGTGTAGAATTAGCTTTCGAAACCATGACCGAAGCGGGTATTAAACAAGAATCTGCCTATTATGAATCTTTACATGAAACCCCATTAATTGCAAATACAATTGCAAGAAAAAAGCTGTTTGAAATGAACAGAATTATTTCTGATACCGCTGAATATGGTTGTTATCTTTTCGATCATGCCTGTAAACCGTTATTGAAAAATTTCATGGCGACCATTGATACAGATGTTATCGGAACTGCTTATGGATCAGGAAAAGATAATAGTGTAGATAATCAAGAACTAATAGCTGTAAATAAAAGTATTCGCCAGCATCCGGTTGAAAAAATTGGAGCTAGTCTTCGAGATTCTATGACCGCTATGATAAAAATAGTGTAGTCAATTTAGCTTGAATTGAGAATGTCTCCCTGAGCATTTCCGAGATGTAAAAATGTATTTTCATCGAAGGTAACAAGCGAAACTTGTCGAAGGGTTATTTTAATAAAAGGAGATATAGAATTCGAAAGTAATAAATTTTTGTTGATGAAAAAACAACAATTGCACAAACATAGTCCTTAGCGCCTTTTGCGTCTTTGCGAGAAATATTTGAAAAAATGGAAATTGCCACAACATATTATCCCAACATAAAAGATGTCAGAAAAGCGGCACATATATTAAAGGAAGTATCTTCATTAACACCTTTGATAAGAAATGCCAATTATTCTACTAAATACAACGCAACTATCTTGTTGAAAAGAGAAGACCTACAACAAGTACGTTCTTATAAAATTAGAGGAGCATTTAATAAAATAAGCAGTCTTTCAACATCAGAAAAAAATAAGGGAATAGTTTGTGCGAGTGCTGGTAATCATGCTCAGGGTGTTGCTTTTGCGTGTAGTAATTTAAAAATAAAAGGTACAATTTATATGCCTTCACCAACACCAAAACAAAAAATTGAACAGGTGCGGATGTTTGGAGGTGATGCTGTTGAGATCAGATTAATTGGTGATACGTTTGATGATGCTTATAAGGCGGCAAAAGAAGAATGTGACAAGCTCGGAAAGACATTTGTACATCCATTTGATGATGAAAAAGTAATTGAAGGTCAGGCAACTATCGGTTTAGAAATTTTAGAACAAACTAAACAGCCCATAGATTATGTACTGGTTCCTGTTGGAGGAGGTGGACTGGCATCCGGATTGTCTTCAGTTTTTAAAATGCTATCTCCAGAGACAAAAATTATTGGTATTGAACCGGAAGGAGCGCCTTCTATGAAAACATCAATTGAGAAAGGCAAGGTGGTAACATTAGACCATATAGAAAGGTTTGTCGATGGGGCTTCGGTTAAAAAAGTAGGTGATAAAACGTTTGAAATTTGTAAAGAAAATTTAGATAAAATGCTCACTGTACCTGAAGGTAAGGTTTGTCAAACTATTTTAGAGCTATATAACAAAGATGCTATTGTTGTTGAACCGGCTGGAGCATTGACATCAGCCGCCTTAGATCTTTTAAAAGATGAAATTAAAGGTAAAACCGTCATTTGTATTGTAAGCGGTAGTAACAATGATATTACTCGAACACCTGAAATTAAGGAAAGAGCATTGTTATATGCCAATTTAAAACATTATTTTATTATTCGTTTTCCACAAAGAGCAGGAGCCCTGAAAGAATTTGTTGCAGAGATTTTAGGTCCAAATGATGATATTACACATTTTCAATATACCAAAAAAGCAAATAGAATTACCGATGTAGCCGTAGTGGGTGTTGAATTAAAAAACACTGATGATTTTGAGCCATTAATTTCCAGAATGAAGGAACGTAATTTTTTCGGAGAGTATTTGAATAACAAACCAGATTTGTTTCAGTTTTTGGTGTAACGTTTACTCTCTTACCGATAATTTATACGCTATAAAAGTTGTTTCTATTCGTTATCTAGTCAATAGATAGGTGTCAACTAAACTTCAATAATGCCTTTGTAATAATGATAGAAAATAAAAAAAAGTTTAGAAATAATTTGGATAGTTAGGAATACTAACTATATTTGCATCGGCAATATTGCTGAACAATTTAAATTTTAATAGAATGAGTAAATCAATTTTTTATCACGCAGGATGTTCTGTTTGTGTAAATGCAGAACAGGAATTAGTGAATTTAATTTCAACAGATGTTGAAATAGTTAACCTTGGAGAAGTAAAAAATAGAATTTCGGAAGCTGAAAAAGCGGGTGTTAATTCTGTCCCGGCATTGGTTACACCAAACGGAAATGTAATGCATATCAATTTTGGAGCGTCTATTGAAGACGTTAAATAAATTTTTTAATCTTAATAGTTAGGAGTCCTATATAAAATGACTTCTAACTATTTAAAACCAGTTAAAATGAAAACAATAATTTCAGTATTAGTAATGGTGTTTTTTATAAGCACATCTATTTTAGCCTGTGATCACTGTGCTAAATATCAAAATGATGATTTTAAAATTAAAAAGGTTTCAGTAACACATGATGAAAAAATTTCAAGTGTTATTTGGGAAATAGAAGTAAAAGGAAGTGCAGGAAAAACAACACCAACACCTGTAGGTCAATTAAATGGAGCGCCTGTTTTAGGATATGTTTTTCCAACAACATTAAAACCAACCGATGTAGGTTTTAATCAAACAGAAGGTATTGTTGCCTTGGCATTGACATCACATCCTGATTTTGATGATACACCGCTTTGGGATGAAAATCAAGATCGTAATTATGCTAATGACGGTATAGTATGGCATCCGCATTGGGTAATCTTAGTGGAAGATAAAAGGGTAGATGGAGGCCTTTCAGTCAAACAATTTAAAAAGGAAGATACCTCAGTAGTATTGCCTCCTACAAATCCAGGAATGCCAATGTATATGGATTCACCTGGGTTTCAAGTAACGACCAAAGGGTCGACTATAAAAGTTGTTGTACCTGATTACCGCATGAATAATCAAACCGATTTTAAATATGATGGAGTGGCTTGCTATATGAAAGTAGATACCGATATGAAAAACAAACCCATGTTAGGAGTGTATGAAGTCTATAGTGTTGCAAGTGGTAATTTGACATTACCATATTCAGTAAAAAAATAAAAATCGTAATCAACATAAATGGTCAATGTATAATCTCCATTGACCGTTTATACCATCTTTTAATTTAGATAACCATGAATAAGTATGTATTAATTTTAAAGATATTTCTAGCATTTCTAATTTTGTCTTGCAATACAAATTCAGAGAGGCAGTCTAAAACAATAGCACAAGATATTTTTAAAAACCCTAAAGAACATATAGTAGACAAAACCTATACTTTAAAAAATGTGACTCCTTCTGTTAAATGGACTGCCTACAAGTTTTCTAATAAAACGGGAGTTGTTGGATCATTTGATAATATTGTATACGAACCACCTTTACAAAAAGGGACAATTAAACAACTACTTGAGCATTCTACATTTACCATAGAGACAGCTTCTATAAACTCGAATTTAAAGCTCAGAGATGAACGAATTAGTACGTATTTTTTTTCTACAATAGCGGCTAAATCTATCAGAGGAAGCTTCCTCGAAGTGAATAATAACAATAAAGGTAAAATAAATATAGTTATGGGTAAAAATAGTCATGTTAATGATTTTACCTATGAAATTTTTTCGGATAAAATTCAGATTCACACAATCATTAACCTTGAATTATGGAGCGCTTTACCAGGTATTATTGCATTAAACGAAATTTGTAAAAATGAACATACTGGTAAAGATGGGATTTCAAAGTTATGGAGCGAAGTAACTATAACAGCTGAGATTGCATTAGAATCAATTTAAAATAAATATAATAATTAGTATAAAAAAGATTTAAAATTATGAAAGTATCAGTTTGGGATACCTATGTAAAACGACAAGACGGACTAATTATGCATTTCGATATTCTAGTGCCTAGTGTTGTGATTGATGAAGTAAAGATATTTCAATACGGTAATGACTATTTAGAACAAAAACCTTTTAAAACAGATGAATTAAGTACAAAAGAATGTGTTTTTTGTCACATAGAAATTGCGCCTCCTTCTGTTATAAGCGAAATTCAACAAAAAGGATTTTCTATTATTGAAATGGAAAATTGTAACTAAGATTTGAATCTTATAATTAGGATTACTAACTTTGCATATAGAGTATAAGAATAAGACAAATTTTTTATGGAAAAGAGTGTTTTTAATATCGAGTTTCAACAAAAAAATATTGCAAGTAAGATTGTTGTTAGTCTTGAGCGTATTTCTGAAGCATTCAAATCACTACTTTGGGATTATGCAAAGATAATTGGGTTGAGTCCAATTCAAATTCAAATACTTATCTTTATTGCATATCACAAAGATGAATTATGTAAGGTAAGTTATTTAGCTAATGAGTTTAATATTACAAAACCCACGGTAAGTGATGCTGTAAAGGTGTTACATAATAAAGAGCTTATCAATAAAGAATATTCAGAAATAGATAATAGAAGTTATTCAATTTCGCTAACCATAAAAGGAAAGAATGTTGTAAGAAAAACAGAAAAGTTTGCAGAACCAATTAAAAACGGAATTGAAAGAATTGAGAAAGATGAACTAGAAATACTCTATAGGTCATTAAATAAGTTAATTTATAATTTGAATTCGAAAGGTGTTTTAACTGTTCAAAGAACTTGCTATGGTTGTAGATTTTATGAAAAAGCTAAAACAAAACACTTTTGTAATTTACTGGAAAAAGAATTAATTACTACAGAAATAAGAGTAGATTGTCCTGAATTTGAGGAAAAATAAGAATATGTAATATTAAAATTTATCATTATAAATGAATATACCTGCGCAATATCAAATAACAAAACCTATACATCAAAAAACATATCTGTTGAATGGAGAATTAAAGACATGGACAGGTAAAACTACTGAAGTTCATTCAGTTATTTCGTCATCTGATGACTACAAACCGACATTATTGGGTTCAATTCCGTATATGGAAAAAGAAACAGCGATGGAAGCATTATCAGCAGCTTGTCAGGCTTATGATAAAGGTCAAGGACTTTGGCCAACAATGAAAGTAGCCAATCGTATTGCATGTATGGAAAAGTTTACCTCCATAATGAAAACCAAAAGAGATGAGGTAGTAAAATACCTAATGTGGGAAATTGGTAAATCGTTACCCGATTCTCAAAAAGAGTTTGATAGAACGATAGATTATATATATGATACGATTGAAGAGTATAAAGAATTAGATAGAGATAGTGCCAAATTTTCAAAGGAAGGCGGTATTTATGCGCATATACGAAGGGGTCCTTTAGGGGTGGTTTTATGTTTAGGACCATATAATTATCCGTTAAATGAAACCTTTGCGTTGTTGATTCCTGCACTAATTATGGGGAATACTACCATTTTTAAACCAGCAAAACACGGAGTATTATTATTGTCACCCTTATTAGAAGCTTTTCAGGAAAGTTTCCCTAAAGGCGTTGTAAATGTAGTTTATGGACGAGGTCGTCAAGTAGCTACTCCTATTATGCAATCGGGAAGAATAGATGTATTGGCATTGATTGGTAATAGTAAATCAGCAGTGGCCTTGCAAGATGAACATCCTAATAAAAATAGATTGAGATTGGTTTTAGGATTGGAAGCTAAAAATCCTGCTATTATTTTACCGGATGCCGATTTAGACTTGACCATTACTGAATGTCTTGCCGGATCGTTATCGTTTAACGGACAGCGTTGTACAGCGTTAAAACTGATTTATGTTCATGAAGATGTGAAAGATGAATTTATAAAACGATTTGCCGAAAAAGTGGATACTTTACCTTTTGGGAACCCTTGGGATGATGGTGTAAAACTAACACCATTACCAGAACCAAATAAAACAGACTATATACAAGAATTGATTGATGATGCGCTTGATAAAGGAGCAAAAATACTCAATAAAAAAGGAGGAGAAACTACTGATAATTTTATTTTCCCTGCGGTATTATATCCTGTAAAGAAAAACATGAGAGTTTATGAAGAAGAACAATTTGGCCCTGTAGTGCCTATCATTTCATTTAATGATATTAATGAACCATTAGACCATATTGCTGATTCTAACTACGGACAGCAAGTGAGTTTATTTGGTAAAAGTGTCGATTCATTATCACCTTTAATTGATACGCTTGTAAATTTAGTGTGTAGAGTAAACCTGAATAGTTCTTGTCAACGTGGACCAGATGTATTTCCGTTTACCGGACGTAAAGATTCAGCAGTTGCAACATTGAGTGTTCATGATGCATTGCGCTCTTTCTCTATTAGAACTTTTGTGGCTTCCAAAGACAATCCGTATAATAATGCGATCTTAGAAGATTTATTAGCTTCGGGTAAGTCTAACTTTATGAGTACAGATTATATTTTATAAGATTAATTAATAAGACCTGACAGGTTTTTAAAATCTGTGAGGTCTATTTATTCATGAAACCTTCCAAACCCAAATTCCATCCAAATAATAAGCACCAAAAGGGGTATGATTTTATAAAATTATGCAAAATATATCCATCTTTAAGCGAATTTGTTTTTGATAATCAATACCACACAACGACCATAGATTTTTCAAATCCAAAGGCCGTAAAAGCATTAAATACAGCGTTACTATTTTTACATTATAAAATTAAGTATTGGGGTTTCCCAGATGATAATTTATGTCCGCCCATACCGGGAAGAGTCGATTATATTCATCATTTAGCAGACTTATTAAGATCATATTCCATAGATAAGAATGCTAGAATTTTAGATATTGGTACTGGTGCCAGTTGTATCTATCCTTTAGTAGGAAATGCTGAATATAATTGGAAGTTTGTAGGGACAGATATTGATAAAAACGCACTTGAAAGTGCCCAATTAATTGTTG
>Ga0209633_10002839_pt1 | contig 16431 bp, 13 predicted proteins | sample Cruoilmetagenom1_FD_187290 | JGI IMG/M metagenome (GOLD analysis project Ga0209633, IMG submission 187290) | Oil polluted marine microbial communities from Coal Oil Point, Santa Barbara, California, USA - Sample 1 (SPAdes) (version 2) | ecosystem: Environmental > Aquatic > Marine > Oil seeps ... | reverse complement strand
ATGGCATCGGTTGGGCAGGCTTTCGCACATGCCGGGTCGCCGCCGCAAAGATTGCATTTGATCACTTTGCCGGTTGAAGCATTATAGTTGATTGTGCCGAATGGGCAGGCGATGGTGCAGACTTTACAGCCAACGCAGAGGCTTTCCGAGACGTTTTTAACGCCGCTGGCATCTGTTGTGATGGCGTTTACAGGACATGCCTGTTCGCACCATGCTTCGTCGCACTGTGTACATGTATAAGGCACGAAGCGTGCATCATGGTGGAAATCAAAAACGCGGATGCGTGATTTTGAAATATTGAACGAGCCTTCCTGTTCATATGAACAGGCCAGTTCACATTGCTTGCAGCCGGTACATTTTCCCGGATCAATGACAAGAGCTTTTTGCATTCAATTCCTCCCTCTCCCAAGTTTATTAGTGACAATTATTTGTCTTTCCGACTTTTTCCGAGAAAAATTTGTCCCTAATCCCGGAGTCGTTTCGAAAACTTACTTTGCGGTTTTTTGATAGCGCTATCCTAGCGCACCAAACCCATAGTGCAAGGACTAACTGTTTCTAACCAGTTTGAAAATGATGTGATCGACGTTCTACGACCAAAGAAGTGCAACTTCGGTGGGGAATGTCTGATGACGGACCAAAGTGCAGACTATTTGATCAACATTTTGGGGTAGAAATGCTTGCCGTCTTCATTTTCGTTGAGAGCGCCGTGAGTGATTGGGCGGGTATAGTCTTCAGGCGGCGACGCCAATACATCCATATCCGTTTCCATCAATATGCCCTCAAAGGTTCCATCCGGTTTTTGCGAGATTTTATAATATATTCCGTTCCAGAAATTTATGCCGTATTCCCCGGGGGCTTTGTGAATGTAGAGAAAATCATATTCCAGGTCCTGGAGATCATCCTTGCTGATGGCATGCCTTGATTTATAGGGGTAGGCTAGGTGGCAAAGCATTTGCGCGCTTGTCTGGAGACATTTAAAGGGGCGCATTGAGAGGAAATGCTCTTCGAACTTGGAGTAGTCATATTCGAGCTTGTAAGACGATCCTGTGGCGTTTTTGGAGAAGTTCAAGGTTGCAACCTTTGTCTCCTCGCCGGATTTCGATACCAGATAGACGCTCTTTTCACCTGATACGTCTGCACGGGCAGGTGCGCTTAAAAATGTGGTTGCGCCAAATGAGATCGCTAATGTTTTGAGCACAAAATATGTTGCCATTCTTTGTTGCTTGCTGAGCACTTCTATTCTCCATCCCTGGTATTTTCTGGATATATATTTTTTAATTTGGTTATTTATAGTCCGCTGACCCTAGAATGTTCAAGGAGGAACTCTCTAGTTTTTTTGACCCGACCGCGGCATCTAGATGCTCTCCCCCACCCTGTCCACCCGAAGGAATATTACTCATGGGCATACAAGGCAGGGGAGATCCTGTTTTTAAATAAATTGGACAGGCTCTAAGACACGTGGATGGTCATTCGACGTTCAGGGGAATGGGGCTGGCTTTCACCAAATTGTGATTGGCTTCGACCCAGCCGTCATGGCCCTCCGGGTACCAAAAGAGATTATCATAGCCCCAGCTCGCCAGACGGCGGACGGCATTCCAGGACATCCAGCAGTCGGATTGGCAATAGATTATGAGCGGTCTGGATTTTTTTCCATTTGTCAGGCGCTGAATGTTCGATTTGAAATATTTTTTAAGTTCTGGCGAGAGCGAGCCTGCACCGACATCCGGTAGCCAGATACTGCGAGGGATATGGAAGCGTGGTTTGGAGATGAGCCATTCACCTGACAAGGGATCCCAGCCAGCACCAATATGGGCCATGACATCGATCAGGACCACATCCGGCTTATTGAGCATTTTTTCGAGCTCTAAGGTGGTGATGCGGATAGCACCCTTGATGCTGTCTGGTGTGGGGGCACGGTAGTGGCCCATACGATAGCCGGTTTTCGGGTCTATGTATTTATATTGGGATGAGAGTTTGGAAATAGAAATGGGGGGTAAATAAATACGGTTATAGGCGTAAGTCAAAAACGCCAGCATCACGCCTGTCATAATTATGATTATGTATCTCATCGTGTTGCTACTCGGTTGGGCATTTGAATTGCCTTGTGGTGTATGGCGTGTTGGGTATAAGTCGAGTTGGCTTTAGGACCGTATATAAAGATTGCGAGCGCAGGTGACTATGTTTTCAAATATAAAATATAAAGAATTCAGATTTTTTTATCACGTTACTTTGATTGCCAGCTTGGCTATTGCATGCGTTTCGGACGTGGGACTGGCCGCATCTGGCGCGCCGGTGTTGCGCATTGCGGTTTTGAAATACGGCACGGTGAATTGGGAGCTTAATGTTATCCGCCATCATGGTCTCGACAAGGCGCATGGCTTTCAGCTTGAGATTACCGAACTTGCCGGCACCCAGGCGACGAAGGTTGGGTTGATGGCCGGCTCGGCAGACATAATTGTTACCGACTGGCTTTGGGTGTCGCGGCAACGATCGGCCGGGCATGGGTTAAGCTTTGTACCCTATTCAAGTGCTTCGGGCGCTCTTATTGCCCCGCGCGGCGTCAAGCTTGCTTCTATTGCGGCGTTGAAGGGGAAGAAAATCGGTGTTGCGGGAGGTCCGCTTGACAAGAGCTGGCTTTTTCTCAATGCGTTTGCAAAAAAGCGTCATGGATTTGACTTGAGTGCATCGACGGAACAGGTTTTTGGTGCGCCGCCCCTGCTCAATCAGTTGATGAAGAAGGGGGATGTGGATGCGGTCCTGAATTATTGGCATTATTCGGCACGGCTCGAAGCGGAGGGTTTTACGCGGGTTATGGAGATCAGTGATGTTCAGCAGAATTTGACCCGCTATGAGCAACCCGCATCGATCATTGGTTATACGTTTCGTGAGGGATGGGCGGGCAAGAACCGCAAAGCACTTGAAGGATTTATGGATGCTGCGTCCGAGGCCCGTGAGATTCTGGGCGAAGATGATGAAGAGTGGGAACGGATTGCACCTTTGATCAGGGCCGAAAACGAAGAAGTGGCGCTGACGCTGCGGCAAAGATACCGGGAGGGTATTCCGGTTATGGGGCGGGATGAGCAGGTGGCAGCAAGTGGCCGACTTTTTGACGTGCTGGCAAAGTTTGGTGGTGCGGCCCTTGTAGGAAAATCCGGACGTTTGGCGCCGGGTACATTTTGGAAATCATCACGCTGGCCGAGTGAGCGCTGAGTTTGTTGGGCATGCCAATTTATCAGATTATTTCGATTGTTGTTTTCATTGCTATTTGGGCGCTCGCCGCCCAATTGGCATCGAGCACGCTTTTGCCGGGGCCGATTGAGGTGCTTTCTGTGTTGGGAGCCGCGGTTCGCTCCGGCGCATTAATTGAGCATTTGTCTGTAACCCTTTTGCGGGTGATTGCCGCTTTTATTCTGGCGATGTCTATTGGTGTCGGACTTGGCCTTTTGATGGGGCGGTCTGATGTCGCCAACCGGCTTGGTGATCCGTGGCTTGTGATATTTTTAAATATTCCCGCACTGGTGGTTATCATTCTCAGCTATGTCTGGTTTGGGCTCACAGAAGCGGCTGCCATTGGTGCGGTTGCGGTGAACAAAATTCCCAATGTGGCCGTCACCATACGGGAAGGTGCCCGGGCGCTTGACGCGCAACTTGACGAGATGGCGGATGTGTACCGGTTTACATTCCGCGCACGGCTTTATCACGTAACACTGCCGCAATTGCAGCCTTATATTGCGGCGGCGGCGCGGTCGGGGCTGTCGCTCATCTGGAAGATTGTTCTGGTTGTCGAGATGCTAGGGCGTTCAAACGGCATCGGGTTTCAGCTCAATCTCTTCTTTCAGCTCTTTGACGTGAGCTCAATTCTTGCCTATTCATTTTCTTTCACTGCAATCATGCTTCTCATCGAACTTCTGATCGTGCAACCTTATGAACGATATGCAACACGTTGGCGCTTTGCCCATGCTTGAAATCGCAATAAACGCGAAGGTTTATAAAGGGGCGGATGGCGGTTCCGTTTGCGCACTTCAGGATCTTTCTTTTGACCTCAATGGGGGGACTTTCACAACGGTGATTGGCCCGTCCGGTTGTGGCAAGACCACGCTTTTGCGGATCATTGCGGGGCTTGATCCGATTTATGAAGGCAGGGTCGGAGGCGCAATTGCTCGGTACCGGGTCGGGTTTGTTTTCCAGGAGCCAAGGTTATTGCCGTGGCGGACGGTTGGAGAAAATATAGCGCTTGGATCGTTCGAGAATATTGAGAGCAGTGAAATTAAACGCCTGGCGGCTCTGGCGGGGATTGAAAGCCTCGTAGCCCGCTTTCCTGGCGAACTTTCACTTGGTCAGGCGCGACGGGTTTCGCTTGCCCGTGCCATGGCCGCGCGTCCCCAATTGTTGCTCCTTGATGAGCCGTTTGTTTCCCTGGATGAGGCAACAGCCCAGAGATTGCGACAGGTTCTTCTCGATATATGGGGTGAGCAAAAACTGACCGTGCTGATGGTGTCGCATGATGTTCGTGAAGCTATTCAGCTTTCAGACCGGTTGTTGATGATATCGGAACAGCCTGGACGGGTTGTCGCGGAACATGTGATTGAATTGCCGCGCGAGGAGCGGAACGCAGACGGAATCGAAAAATTACGGCGGGAAATTTTGGGTGGCGATGCCTGATGGGGTTCGGCCGGGCGTTTATATCCACCCAGAGAGTTCGCGGCGCACGATGGTTTCCAGCAATTGTATGCTCTCACCAGAATCATTAAGGCACGGGATCATGGTGAAATTTTCGCCGCCTGCATCGATAAATGTTTTGCGAACTTCATCCTCAAGTTCTTCGAGGGTCTCGACGCAGTCTGCGACGAAGCCGGGCGCCAATATGGCGATGTTACGCGTACCGCTCGTTGCGAGCGCGCGCACGGTTTCGTCGGTGTAGGGTTTGAGCCATTCCTTCGGTCCAAAGCGTGACTGGAACGTGCAACGGACTTTATCGCCGAGGTCGCCGTCTTTGCTCAATCGCTCTTTGAGAAGATCAGTGGTGCGGAAACACTGGGACTGGTAGGGATCGCCTTTCTCAACATATGTTTTTGGCAGGCCATGATAGGAACAGAGAATTGTCTCAGGCGTCCAGTCAAGGCCGCCGAGGTGGTTCTCGATGGATGTAGCGAGGGCATTGATGTAAAGCGGGTCATCATGATAATCGGGCACTGTGCGGATAGCGGGTTGTGCGCGTAATTTCTTCAATGCCTCGAATGCTTTGTCATTTACAGTTGCCGTCGTCGTTGCGCTATATTGGGGATAGAGGGGGAAGAGCAATATGCGCTCACAGCCCTGCTCCAGAAGTGCATCTATTTTGGAGTGGATTGATGGGTGGCCGTAGCGCATGGCCCAATCGACGGTGACCTGATCTGAGAGGTCTTCAAGGGCCGCGTTGAGTTTTTGGAACTGATTGCGCGTAATCGTGCGCAAGGGGCTCTCATCGCGTTCCTTATTCCAAACCGATTTATAGGCTTTGCCTGATTTTGTCGGGCGAAAGGTCAGTATGATGCCGTTGAGGATCGGCCACCAGATCAGTTTTGGCGTTTCAATAACGCGCGGGTCTGAGAGGAATTCCTTGAGGTAGCGGCGCATGGAAAAATAGTCTGTTCCGTCAGGGGTGCCGAGATTTACAATCAGCACGCCAACATGTTTCGCGTTTACGGTTGATTGCGGGCGCGGGGTGTCGTCATTGCTTACGAGTTTGATGGAATTCATAATTTTATAATTTCAGCCAGACCGGTTCCGGGCAATTGTATTGCGAGCGTTGTTTGCGGTGGAGAGGGGACACAATTGCGGTTTATCTGTCAAGTTTTGGGGGCCTGTTGTGCAGTTTAAACTTTGTGGCTGGCCATTACCCCTTGGGCGCGGGACGCTTATTCAAACATAAAATAGAAGCTGTAAGCGACAATTAGCGCGGGGATAGCACTATAGAGTGTGGCAATGATGGCGGCGCGGGGGGCTATTGCGAGCGCGGGAAATAATGCGTCCCCGTCATTTGAAATCGCGTTTCCGAGCTGGGCTGATAGCGGGATAGTACCTGCAAGATAGAGGGTCGTGGTGATGATTTGCGGTCCGCATCCGGGGATGAAACCAACCAGGATCGCGACTAACGGTACAAAGGGTGCCCAGACTTTGAACCATTGATCAATGCCTGACCCGTTAATGTGTACGGCCAGTTCAAATACCAGAAAGCCAACCACAACCCAGCTGGTTACAAAATTTGTATCCTTGATTACACGAACAGCAATAGTGCTGCGGCCTATTTTTTCGAGGGGGATGTTGTGGTGGGCATTTTCGTGGCTTGACCAGGCCCACATGAGCAAACATAAGACGCCGCCCAAGACGCCCAGCCAATGTGTCGGCTCCATGTAGGAGATTGAACCGAAGAGAGCATCTGTATTGAGCTGCATAGCAATGCCGAGGCCTATTAAGGCTGCGGGAGCAGCAAGCAAAATCCAGGTGCGTGATGCGAGATATTTGATGATGCCTTCCCAGGGCGTATCAGGTGTGGATCCATTTAAACCAGGGCGGTTAGCGCCTGGTAATGCGGTCACGGGATTTACGTCATTGTTTTTTGGCCGCAAAAAATCTGGCTTGTGAATATAATCAATCACCCAGCCCGACAGGGTTCCCATAATGAAGCCCAGGGCCATCAGCATAAGACCCGTTTTGGGTTCGCGTGCAATCAGCAAAAATGCGGCGTCTCCCATAGTGGCAATTAACACTGCGACAACGCCACCAAATGAGACGTGGCCGCGGCTATAATTGGTGACGACAATGATTGCGCCGCCGCAACCTGGAAGGGCACCGAGGAAGGCTGCTATGGGTGCTTGCAGGTTTGGTCTTATGGCCATAGTTTTTGCAAGGTCGAGACCAAAAGACTTTTCAAATGTATAGACGAGGGCCAAAGTGGTGGCAACAAATACGGCGACCTGGAGATAGGCATCAGAGATCGCCTTAAATACTATTTCGCGGAGCTCTGGTGAAATGGCGGCGATGGCTGTCAGGGCTAACAACAACAACAGGCGCGAGCCGTTGGTGGGCCAGGAAATTCCCGTCCAATCGCGCGCTTGACGGCCAACTTTTAATACCAGTTCAGTCATTCAATAAAACTTTTCAACAATCGATTGTTGGTTGGTCCTGCATAGCTCACGAAAGCGCTTGCATTCGGGATGGAGGAGCCTAAAATAAATTATCCCCAATATGTAATGCAACTAATAATGATTTGCAACTGGAATCATTCTAAACTAGGATCCTGTCAAAGCTTCTCGGACAGTCTTCTGGAGCATGCGCGCCGGTATTCTAGCGCGTGGCGTGTAGCCATTCTTTAATGCGTCGTTCAGGATCGTCATGGATTATGATATCGGTAACTACAGCGAGACTGTCGGCTCCGGCTTCAAAGATATTGGGTGCGTTTTCCACCGTTAGTCCGCCGATCGCGACAAGCGGGCAGGTGATTTCCTGTTTCCAATGTCCAATCCGCTCAAGGCCCTGGGGGCGCCATTTCATTTTCTTGAGCTTGGTCTCATAAATTGGACCAAGTGCGATGTAGTCTGGCTCTGCGTTGATGGCGGTTTGCAGCTCGGCCCGGTCATGGCTGCTCACACCGAGTTTAAGCCCGGCTTTTTTGATGGCGTTCAAATCAGCGGCGGCGAGATCTTCCTGACCGAGGTGGATGAAGTTGGCGCCGCATTCGATAGCAAATTGCCAGAAATCATTGATGATCAGTTGGCAATCAGTGCCTTTGGTTATTTCGATTGCTTCGTTGATCTGGTTTTTTACGCTTTCATCCGGCTCGTTTTTGATGCGCAATTGCACAGTTTTGACGCCGAGGGGTATGATCCGTTTGAGCCAAAGAATATCCGGCACGATGGGGTAGAAGCGGTCGATGGTCATGGGGCTTTTTCCAGCATTTCTTCCGGTAAGAGTGTAACGGCAATTCCGGGTGGTGTTAGAGTGTGGGCTAGAGCCGTTTCGATTTAGTCAAGGTCACTCAACTGCTCTATCTTTTTGATTTAACGCACTTTTTAGCGGAAAACCGGTTTCCACTTTTCCGAAAGTGCTCTAGATGAAGGGGGTTCCGGCGACGGGGGTTGAGGGGGCGGCCATGTCGCGTGGTTCCATGAGCCCGGCGAGATAGGCCTCGCGCCCGGCATTGACGGCTTGGGCGAATGCGCGGGCCATTGATACGGGGGCGCTTGCCCGCGCGACAGCGGTGTTGAGCAATATGGCGTCAAAGCCAAGTTCCATGGCATATGCTGCATGACTTGGGGCGCCGATACCGGCGTCGACTATGAGTGGTGTGTTTGGGAAATAGGCGCGCATGGATTTTAATGCGTCCGGGTTACGCAAGCCGCGACCTGTTCCAATGGGGGCGCCCCACGGCATAAGCACTTCGCATCCGGCTTCGAGGAGTTTTTCGGCGATTGAGAGATCTTCTGTGCAATAGGGAAGTACCTTGAAACCGTCGCGGATGAGCACGCGCGCGGCACCAAGCAGGCCCAGTACGTCTGGCTGCAGGGTGTCATTGTTGGCGATGACTTCAAGCTTGATCCATGGGGTGTCGAATAGCTCACGGGCCATTTCGGCGGTGGCAATGGCTTCCTTGACGGTGTTGCATCCGGCGGTATTTGGCAAAAGTTTTACGTCAAGTGCGGTTATGAGTTCGAGAAACTTTTGTCCCTCGGCGTTTCGTGCATTTTCGCGTCTGAGGGAGACCGTGATGATTTCTGATTTGGCTGCGGTTGCTGCCGCTGTCATTATTTGGGGGGATGGATAACCGGCCGTGCCCAGCAGAAGACGCGAGGTAAATTCCTCGTCATAAAGTTTGAGCTTTGGGTACGCCGGGCTGTCGGATTTGTTGGCAATATTCATCAGGTCTCCAGCCCGTAATTCTCATGGTTTCGTGGAGTTTCATAGCTTCTCAGTGGGGCAGTTAGCCACCCTGACGTGGAGTGACGATTTCTATTTTATCGCCATCTTTCAATAGCTCTTTATCACGTGCGCTCGCCGGTACAAAGTTTCCGTTTAATGCGGTTGCAAATTTTGTGTCGCCAAATCCTTCTATCTCGATGAGCTCGCCCAGGCTTTTAGCCCTGGTTGTGCGTGGCTCGCCATTTAATTCAATATTCAATCATCAGCTCCGAAGTTCGCGATCCTGTTTCAATATATTGGCGGGTGAGCTCTGCCAATATAGGGCCGAGCAAAAAACCATGCCTATAGAGCCCATTTATATAGATATGCCTGTCTTTAAGTACAATCTTTGGTGTGTTGTCGGGAAATGCCGGGCGCACACCTGTGCTGAATTCGAGGAGTTCTGCCTCGCCAAATGCCGGGTGAAGTGCATAGGCCATGGCGAGGAGATCAAGCGCTGAGCGCAGGGTGACGGGGCCGTCGTCGGCGCGTTCGATCACGGTTGCGCCCAGCATGTAACGGTTGTCGCTCCAAGGAACCAGATAGAGTGGAAATCTTGGGTGCAGGAGGCGGACCGGGCGGGTGATATTGATTTCGCGTGAGCGTATGACAGCCATTTCGCCGCGTACGCCGCGTAGATCCTTGAGTTCTGATTGAGCGCTCAAGCCGGTGCAATCAATGGTAAAATCGCTTGTATTATGTGCCGTTCCATTGGCCGCATTGCCCAATATGATATTGACGCCTGCCTCAGCGTTCATGTGCCATAGATCCTGCATGGACTGGCGTGGATCGACGTGGGCTTCATGGGGATAAAAAAGTGCTTGCTGGTAACGCTCTTCAAGATCGGATTCGAGCGCGCCGATCTCATTTCCAGTTATCCGGTCATAACCTTCGGTGTCTCGCGCGAATTCTTTTAGTACGCTCAAATCGCGGGATTGGGCGAGCACAAGAGTACCGTTGATTTTCATGCCTGGAAAATTCTCTTTCCATATGTCGAGTGATCGGAGCCCGAGTTCCTGGATAACGGGTTCGGCATTTGCCGCCTCGCAATAGGGGGCGAGCATTGCGCCTGCAAACCAGCTTGAGGTGTCCGTGAAAGGTTCGGCACTTTCTTCAACCAGTGTTACTTCATGTCCGGCGCGTTTGAGGATTAGCGCCTGCCAAAGCCCGGTGATACCGGCGCCGAGAACTGTGATTTTTTTAGAGTTCATTTTTTATAGACCCGTCTTTGATCTTTCCGCTCTCTTTTTCAGGATTTCTGCGACTCAGTGCTCTTTAACTGCGCTTCGCCATTTGTTTGTTGTAATTAGTCGCCGAGGGCGCGACCTTCCCGTCTTGGGTCAGCGCCGCCTTCGATTATTCCGTTGCGGATAATAATAATATGCGTGCCGCTTGTCATTGGACCTGTGCGTATTTGGTGGCCGCGCGCGGTCAATGTTTTGCGCGCATCATTGATCACCTGTCCGGGTTCGATTTCAAATGCGCCATTTCTGCTGCCGAAATTTGTCCACGCGCTCGCCTCAGCGGCGTTTGCGTTCCAGTCGATATGGGCGATGATGGATTTTGCAACATAGAGAATGATGCGCGACCCGCCTGGAGAGCCTGTTATCATGCGCAATTTGCCTTCCGGGCCGAAGACCATTGTTGGTGCCATGGAGCTGCGCGGTCGTTTGGCGGCCTCAACGCGGTTGGCGATGGGCGTGCCCTTGGCGTCTTTCGGGCGAAATGAGAAGTCGGTCATTTCATTATTCAGCAGGAAGCCGCGGACCATATGGCCTGAACCAAAACCGGATTCGATCGTGGTGGTCATGGAGACGGCGCGGCCGTCTTTGTCGATTATGGAGACATGGCTGGTGCCATTGCTCTCAAATGTTGCGTCATGACCAAAGCGGCCTTCCCTGACATCGGGGGGCAGGCCGGGGCGGGCCTTATTCATTGCCTTGTCCGGTTTGATGAGGAGGGCGCGTGATTTAAGGTAGCGTGCGTCGAGCATGCCTTTGGGCACTGCTACGAAATCGGGATCGGCTGCATAGCGGTTCCGGTCGGCATAGGCGAGCTTCTCTGCCTCGGCAATGAGGTGCAATGCGTTCGGGTTCATCGGGTTTTGACCGAGATTAAACCCTTCGATAAGTTTAAGCGTCTGGCCGACTGTGTGCCCGCCCGATGATGGCGGTCCCATGCCGCAGACTTTATAGGTGCGGTAGGTGACGCACACTGGGGGGCGGGTGTCGGCTTGATATGAGCGCATGTCATTGAGGGTCATGTCGCCGCTATTGGGGCTTAGTTGCAGGGCGCCGACGATGTCATTGCCGATCATGCCATTATAGAAAATATCGGCACCGCGATCTGCAATGAGGCGAAGCGTTTTGGCGAAGGCAGGGTTTTTTAAGGTGTGCCCGATGGGCCATGGCTTGCCTTTATAATTTAAGAAATAGGCTTTTGCTTCGGGGGAAAATTTCTGGGTCCAGCGTCCACTCAATAGTTTGTTCAGGCGTGGGGAAACTTTGAAACCCTCATCGGCCAATTTGATTGCGGGCACGAACAGGTCTTTCCAGGGGAGTTTGCCGTGTTCTGCATGGGCTTTTTCGAGTGCGCGCAGGAGGCCGGGAACACCGACACTTTGAGGGCTGGCAACGGCTTTAAAAAAAGATTGTGGTCTGCCGCCCGGCAGGAGGAAACGGTCCGGTTTTGCCGCGTTTGGCGCGCGTTCACGGCCATCATAGGTTTTGAGTTCTGATTTGGCGTTGTCCCAGTGGAGGATGAATGCACCACCGCCGATGCCGGATGACTGGGGCTCGACCAGATTGAGCACGAGTTGGGTGGCGATGGCGGCGTCAATGGCGCTACCGCCTTTGCGCAGAATTTCGAGACCGGCACTTGCTGCATATGGGTTTGCAGCGACGACCATGTGTTTTTTGGCGAAGACGAGTTTCTTGTTCTCAACGCCGCTCGCCGCTTCGGGATTAGCGCGTCCCGTTTCTATATCGTTCGCAGGCTTGTTGGGGGCTTTTTGGGCTTTTGCGCTGATTGGCGCTGAGAATGCTATGGCCAGAGTTATGGCGATTAGACTGATTGATTTCATCTTCTCTCTAAAGCATGTTTTTAGGTTTAGTGAAAGTCACGGGATTTGGGGATGATACGGACATCGCGCGGGTGACGCCGGGGATAGGTATCTATCGGGCTTGATGGGGCCGGGCTATTGAGAGCTTGCCGATCATCTGCAACGTTCGCCAGCATATCACCATTCATGTTTTCACGTTCTTTCATTGCCAATTGCATTTCCTCGCTCAAGAGCTCCAGCCAATGGCTCCGGTCCTCAAGTTTTTGAGCGACAATGTGAATGATTTCTTTCGTGCGCTGAATGCGGCCCTTAATGAGGACAATGCGCGCGCTCATGATTTCCTTGCGGTAGGCCTCCATGACCTTGGGCCAGATGACGATATTGGCGGTGCCGGTTTCGTCTTCGATGGTGAGAAAGACCACGCCTTTGGCAGAGCCCGGGCGTTGGCGGATCAGGATGATGCCGCCTGCCTTTATGGGGGCGCCGTCGCGCATTTCCTCCAATGCAGCACAGGTGACGATCTTCTCGCGCTCGAATGTGGCGCGCAGGAATGACATGGGGTGGGCTTTTAAGGACAAACGCGTGGTCTGGTAATCATTGACCACGTGCTGGGCAAGAGGCATTTCGGGCAGATTGACTTCCACCTCGTCGCCGATCTCGGGCGTGCCTGTCCAGTCAAAAAGCGATATTTGCCCCTTCTCGCGCCGTGCTTTGGAAATGGCGCGAACCTCCCACAAGGCCTGCCTGCGATCCAGGCCGATGGAGCGGAAGGCGTCTGCTGATGCGAGTTTTTGCAATGTGGCGTGTTCAATGCCGGACCGCCGCCATAGGTCATCAATGGATGTGAAGGGGTGATGCTTGCCCTGTTTTTTGCGGGCCTTCATTAGCTTTTCGGCCTCCGCTTTGCGCAAGCCATCAATGAGACGCAATCCAAGACGGAGGGCAGGGGTGTTTGCGCCTGCCTCTTCATTACCTCGCTCTACTTTTTTATCTTGTCGCATTGTGACTAAGTCACGCGGACCGGAAAACCGCGCACACTTTTCATGAGAATGTTCATTATTATCTTGTCGCATTGTGACTAAGTCACGCGAACCGGAAAACCGCATGCACTTTTCCTGGGCATGCTCCTTATTGTTTTGTCGCATTCCTGAACCGGAAAACCGCATACACTTTTCCTGGGCATGCTCCAGTGTACAGTCCCAATCACTCATATTGATATCGGCTGGGCGGGCATCGACGCCATGTTTTACTGCATCGCCGACGATCTGGGCGGGGGCGTAAAAGCCCATGGGCTGGGAATTTAAAAGCCCGGCCGCGAAGATGGCAGGGTGATGGCATTTCAGCCATGAGGAGACATAGACGAGATGGGCGAAACTTGCGGCGTGGCTTTCGGGGAAGCCGTAATCGCCAAAGCCCTTGATCTGATTGAAACAACGGGTGGCGAAGTCTTTGGAGTAGCCACGGTTCACCATCCGTCCGACCATTTTTTCCTCGAGCTTGCCGATGGAGCCCAATCGGCGGAAGGTGGCCATGGCGCGGCGGAGCTCGTTGGCCTCGGCACCTGAGAAATGGGCGGCGGTCATGGCGATGCGCATGGCCTGTTCCTGAAAAAGCGGTACACCTTTGGTTTTGCCTAAAATCTGACGAAGCTCGTCAGCGGGGCCTTTGCTCGGGTGCGGGCTTGGATATTCTTCAGGCTCTAAACCATCGCGGCGCCGCAAATAGGGGTGAACCATGTTGCCCTGAATGGGGCCGGGGCGGACGATGGCAACCTCGATGACAAGGTCGTAAAAAATGCGCGGTTTGAGGCGCGGCAGCATGTTCATCTGGGCGCGGCTTTCGACCTGAAAAACGCCGATGCTGTCGGCCTTGCACAGCATGTCATAAACTTCCCCGTCTTCGCGCGGCACGGTGGCGAGGGTGAATTTTTCACCATGGAAATCCTCAATGAAATCAAAGCAGCGATGGATGCAGGTGAGCATGCCGAGTGCGAGCACATCGACTTTGAGAAGGCCGAGGGCGCTTAAATCATCTTTGTCCCATTCGATGCAGGTGCGGTCGTCCATGGCGGCGTTGCCGATGGGCACGACTTCTGAGAGTGGTCCTTTGGTGAGAACGAAACCACCGACATGCTGGGAGAGATGGCGGGGGAAGCCAATGAGCTCATGGGTGAGCTCAAGAGTTTGTCTCAGCAATGGATCGTCGGGGTTGAGACCTGCCTCAATAATCCGCTTGACCGGCATTTGGAAACTTGAACGGCTCCCCCAGACGAGGCCCGCAAGGGCGGTTATTATATCTTCGGATAGCCCCATGGCTTTGCCGACATCGCGCACGCTCGACCGGGCGCGGTAGGATATGACGGTGGCAGCAAGCCCTGCGCGGTCGCGGCCGTAACGCTTGTAAATATACTGGATGACTTCTTCGCGGCGCTCATGCTCAAAATCAACGTCGATGTCGGGGGGCTCTTTGCGTTCTTCGGAGATGAAGCGGTCAAAGAGGAGGTCGATTTCGGCGGGGTTTACGTTTGTGAGCCCTAAGCAATAACAGACAGCGGAGTTGGCGGCTGAACCGCGCCCCTGGCAGAGGATGTTTTGAGAGCGGGCAAAGCTGGTGATGTCGTGGACGGTCAAAAAATAGGGCGCGTAGTCGAGTTTTTTGATGAGGCTGAGTTCGCGCGACAAAATTGCGTTTATGTGATCCGGCACGCCATCAGGATAACGCCATTCGGCCCCCGCCCAGGTCAGGTCTTCAAGGTGGGTTTGCGGTTCTTTGCCTTTTGGCACGGGCTCGTCGGGGTATTCATAAACGAGTTCATCAAGGGAGAAGCGGCAGGCTTTCATGACGTCGGTGGTGCGCGCGATGGCGTCCTCAAAACCTGCAAATATGCGGTGCATTTCGCGGCCGTCCTTGAGGTGGCGCTCGGCATTGGCGTTGAGATGAAATCCGGCGTTCCGGATTGTGCATTTTTTGCGAATTGAGGTGAGCACGTCCTGGAGGGGGCGGCGGGTCTTATCGTGATAGAGGATGTTACCGGTGGCGATAAGGGGCGTTGCCGTTGCCCAGCTTAGTTCGCGCAAGGCTGTCATGCGGGCCAAGTCGTTACCGCGATATGTGTGGCTGAGATTAAGGTAGGTGGGGGCGTTCAGGCTTGCCTGAATGCGGATGATGTCGTCCTCGAAGGAGGGGGCGGAGTTGGTTTTCTCTGGTGCATTTTTTTTATTGGCATCCCCGTTTTTTAACGGTGAAGGAAACCGGATGATTTCAGCACTTGCGGCCGGTTGCTCGGGCGGTGAGCTTTTTTGGAGGGACGCAGAAAAATCATTGGGTGGCAGGATGATGAAAATCTGGCCTTTGGCATGTTCCGCCACATCATGCAGATAGAGCGTGCAGGCACCTTTCTCAGCGCGGCGTTTGCCTATGGTGAGCAGTTTTGACAACCGGCCATAAGCCTTGCGGTCGGTTGGGTAGACGAGGAGGCTTGGGGCGTCCTCAAGATCAAGTCGGGTGCCAATGATGAGGCGCATGTCTTCCTCTTTGGCTTTGGTGTGCGCGCGAACCACGCCGCCTAATGTGTTGCGGTCGGTAATGGCGATGGCCTGGAGGCCAAGCTTTTTTGCCCGGGTGACCAGTTCTTCGGGATGTGAGCCGCCTTCAAGAAATGTGAAATTGCTCAACGTCTGGAGTTCGACGTAGGGAGGTGGGGAGATTTTGGTAGTGGTTTTCATTATTTTCTGCCCCTCACCCTAGTTCTCTCCCCCCTCACCCTAGCGCTCTCCCCGTAAAGAACAGGGAGAGGGACCGAGTTGACGGTTATGTTTTTAAGTGCCTCGATAATTGATGTTGTTTGTTTCATTACCCAAAAAGCCCATGCATGTACCAAAGGGGGGTGGGGGACGTTGGGCTCTCGTCATAAAGCCCATCGCGGAAGAGCCAGTAGCGCTGGCCGTGTAAGTCTTCGACCCGGTAATAATCACGGATGGATGTTTCTTTTTTCCCGATTTCACACCACCATTCAGGTGCGATGCGTTCAGGTCCCTCCGCGCGGGTGATGCGGTGGATGGTGCGCCGCCAGGTGAATTGCGCTGGCGGTCCTTCGGGGATCTCGGCCATGACGGTAATCGGTTCGGGCTGGTTTAATAATAGTGGTGGCCGGGGTGGGGTATGGTCTGGCCATGATGCGGGCGTGTCTGAAATTGCGCGGCTTGCAGCACCCGGTTGAGATTGTGCGCGCTCGGGAATATGGCTTTCCTCTGGGCGCAGATAGTATGTTGTGCCAGACCCTAAGCGGTTTTCAAAGCGATCGATCAGGCAGTCCAGTCTGCGGTTTATATCGGCTTCGTTTCTGTTGGAAATATTCGCGCCAAAGTCGCTTTGCATTTGGTGCAATTTTGCGCAATCAAAGGCGCCGAGGATGATGAAATCGATGCCTTGCC
>Ga0209633_10002838_pt1 | contig 16432 bp, 13 predicted proteins | sample Cruoilmetagenom1_FD_187290 | JGI IMG/M metagenome (GOLD analysis project Ga0209633, IMG submission 187290) | Oil polluted marine microbial communities from Coal Oil Point, Santa Barbara, California, USA - Sample 1 (SPAdes) (version 2) | ecosystem: Environmental > Aquatic > Marine > Oil seeps ... | reverse complement strand
CTGCACAAATTTCCTGCGATTGCTTCTTGAATTCCTTCTCTGCTTGGATGAGGGTTTTTATTAAGTAATTCTGTTGCTGAAATTGTAACTCCTGGTGCACAAAAACCACATTGAAAAGCATTATGCTCTATAAAAGATTCTTGTAGTGGTGTTAATCCATCTTTTGATAAACCCTCAATAGTTGTTATTTCTTGCCCATCCACTTCAATAGCAAGAACCAAGCAAGAACGGACACTTTTGCCATCAATTAGAACTGCACATGCTCCGCAATCTCCTCTTTCACAACCAGATTTTGGGCTTTTTATTCCAAGTTTATCTCTTAAAACGTCTAATAAAACGTCATTTGGTTCAACATGAACAAAACGTGTCTCTCCGTTTAAATTTATTGATATTTTTTTCATTTTTATTACTTTTTCATTTCACTCTTTCATAGCTTTTATAATCTACTTTTACCCAACACTTCGTTCTGGGCCGATATATTACACCTTTTCAGGGCTTTTCTATCTGCTCTTTTATTTTAACATTTAAATTGCAAACCTTTAAAATAGTTTTATAATATTGGTTCAGATTTTATTTCTTTTCCTGAAAGTAAGTCTGAACTTTCTTTTAATGCTCTTTCAAGCATTACTTTTGCAATATGAATTCTATATTCTTTTGTTGCACGAATATCTGTAATAGGTGATATTTCTGTTGCAAGAATTTCTTGTGCTTGGTTTATATTGTTTTCTGTTAAATCTTTTCCATTTATAAAAGCTTCTGTTTTTTCTGCTCTTTTTGGAACTGGACCTACTGCACAAACAGCAATTTTATATTGTTTGTTTTCGGCTGCTAAAACTCCCATTCCAACTTGAGCTAAATCTTCGCCTTTGTATCTTCCAAGTTTTTTGTAACAACTTGCTGATTTTTCATTTGGGAGCTTCATTACAATTTTTGTAAGAATTTCATCATTTTTTAAAGCTGTTTTTTTTGGTCCAACAAACCAATCTTCAATAGAAATAACTCTTTCTACATCTGCATTTTTAACAGTTATTTTTGCATCATAAAGGAATAATGCTGGTGCAGAATCTAAAGATGGTACAGCTGAACAAATATTTCCTGCTAAAGTTGCTCTATTTCTTATTCCAACAGATGCAACTGTTGATGCAGCCTCCCAAAGAACACGAAAATTTTTCTTAATATCTTTATTTTCTTCAATTTCTGAAAAAGTAACATTCCCAGCCATTATAAGTTCATTATTATTAAAAGAAATATCATTAAAATTAGTAATTCCTTTAATATCAATTAACACATCTGGTGTAATAATATCTTCTTTAATATGAACAGTTATATCTGTTCCCCCAGCAATTATTTTTGAATTATCAGGATTTTTTCCTAACAATTTTATAGCCTCATCAATATTTTGAGGTTTATAATATTCAAATTCGTGTGATATTGGCATGTCTTTTTAAGTTATGAGTTGTGAATTATGAATTATAAGTTTAAATTATGAGTTTTGAATTATTTCTTTGAATTATTTTTCTTTGTTGTAATTATAATACTTCGCAACATTTTTAATAATTCATTACAGTTTAAATGTATTGACTTAAATTCTTTTTCTGAAAGATAATCTGTTTCGAATAATAATTCAAGCCAATACATTGTTTCATCTGCTTCTTTTTGTGAAATACTAAGTTTATGAATAAAATCTTTGTAGATTCTGTATTTAATGCCTCTCTAACATTCGCTCCAATTGATGTTCCTGATCGTAATAATTGTTTACTTATTACATATTCATTCCTGCTTTGTAATGTTTTACTCAGGTTTACAACTCTTACTGCAAATTAAAGCTTTTTGTCTTTATAATGCTTTCACTCATAACTTATAATTCATAACTCATAACTTAAATTTTACTCGTCTCCATCAATAGCAATAACACGGCACATTGAGGATTCCATTTCAATTCCTTTTAATGGGAATAAACCAATCCAAACACGTTTGTTACTTACTTTATTGAGTTCTCCACCAAGGTTTTCAGCATGAATTAATCCTTTTGGGAAAAGATTTAAGTGCATAACTTGGTAAAATTCGTCAAGAGGGAACATTTCTTCCCAAGTTTTACCATAATCTTTAATTAATTTTGCTTCTGCTTTTTCAAAAGCTTTTGGATGCCAATCTCTAATAATTGTATTCATTGGGTGGTCAGCACTTCCTGCATCTACACCAATCCATTTAATTTCCATTTCTAAAGCCCATTTGTGGAATTCAGGTGATGGTCCTGGGTGGTTTACAAAGTAACGAAGTTCATCTGACTCTGGCTGATCCCAACCAAATCTATTATAACCAGTGTTAATGATAAGAATATCACCTTTTTTAACTTCAACCTTGCTCATTATCATTTCTGGTGTATAAAGACTAAAATCTTCAACCAAATCAGAAATATCTGCAACAGCTGCTTGTCCCATGAAAAAATCTAATGGTGTATCACCAATTGTTTTTCCACTTGAAAAAAAGTGAATTTGACCATCGATATGTGTTCCTACATGATTACTTGTTTTAAGAATTTGACCATTTGCACCTTGTCCCATGTGAGCTCCTGCAATTCTTTTAAAATATTGCAATTGCATTGGCATATAACTTGGCCATGGTGGTGTGTGAATACTTAATCTTTGTGTTAAATCGTAGATTTTTGCTCCACTCATAAATTTTAATACATCTTCTGATTTCATATTATTTTTATTTTATTGATTTGTAATTTATTTTATAGTTAACACCCTGCGGGTTTTGAAAATCACCAGGGTGTAATTAAATTTTCAATAATTTTTCTAAATAATGATATTCAATTCCAAAAAGAGTTTTAATTGCTTTTATTTTTTCTAAAATTTCATCTTTATTTACTTTATTATTATGTTTTGTTCCTGCAATCATTATATTTTTAGGTGTATGTTCATCCGAAATAAATTCAAAAACTTTTGTTTTGTAACCATAAGCTTCTAAAATTAATGCTCTTAATCCATCTGTTATAATTACAGCTTGTCTTTCTTTTAATATGCCATGTTTTACAATTGATGCCATTTCATTGCTTACATTAAACTGTTTGCGAATTTGCTTTTGGCAACATGGTGCAACAACTATTAATGATGCATTAGATTTTATACCTTTAAAAATTGCTTCATCGGTTGCAGTATCACAAGCATGAAGAGCAATTAAAACATCAATTTCACCAATTTCAGTTTGTTCAATTGTTCCCTGTTTAAACTTCAGGTTTTTGAATAAAACTTTGGTAGCAAGCTTATTAGATTTTACGACTAATTCATCTCTATATTCAACTCCTGTAATTTGTGTTTGTAAATTTAAACTATTTTTTAGAAAATCGTATAAAGCAAATGTTAAATAACCTTTCCCCGATCCCATATCTGCAATTTTAATCTCCTTTTTATTCTTCAATGGGTCAAGCAAACTCTCAATAATTTCAAGATATTTATTTATTTGACGATATTTATCGTGCATATCTTTCTTAATCTTGAAATTTGTTGTTGAAATACCCAATTCTTGAAGATATAAGCTGTTTTCTAAAGAGATTCTTTTCTTTTTTATTTTATCATGATTGAAACTAAGTTCTGTAAAAGTTGGTTCAGAAGTCTTTATTTTAGAATTATTTTTTTTATTTGTAAAAAGTTGAACAGTTTCTTTTGTTGTAAATAAATCTGCATTATAAAGTTCAGTTTCTAATAAAGTTTCTACTTCTATAAGTCCGTCTTCAATATTAAAATTCTTTGTTTTATCATTCGTATTGTAAGTGTAATTAAAAGAAAGTTTAACCTCTTCTTTAATTTTAGAAAGTTTAACCGTAACTTTTTTCAAATCAGAAAATTTGTTTCTTTTCTTGCTCAAAACAAGTTTCACAAGTTTCTTATTTTCAGCAGAGTATTGCAACTTTTCTTTAAATATGAGTTTTTGATTATTTGACATAGTATGTTTTATTATTCATCGGCCGACTTAAAGTCAGCCGATGAATGTATTATTGCTTAAAAGTATTTGTTGCGGTTGCCTGTGCTGTTGGCATCACCAACATTTCATTAATATTAACATGTGCAGGACGAGTAATAGAAAACTCGACAGCATCTGCAATATCTTGTGCATAAAGAGGCGTAAACCCTTCATAAACTTTATCTGCATCCTCTTTATTGCCAAGTCTTACAGTTGAAAATTCCGTATCAACCATACCTGGGGCAATTGAAGTAACTTTTATTCCATGAGGTAACATATCAATTCTCATTCCTTTAGTAATTGCTTCAACTGCATGTTTAGTTCCACAATACACATTCCCTTTTCCATAAGTTTCTTTACCAGCAATTGAGCTAATATTTACAATATGTCCTTTTTTATTTGCAATCATTATTGACATAATTTGCCGTGAGATATAAAGCAAACCTTTCACATTTGTATCAATCATTTGCTCCCATTGGTCAATATCACCATCTTGAATGTTGGATAATCCAGAAGCAAGTCCAGCATTATTAACAAGCAAATCAACATTTTCCCATTCTTTTGGAAGGTTTTGAATTTGTTTTTCAGTTTCTTGCCTATCTCTAATGTCAAAATTTAATTTTAAAACTTTAACATTTTTGATTTCTTTTTCTAATTCATCAAGTCTTTCTTTCCTTCTCCCTGTAATAATTATATTATAATTATTTTTTGCAAGCATAATTGCACATGCTTTACCAATACCCGATGTTGCTCCTGTTATTATAGCTGTTTTTAACATGTTCTGAATATTAAAACCTGACAGGTTTTGAAAACCTGTCTGATTTAGTAATTGTAATGATTATTTTTTTAACTCTTCAGCAAAACCAATAATTGCATTTTTAAATGGTTCCATTGGTGCAGATAAAACACCAGCTCCTACTTGTCCTACACCTGGTTCTTTATGTGCAACTCCAGTATCAATAAATGGAGTTAAACTTTTAGAGATTACTTTTCTTACATCAATTCCTGTTGGTGTTCCTCTAAAGTTCAAATAAGGAATTTGGTAGATATTATTCTCCCCAACTGAAATTTCATACATTGCAAGTGTGTAGTTTACAGCATCTTTTGCTGTTCCGCCAACAAATTGAACAATTGCAGGTGAAGATGCTATTGCAAAACCACCAAGTCCTACTGTTTCGGTAATTGAACTGTCTCCTATGTCTGGGTTTGCATCTTCTTTAGTGAAACCAGGAAAAAATAATGCATCTGGTAAAGGAGCTTTTCCTACAAACCATTTTTCTTCTGTTCCTGCAAGTCTAACTCCAAAATCAGTACCATTTCTTGAAAGTGCAATAACTACAGAACTATTAGGAATATTTTTAGCTGCATCCAAGGTTGCTTTTGCTGCTGGCATTGAGAGATTCAAAAAGAAATGGTCGTTACCATTAATAAAATCAAGCACATCTGCCATGTTTTGTTTATCATCAGAAGTTTTAATAATAGCAGGAGCAATTGTTCTGTAAAATAAAGATGTTCCAGCACGATTCCTATTATGAACTTCATCGCCCATGTGTAATGCCTGTGCAATAATATTTTTTAAGTCAATTTTTTTAAGACTTTCAATTGCTTTTTTCAAAATTGGATACATTACATCATCCATCCATTTTAATCGAACAATAACCTCTTCACTAAAAGCACCATATCGTAAAACTTTACCAAGTCCTTCATTTTGAGTACAAAATGCAGTGTTGCCATATTCTTCATTTTTAATTATAAAAACTGGCATTGAAGCAGAAACAATCCCTGCCATTGGACCAACTGTATTATGCTCATGGCATGGTGCATATTCAATTTTATCAGAAGCAGCTAATTTCTCGGCTTCTTCAGGTGTATTTGCCATACCTTCATAAATTAAAGCACCAATTATTGCACCTCTTGTTGGACCACACATTCTTTCCCATTTTATTGGAGGTCCTGAATGTAAAATTAAATTTGATTTCATTCCTGGAATTACATTTTTTGCTAAATCCATTCCTACCAAATTAGGCTTGCCATTAAGAATAATTTCTAATGCTTTTTCATTTGCGTCATTAATTATTTCTTCTTTAGAATTTATTATTTCCCAAACTTTTGGGTCAATATCAACTGGAGGTTTCCAATCTATATGAATTGCCTCAGCACCAGCCTGTTCAATATTCTCTTTAAAACTTTCAATACCAGTATTGATAACTTTTAATTTTTTATTAAATATATCGTTTATTGCCATATTATTATTTTTTATTGATTTATATTGTTTTATATTTTGTGATAATTTTTGCAAAAAGAGCAAAATTTTCGCCAAAATAATATTCCCAGCTTTTTATATCCCAGCACTTCGATTTGCTTCATACTAGGCTAAAATATATCATCCCTACAGGATTATTATAGCATTGCCACCAAACTTTCAGCTAATTCAACTGCTTCAACATTTGTGTTCATAACAATTGCTCCTGCTTTTTCTAAAGTTTGTTTAACTTTTGCTCTATTTTGAGGGTCTTTGTCTGTACCTGTTACTGAGCAAATAATTGCAACATTTGGATTTATCTTTTTTGCTTCAATAAATGACGGAGCAAGTTCTTCTTCTGGGTGCAGGTTTGAGCCATAACCAAGAACAACATCTAGCAATATTACAGCAGTAGTAACATCTTTTGCCTCATCAACAATCCTCCGATTTCTTAAAGAAAAATCAATCATTGGATGAGGCCGACCTGCGGTAAACTCATCTTCACCTAAATCAATAATTGTGTGTTGTTTACTTTTCCAGATATCTGCAAGTTTAAAATCAGCATTTAAAGGTGTGTTGCTATATGTAAACCCTAAACTATCTTTTAATAATAGTTGAGCCTCATCACACAAAGTTCCTCCACTATATAAACCTCTTATGTATTTACCTTTATTATTTGTTGCAAGTTCTTTTGCAAGAGTTTTATTCTTTTCTTGTCTTACATTAAGTTCATTTAAGGATTGTTTATAATCTTTACCATTTGACAAAGCAACAGAAATAACTGCTGCTTGTTCAAGATTTATAGCAGGAATTGCTCCAGATGCTGAAATTGTTTTTTCATCTGCACCAATAAAAATTGCAACAACTGGCTTCTTTAATTTTTTAACTTCTGAAGCAATTTTATCAAGGACTTCAGGATGTGGCGGTTTAGATATTAAGCAAATAATATTTGTTTGTTCATCTTTTTCAAGAGCTTTTAAAGCTTCGATAAACATTATTCCTCCAATTTCTTTTTTAACATCACGTCCACCAGTTCCAATTGCCTGAGAAATACCTCCACCAAGATTGGATATAATTGAACTAACCTCCTGCAAACCAGTTCCAGATGCTGCAACAATACCAATATTCCCTTTGTTTACAACATTTGCAAATGCAAGAGGAATTTCATTAATAATTGCAGTTCCACAATCTGGACCCATCATAAGCAAACCTTTTTTTACAGCTTTCTGCTTCATTTTAAGTTCATCTTCAACAGAAACATTATCTGAAAAAAGCATTACATTAAGGTTTGCATCAAGTGCTTTATTCACCTCATTTACAGCATATTTACCTGCAACAGAGATTAATGAAAGGTTTGCATCTGGCATAGATTTTATTGCACTCTCAAAACTTTTTGGTACAAAATCTGAAGTATCGTCAGATGAATTACGAATTGCTTTTAACTCTTCTTCAATATAGATAATTGCATTATTGAAAGCTTCATCATTTGCAGCATCAATAGAAATTAACATATCGGTATCATCTGCGTCATCGAACATATCAATGTACAGCTCAGCCATTTTTAAAATTGATTTGTTTTCGTTTGTTCCCATAATTACAGATGAATCGGAAACACCATCAATTTTATTCAAATCTTTGGAAACAATCATTAATGTTACGGAGTCGAAATAGGCTCCTTTTTTAATTACTCCTTTTATCATAATATTTTAATTATTTAATGATACAATGTTTTAATGATACAATATTTTATAACATTAGCCACTGTTTAATTTGTTTTCTATTTTTTATAGTTAAGAAATATCCTGTAATCATATCTGATCCTGAAGTTTCTCCAATTTCAGTTAAATTTTTAAATATTTGCTTAATGTTTTTATCTTTTTTTAATAATGCTATTTGAAAATCTTTAAATTGCTTAAAATATAATCCTTTTGATGCATGAAAAATCATATTCCGAGATATATCATTATTGCTTTTTGATATTTCATAAATATTATTTCTTAATTCTTTCGTATCTATTTTTTTAATTTCTTGAATTAAAATTAGTGCATATAACATTCCTGTAATAAAATCGTCGCCAGAAGGTGTTAGTCCATGACCTGCACCTTTCATGTTTTTTATACCATTAAAAAAAGAACCATTCAACATGTCGTATATAGCTGATTTAATATACTTTACAAATGCTTTCTGAAAACTTGTTTCAAAGCAATATTCAAATTTAGGATTTATTAAAAATGCTAAACTTAAATGATTTAATTCTAAATTATTTTCTTCAATAAAAGAAGAAATATAGTCTAAAATATCAAAACTGGCATCTTTAGAATAATTTATTTTAGATTTAAAAACTACTAAATCCGATTTTTTAAACTTGTTTTTGTTAATAAAAAAAAAATCTTTCTTAATATTTAAAGTTTTAACTTCGGTATGCGGCAAACCATAAATTATTATTGAATTAGGACTTAAATATTTATTGTCATGAGATACTGAAACAATATTCTTTTCATCATTAATAAAATTTGAAATATTATTAAATGTTGAATGTAAGGAATATCTTCCTTCAAAAATAAAATCTCCTATTTGCTCAATTTTTATCAGAAACAATTTTTATTAAAAAAGAGCATAAAGATACAAAAAATAAAAAACATTAAAAAAAGAAATTGAAAAATAAATTAATTTATAATTTTATTAACAAAATAGATAATATGGAAAGAATGAGGACAATTGCATTTTTATATGTAAATTTTTCTTTAAGAAATATTACTGATAAAAGAACAGGAATTATAAATGCGTTTGATGAAATACCTTGAATTAACGACAAAGGTCCTTTTGCAAAAGCACTTAAAATTAAATAATATCCAGCAAAATTTAAAACACCTATAATAATACCAAACTTTAGAATTTTTTTTCGGTTATTTGAAGTCCTTGTAACAGCATTTCTTTGTATGAACTTATTAATTGCAAAAGTATAAAAAGCAACTAAGGAATAAGATATGAACATATAATTTAATTTTGGTACTTCTGTAGAAGCATATTTTCCTGCAAGCATTGATATTGAGGTTGAGAATGCTGCAAGAATTGCAAATAATAAACCAATTGTTTGTTTTTTGTTTTTTAATTTCTTCTTATTTTCAGATTTTACATTAAAACTTATATATGCCAAAACAAATATTGAAATCCCTATACCTGTCCATTGTAATGGCGAAGGTCTATCATTAAATAAAAAAAATGCATATATAATAAGAAGTACTGAATTGAGTTTAGTAATAGGAAATGCAAAAGATGTTGGAATGTGCTTTAATGCTAAAATTTTCACAATACTTCCAAGTCCAAAAAAAGCCGAATTTATTAATGCAAAAAATAATATCATTTTAAAATTTGAAAATGAACTTTCTGTAATTAAAATTATTGTTAAAGATATTATTGAAACTGTTATAGCAGAAACATTAACAATTTTATGACTAGATAGGTTATGGTGAGCCGACAATTTATATAAGAAATTTATTCCACCATAAATAACTGTGAACATTATGGCAAGAGTAAACCATTCTATATGAAGATTTTGCATTATATTACATTTAAAAAAGTTTGCGAATATAAATGTTCTTTTATTTATATAAAAAAACTTATTAATTTTGTATTAATTAAACAAAGCATATTATGAAAAAGATAATGATAATTCGGCATGCAAAATCTGATTGGGGTGTCGGCTCATTACGTGATATTGATAGACCATTAAACGGAAGAGGAAAACTTGCAGCATCCACAATGGGTAAAGAAATAAATAAAAGAAATTTAGATCCTGATTTAATAATTTCGTCACCAGCTTTAAGGGCAAAAATGACTGCTAAAGCAGTTGCAGAAAACACAAAATATACGAAAAATATTGTTTGGGATGAAAGTTTTTACTTTGGGTACACGAATGAAATTATTCAAAAAGTAAAAAAAATAGATGAGAGTTTTGAAAAAATAATAATATTGGGTCATAATCCTACTTGGTCTGAAATTGCAGAAAAACTTTCTGGAGAATATTTTAATATGAAAACTGCAGATCTTGTTGTTCTTGAATTTGATGGAAAGTGGAAAGACTTAAAAGATTATTCATGTAAAGTTGTAAATTACATTTCACCAAAAGAATTAATATAAAAACAAAAACCATTTAAATGTTTAGACTAAAAATTATAACAATAATTACGATTGCAAGTATAATATTTATTCCTTCATGCAAATCTGATGAGAAAGATGACAGAGCAAATAACACAACAATACATAAAGACATTATTAAAAAGGACAAAAATCCTTTAACACTTAATATTATAGAGCAAAATAAAAAATCTGTAGTTGGTGATATTATCTCAATTTCTATTTCTGAAAGTGAAATTTCTGGCAAAGACACTGTAATTCTCTTAATTAATGATGAAGAAGTTACTAAATTAAGTTCAACCAAATTAATATATGATTGGAATACAAAAAACAGTAAAGTTGGAAGAAATATAATTGAAATAGATCTAAATAAAGACAATACTCATTTTAGAAAAACAAAAAATGTGATATTATTATCAGACATTGTTCCTGAAGAGTACACATATAAAGTTAAAAATGTATTTAAGCATGATGTTAGTGCATACACACAAGGTCTTTTTTATAAAGATGGTTTTTTATATGAAGCTACAGGTCTTAAGGGTCAATCTACAATAAGAAAAGTAAAACTTGAAACTGGTGAAGTTATTCACGGATTCGCAATTCCTAAAGATGTTTTTGGTGAAGGAATTGTTCTATTTGATAATAAAATAATTCAAATTAGTTGGCAAGCTGGAAGAGGTTTTGTTTATGATTTTGAAACTTTTAAAGTTATTAATGAATTTTCGTATAATGGTGAGGGTTGGGGAATTTGTACAGATGGTGAAAAACTTTTTATGACAAATGGTTCAGCTGAAATAAGAATTTTAGAAACGCAATCATATTCTCCAATAAAAACTTTGCAAGCGTATGACAATGAAGGTGCAGTTATATACCTAAATGAATTAGAATTTATAGATGGTTTTATTTATGCAAACATTTATCAATATGAAAAAATTGCAAAGATTGATCCAGCAACAGGAAAAGTTCTTGCTTATATTGATTTAACAGGAATATTACCAATGAATGATTATACTACCCAAACAGATGTTCTTAATGGGATTGCATACGATAAAGCAACAAATAGAATTTTTGTTACAGGGAAAAAATGGCCTAAACTTTTTGAAGTTAAATTTTTGAAGAAATAATATTACCCCCCTATTATTGCATAAAAAATACGGACTTTGTTTATAAAAGTCCGCATTCTTCTTAATCAATTAAAAATAAATTTATCCTAAATATTTTTTCAAAGGATTACTTCTAGAAGTTGTTCTTAAACGTTTAATTGCTTTTTCTCTAATTTGTCTTACTCTTTCTCGTGTTAATCCAAATTGTTGTCCAATTTCTTCAAGAGACATTTCTTCAACACCAATACCATAAGAAAGTTGCAAAATTTTACTTTCTCTATCATCTAAAGTTGCAAAAACTCTTTCAATTTCTTTACGTAAAGATTCGTGTATTAATGATTTATCAGCAATTGGAGAATCTCCATCAGAAAGCACATCTAATAAGCTATTATCTTCACCTTCTTGAAAAGGAGCATCAACAGAAACGTGTCTTCCAGAAACTTTCATTGTAGCAATTACTTTGGATTTTGGAATTTCCAAAATTACAGAAAGTTCCTCCGGAGAGGGTTTTCTTTGAAATTCTTGCTCAAATTTTGCGACAGCTTTTCTATACTTGCTTAAAGAACTAACTTGATTAAGAGGTAATCTTACAATTCTTGATTGTTCATTAATTGCTTGCATAATTGACTGACGAATCCACCAAACAGCATAAGAAATAAACTTAAAACCTCTTGTTTCATCAAATTTTTCTGCAGCTTTTATTAGACCTAAATTTCCTTCATTAATTAAATCTGGTAAGCTAAGTCCTTGGTTTTGATATTGTTTTGCAACAGAAACAACAAATCTTAAGTTAGCACTTGCAAGTTTTTCAATAGCAAGTTGGTCACCTTTTTTTATTCTTTGTGCCAATTCAACTTCTTCCTCAACACTTATTAAATCAAATCTTCCAATTTCTTGAAGGTATTTATCAAGAGATGCACTCTCTCGATTTGTAATTGACTTCGTAATCTTTAATTGTCTCATATATTGACGTATGGATTATAATAATACAATAAAAAAACACCTCTATTTAAAAAGGGATGCAAAAATAGCTCTTTTTATTTTATAAATTACTAATTTATCTAATTGTTTATTGTTTTTTTTATAAAATGGTTCTTTTAAAACTAACTATTTTCGATATTTAAACTACAATATTTACCATTCTGCCAGGAACAACAATAACTTTTTTTGGTTCTCCTCCTTCTAATCGTTTTTTTGTTCTTTCATCAGAAATGACAAGTTCTTGAATTTCTTCTTTTGTTATATTTGCAGCAACATCAAGGGTGAATTTTGTTTTACCATTAAACGCTACAGGATAAGTTATAGTATCTTCAACTAAAAAACTTTCTATAAACTTTGGGAAACTTGTATCTATAACACTTCCATCATTTCCTGAAAGTTGCCAAAGTTCTTCTGCGATATGTGGTGCAAATGGAGAAAGTGTAATAATAAAATTATCTAAAACCTCTTTTTTATTACATTTTAACTTTGCTAAATCGTTTGCACAAACCATAAAAGCAGCAACTGAAGTATTAAATGAAAACCGTTCAATATCTTCGCCTATTTTTTTTATAAGAGTGTGAATAACTTTATGTTCTTCTTTATTTGCCTCTTCTTTTGAAACACTAAAATTACCTTCATTATCAAAAAATAGACGCCAAAATTTTTGTAAGAAACGAGAAACGCCCTCTATTCCATTTGTGTTCCAAGGTTTTGATTGCTCAATTGGTCCTAAAAACATTTCATAAAGTCTTAATGTATCAGCACCATATTCTTCAATAATAATATCAGGGTTTACAACATTGAATTTAGATTTTGACATTTTCTCGATACCACTTCCGCAATGATATTTACCATCATCTTCTAAAACAAATTCAGCATTTGAAAATTCTGGCAACCAAGTTTTAAAAGCATCAACATCAAGAATATCATTTTTTACAATATTAACATCAACATGAAGTTCAGTTGTATCATAATTCTTTTTTAAATTGTATGAAACAAATTTATTTGTGTCCTTAATTCTGTAAACAAAATTAGAACGTCCTTGAATCATACCTTGATTTACAAGTTTTTTAAACGGCTCATCTTTAACTAAATAACCTAAATCAAATAGAAACTTATTCCAAAATCTGGAATATATTAAATGCCCCACAGCATGTTCAGTTCCTCCAATATATAAATCAACATCTTGCCAATATTCATTTGCTTCAGGAGAAACCAAGGTATTCTCATTTTGCGGATCCATATAACGTAAGTAATAGGCAGAAGAACCTGCAAAACCTGGCATTGTGCTTAGTTCGTATTTATATTTTCCATCATACAACCAATCTTTTGCTCTTCCCAAAGGTGGGTCGCCAGCTTCTGTTGGTTTATAATCATCAATTTTTGGTAATGTAAGCGGAAGTTCATCATCTTTAAGGGTTTTTGCAATATTACCATCAAAATAAACAGGAAAAGGTTCACCCCAATATCTTTGTCTGCTGAAAATTGCATCACGCAATCTGAAATTAACTTTTCGGTATCCTAATTCTTTGCTATCAATTTCTTCAATAATTTTTGTAATTGCATCTTTAACGTCTAATCCGTTTAAGATACCAGAGTTTATAATTTTTCCTGATTTTGCATCATATGAAGATTCTGAAATATCGCCACCAGTAACAACAGGAATAATTTCAAGATTAAATTGTTTTGCAAAAGCATAATCCCTGCTATCATGAGCAGGAACTGCCATAATTGCCCCTGTTCCGTAGCCGCCCAACACATAATCTGCAACCCAAACAGGCATTTCTTTTTGTGTGAATGGATTTATTGCATAGGCACCTGTAAAAACACCTGTAACATTTTCGGCATCAGCCATACGCTCACGTTCTGTGCGATTTTTTGCTTTTGTAATATATTCGTCAACATCCTCACTTCTTTCAACAGTTGTAATTGTATCAACAAGCTCACTCTCAGGAGCAAGAACCAAAAAAGTTGAACCAAAAATTGTATCTGGTCGGGTTGTAAAAACTTGAATTTGTTTCTCTGAGTCTTTAATTCCAAAAAGCACTTCTGCACCTTCAGAACGACCAATCCAATTTTTTTGCATTTCTTTTAAAGAATCTGACCATTCAAGTGTGTCTAAACCAGTTAATAATCTTTGTGCATAGGCTGTAACACGAAGTTGCCATTGCATCATATCTTTCTGAATAACAGAATGTCCACCTCTTTCTGACACACCATCTTTAACTTCATCATTAGCTAAAACAGTTCCTAATTCTGCACACCAATTTACTTTTGTGTTTGAACGATAAGCCAATCGATAATTCATTAAAATATCTTCTTTTTCTTCTTCATCTAGCCCATTCCAAACTGCAGATGAGAATTCAGGAATTTCACTACAAGCTGCATTAACCTGTGTATTTCCATTTTGTCCAAATTCAGAAATTAATGTTTCAATTGGTTCTGCTTTTTGTGTTTCATTATTAAACCAATGATTAAACATTTTAATAAACGCCCACTGTGTCCATTTATAATATTTGGGGTCAGAAGTTCTAACTTCTCTGCTCCAATCATAAGAAAAACCTATTTTTGCAAGTTGCTCTTTATATCTTTTTAGATTTATTTCAGTTGTTATTGCAGGATGTTGCCCTGTTTGAACTGCATATTGTTCAGCAGGTAGTCCAAAAGCATCAAATCCCATTGGGTGTAAAACATTATAACCTTTTAATCTTTTATATCTGCTATAAATATCTGAAGCTATGTAACCAAGAGGATGCCCAACGTGTAATCCTGCTCCAGATGGGTATGGAAACATGTCCAAAACATAAAACTTTGGTTTAGACTTGTCTATATTAACTTTATAAATATTTGATTTTTGCCAATTTTCTTGGTGTTTTTTTTCTATTTCTAAAAAATTATATTCCATATCTTAACTTTCTTTTCAGTATTTCATTGCTAAAACCTAAATAGCAACAAATATTTTTTTACAAGTTGGCAAAAATAATAAAAAAAGAGTTTGATTTGCAGATGAATTAATTTTTGTTTGAATATATTAAGATATTTTCTACTTTTGTAAACCAAATTATAGGCCCCGTAGTTCAATTGGATAGAATGACAGATTTCGGCTCTGTTGGTTGTGGGTTCGAGTCCCGCCGGGGTCACTTAAAATGCTATAAATAAAAATTTTGTAGCGTTTTTTTTTCAAAAGGGTACAGTTTTGGGGGCGGTTTTTCTTATACCTCAAATTCTTTTTGTATTACTACAATTACAAAAAAAAACAATCAACCGTATTACTTGGTTGATTGTTTAGTCGATATAGTTTTATGGAAAATATTTATACTTTTATACCGCCTGAATGTAATTGTCTTGAAGGCAGATGTTAATGCTTGTATAAACTGTTATTATTAAGTATAAAAAGTTTAAAATTATTCTAAATTATTGTTTCAATATAGAAATATTCAATTCCTCCTCTTGAAATTTGGGTTTTGTTGGTAAGCTTTTCTTTTGGATTAAAAGTCCATAACTGATATTTACAATAAGATTGTAGCTTCTTTTTGAATTTTTGAGGAGTTAGGTATTTATTAACTTGAGGGATATCCATTTTAAGAAACTCATAGATTTCTTTTCTTTGTATCTCAGTATTTAGCTTTGTGGCATCTGAAAAGTAATCTTTAAACCACTCAAATAGATTTTGTCCAATTTCCATCTTCAATTTTTTTCTAATTATGTTTTCCATAAGTGGCTCAATACGATTATCTATTTTCATAAATATTTGTATTGCTGATGCATATAAATTATAGAATTTATTCCATTCCTCATCAGTAAAATCAAGAAATAATTTTTTCCCGAACTCTTTCCCTAGACTTGTTAAGCCCTTCTCTATATGAGCTTTTGCATTATCTTTACCATATAGTTGCTCATGTTCTTCAATATACTTCCTTACAGTTTTTCGACTGATTTTTAAATCTCTGGAAATACCACTTTTACCTTCTCCTTCTCGATAATATCTTATTAATATCCTATT
>Ga0209633_10002837_pt1 | contig 16434 bp, 13 predicted proteins | sample Cruoilmetagenom1_FD_187290 | JGI IMG/M metagenome (GOLD analysis project Ga0209633, IMG submission 187290) | Oil polluted marine microbial communities from Coal Oil Point, Santa Barbara, California, USA - Sample 1 (SPAdes) (version 2) | ecosystem: Environmental > Aquatic > Marine > Oil seeps ... | reverse complement strand
TGTCGGGAAACCCGTCTTTGGCTTGCAGCCATCGTTTCTTAATTTTTTTACGCACGTACAAATTCGGGCCAAAAAAACCTACGAGAATAAGGCTACACGCCGCAAAAATTAGCTGGCTAGTGCTTAGGCTCTCACTCAATATTCCAGAAAAGCCAAGAAAAACAACTTGTGGTACGACGAGACTAAGTACACGAATGGCGTAGAATACAGAGACGGATTTGGTTTCATAATATCCCGCTTTTGCAAGGTGATACCGAATGCGTGACACTTCTTTGCTGTCTGGCATTGTCAGATGTTCGCTAAGGCCAACAAATACGTTTTTGCGGCGTTTTCTACGCGATTGTATATGATCACCAGGTAAGCCAGCCAATCTACGCGATAAGACTTTATTGTGGCCAAGAGCGGAATGAATAGCGATACCCAAAAGTGATAACGCGATTGCCAAAAATGAAATGGCAATGAGAATTGTTATATTGGAAGATATTGTTGAACCATTCATATCCGCCGCCCTAAATCTTGAAATTTATCATTTTGCGCATGACCAAATTACCGATGAGCATCCACACGCCTGCGGCCGCCATTCCATATTTAAATGTCGTGGTATCATTCACTTCACCGTAAAATTCTGGTGATATAAAATTGATAGCTACGAACAAAAGAATAGGCGTGACATTTAAAATCAGCGCTGACATGCGGCCCTCTGATGTGGCAGCTTTAATTTTAAGGCGCATTTTTTGGCGCGCGCGAATGGTTGAGGCATTGGCGCTTAGTAACTCGGTTAGGTTACCACCTGTATTGGCTTGCAAACGCACATTGGCGGCGAATAGATCAAAGTCAGGGTGCCCGATACGGTCTGCAAGGCGCTGAACGGCCTCCCCCAAGGAAGTCCCATATGTTATTTCGTCATTCACCATACCAAATTCTGACCCAATTGGATCAGGCATTTCGCGTGCGACAAGCTCTACAGCGACAGGAACTGGGTGCCCTGCCCGCAATGAGCGCACAATAATATCAAGCGCTTCTGGGAGCTGGCTCGCAGCCTTATTGCGGCGGCGCCGCACTAAAAATAAAAGGACTAAAAGCGGCAGTAGCAGACCCATTACAAACCCGAAAATGGCATAAATAAACGAATGTTTTGCTATATAAAGCAGCGCAGCGAGAACAACCGCCAGCAAACCCATGCCCAATAGAACATTAACAACGCCAATATGTAGGCCAGAGCGTAGTATCAGTACCTTAAGTCCGCGCATCACACCTGCAATATTACCATGTTCATCAAGGCCTCGTGATAAGAGTAATTTGCTTTGCAGTTTATCTTTATCAGCCGTTTTATTTAGGAGATTAACACGAAAATTCACTAGTTTTTCTTTGATATTAGCTTGGCGCCCTGCCCCAACAAGCACCTGCATCACCATGAAAGCGCTCGTAAATATCAGTCCGTATATGATAGCTATTTTTAGAGTCATTTCTCTAGCTACCAAATTGCTGCGCAAGTGTTTGGTCGTTAATTTTGCCTAGCGGTAGCACACGTGGTTCAAATACCGCTTCTGGCATTTCAATGCCGCGCGTAATGATTTCTTCAAGGCAATGCGGGCGGATACCCGTAGCGCGAAACTCGCCGATAACTTCATGATTTGGCCCTGTGCCCGTACGCGTATAGTTGAAAATTTCCTGCATTTGGATGATTTTTCCTTCCATGCCAGTCACTTCAGCTACGCTCGTGATTTTTCTTTGCCCGTCGCTCAGGCGTTGGGCCTGTACAATGACACCTATTGCAGACGCGATTTGTCCTGCGATTGCTTCGGGCGAAATTTTCATGTCACCCATTGCCACCATTTGTTCTAGCCGTGTTATTGCGTCGCGCGGTGTATTGGCATGAAGTGTCGCCATACTGCCTTCATGACCAGTGTTCATTGCTTGTAACATGTCAAAAGCTTCTTCACCGCGAACCTCGCCCAATATTACCCGGTCAGGGCGCATACGCAGCGCGTTTTTCACAAGCTCGCGCTGTTTAATCTCGCCATCGCCCTCTAGGTTTGGCGGGCGCGTTTCCATGCGGCCTACATGGGGCTGTTGTAACTGCAGCTCAGCGGCGTCTTCGATGGTGATCAGGCGCTCTTTATGACTGATAGATTGCGACATAGCATTTAGTAAGGTCGTCTTACCTGAACCTGTACCCCCAGAGATAAGGATGGTGACCTTTGATTTACACGCCGCCCATAAAAACTGGGCTACGACTTCAGGCAGTGCGCCAAACCCGATAAGTTTATCCAGTGTAAAGGGCGTTTTTGAAAACTTACGAATAGAGACAAGCGGGCCGTCAACGGCAATAGGCGCAATGGCAACATTGACCCGGCTTCCGTCGATTAAACGCGCGTCACACAATGGCTGGCTTTCATCAACACGCCGCCCAACTGTTGATACGATTTTATTGATTATGCGTAGTAAATGTGGCTCATCTGCAAAACGCACATCGGATAGCTCTAGCTCCCCGCCACGCTCTATATATACCTGTTCATGAGTATTGATAAGAATATCACTGATTGACTCGTCTCTAAGAAGTGGCTGTAGCGGCCCAAGCCCCGTCATTTCATCAAGTATTTTGCCAGTTAGCTCTGAAATTTCTGACTTATTGAGCTTCATGCTTTCAGCTTTAACTAGCTGGCTAACTTCGGCTTCAATACGGGTGTGCAGCTCATCGTCTGCTAGTAATTCTAGCTCCGATAATTCAAGCGTATCCAATAAGAGGCTATGTATTTTTAGCCTATCTTGTAAGGTTTTATCTTGTTTAACCTGCGCTTTGCCCGCCTTGGGACGTGGCGGCGTGGTTTTTGGTTTCGTTATTGGCGCAGAAATATTAACAGCGACTGGCTTTATTCCGGTAGCAAGCTCCGGTGCGTGTGCATTTTTATTTTGCTCTAATGCTTTTGTAAATCGTCCCATAGGACTGCGTAGCAAATCCAAGTAAAAATCAGTTTAGTATTGATGGTAAAAATATTTTTAATATTACACTATTTTTAGGCAGAACGGGCTCTTTTGTGCCATTTCGAATGTGAAACTGTTTCTTCTTTCACATTAACGCCAAGCCATGCATCTACATGTTTATTGACCGCCTCAACATACCGGCTATTGGGCTTTATGCTGCCTGCGGGCGTGCCGCAATTAAGGGCCTCTTGCAATGTCTCATTGTCTACACATATTTCTTTGATATCGTCCCGGCCGATAACTTTTTGCGCATCTTGCATGAACAAAGAATTACGAAAACTACGGCGCTCATATTTGCTGATAATTATATCGGGCTGCTGTTCTAAAGGTAAAGTTTCGCAAATAGCGGCGTTCAGAGTACGAGTATAATGTAGAGTTGGCACGCGCATTTCAGAGAGAATGGCAAATTTATTTACAACGCCAACAATTGCTTTTGTCCAAGGCCGCCACATTTGCGGCACATCAAGAATAATATAATCATATAGTGAGCAAAGATGATCAAGTAATGCCATCAATGCTCCAGCTTCGATGTGATCATTACCGCCGAGTTGTCCTTTTGCACAAACGACAGAGAACAAATTATGATAGTTTGTAACGAATTGCATGCACAAGGCCTCATCCATTCTACCATTAGCAGCGTTCAAATCGGCAATCGACACGCTGGGCACCATATCAAGGCAGGCCGCAATATTGCTACGTTCAAAATCTAGGTCAACAAGGCAAACTTTATTGTTTTTGTCCGTCTTATTTGCCAATGCATATACTGTTTGGATCGCCATACTGGTAACGCCAACACCGCCGCAAGCGCCCATATACGCCCAAATTTTAGTCTCGCCTTCTTCATGGTCATTCGCGTGCGCGCTTATAGGAGTGGCATCCACTGCTTTGTCTTTAGGCAAAGGCGGTATTGAAAGGTCATCTTCCAGAATATTCTTTAACTCTAGGATATTATTTTCTAAATTATTGTTTGCATGTTCATCTGACATAACTAGCTCCCCGCTTTCAAATCTTCACTCATGACTGAAATTTCTACGTCAGGCATTGTTTTGAATTTGCCTGGCGCTATTAAATCTAAAAATACAAAATCATATTCGAGGCCTGTGAGCCGTACTGTAATGATTGGAGATGGCTGGCCTGGATAACCAGCGATTCCAAGACCTGACCCTCGATATTCTACCGTCACGTTTTCTGGCTTAATGTCTTTATACACATCGCACATGCCAGAACGTTCGCGCGTATTTTTCGCGCAAACATCATCTTGATCAGGCCCATATATAAGCGCGTTTAGTGCCAGCTGATTATAGGCACCATTGCTACAAACAGCCGTGTCACCTGAGCATAATCGCACATAATCTGGCATAGGGTCGCCAGGAGAAACGCTACCGCCAACGCCTGTCATCGTTGTTAGGTCTGTAGCAACAGGCATAGATATTGCGGCAAGTCTTGCGCCGCGCCGCGCTGCTTGTTGTGCCGTATTCCACTGCCAAAATGCCATGCCTATCTCAATAGCAGCGCCCGTTAAGATAATAACAAACCCTGAGCTTAAGGCAAAACTAACGACTGTTACGCCGTCTTCATTCTCGCGGTATTTTTTAAAAAACTGTCTCACGTACCGCCCCGCACAATCCGCTCTTCGTAACTGGCCTTTAACGTGCTTCCACCTGTAACCCCGTTCAAAAACCCAAACCCTTTATAAGGAATTTGACTTGAAATTTTCACTGTCATAATTTCATTGCCGCCGCGATATAAATCATCATCATTATCGGTAACCCTATAGGTAATTGTTACATCACTTGCGGCCCAATTGTTTAAGACAGCATCACCGCTTGCATCAACACGGCCTGTCGTCGCCAGTCGTTTTGCGCCAAGTTCCATAGATTCCGGGTATTGCACGAGTGCTAAATAACGGCCTGCGGAGACTAGCCCGCTTTCCATTTTATGATTTTGCAACAGGTAATTAGATACATCCGCTGCCCCTAGCCCGGTCGCGATTAACAGCGGAATAATCAAAGCCGTTTCAATAGCAATCGTACCATTTTCATTGGCAAGGTATTTACGAAATAAGGTCATTATCTACGCAACACCACACTGTCACGGGCAACGCTATCTTTGCCTTGCACAACTTGCTCAATCATTTCGCCGTACAAAATATTATCTTGCCCCTTACCCATAGGCTCAGTTAAAAATACTTTCACAAAACTATCTACGGGAAGCGCTCCAGATGATGCCCCATGAAAGCCGTAATTTTCTTGAATGAAACCGCAATTAAGAACAGCAGCATAAATTACGCGGCGATCAATATCAGCTTCTGACGGCCCGCTCGCATGACATTGTGGAATGCCTTCTTCGGGTGTATTTGCGGTGCCATAAGTTAAAGCGCCTGGAACACAATCTGTATCAATTTCCCAGCGGTACATTTCATAGCGCGTTGGAATATCAGTGGGCGTTACTGTATGATTATCGTAATCGAAAAAATATGTCGTGCCGCCAATAGGTATTGTGGATGCATAATTATGGTTGATCTTTACATATTCAACAAAGTCCCATTCACCACTACCCATGCGGCCATCAAGGTCTGTACAGCTGCCGTCCTCAAAACAGGTGTCACGTGGCAAGCCAATAGCGTCGCTGTCTTCAGAAAGTTTACAGGATTTATTCCCAGCATACCCTTTTACAACATTGGCTGCTGGCGCGTATGCGGGGTCATAACGCTTTTGTTTATAGCTGCCCTCATATATATCGAAGCGCGTATTAACGGCGTGACGGACAGAAGATATATTACCAGTTTTTAGATATACACCCGATTGGCTAAAACATGTTGGCGCTACATCTATGGCAATTGCATCTTTTAGAGCCTTGGCGCCTCCCTTGCCATTAAAAGGATCAAGATACCCAAAATTACCTGGCCCATATTGCGTACTATTGCCGCCAGGACGTTTAAACTGGATCTGTTGTCTACGTACCGAGCGGTCCTCAAGAGCCTCATAAAGGCTCGTATCGCTATTCTCATAGGGATTACACACAAAGACAGGCGCAACACCGCAAACACCTGCTTCCATGCCAGCAATTGACTTGGCGTCCATACTCGTTGAACTTATTTTGCTAATCATAGAGACAGGAAAAACTGTATTTATAGTCTCGGGCGACACCTTTATTTCAATATAGCCTGCTTCATAAGGGTTTTCTGTCACATGAGCCGCAGTTATTGGGTCATAGTCGTTATTTGGAACTGATTTTAAAAACCGAACACTACTAACTGTGACTTCGCCAAAACCTCCTGTACCAAATTTTTGGTTATTGCGGACCAAATTGTCAATTGCGCGGTTGGCACGTACCAAAGAGTCTCCTCTATGGTCTAACTCTGCAGCGCCTGCGCGCGCAAGCGCGTCAGACGCGCTTTGTAATTCATTATCTAGATTATAAACACGCGACACATCTACCGACAACAAGGCCCCGCCGAGAAGAAGAGGCATCGTTAACGCACCCCACACGGCCATTGATCCATGTGTATTTTGACGAAGCTGTGAATATAAGTCTTTGAAATTACTAACTATATGTTTCATATTCATTCCTAAAAGCGCTCCCCAGCGTTTCATGATAATTATGGCCTTGGCGTTGGCACTGTATTTTCTTTGTAGTTTTTACGGGCCAAAGCTGCGCGCGCCGGATCAAACGGAATAAAAGTGTCCGCTTTTTGTTTGTCCGTAGGCGTTACAAATTGTGCCTGCACATTTGAGTTAACGGCATGTCCAAGATTAGGATCGAGCTGCCCTTCAAGTGCGGGCTTGCTCGTCGTGCAGCCAGCAGTAAGTACTGTAAATGCGGCCAAAAATATGACGGGTGTTTTTGCAATTTTCATGAGAGTCTCCGATTAATCCGTATAGCCAGAACTGGCTGTTAACCCGCCAGCAGCCCGTGTCTTTGTGGGCGTTTTTGTCTGAACTATGGTTTTGGGCGCACTGCTTATAGTTTCGCGCGGCCCTTCTAGCTGTCCGCCTAAGAAGAATTGAGCGTCACTTGGCGTTGTTAATCCGTCTAGCGGCGTTGCCAACTGACTAATATCGGAAACAGGTTTCACAAGCCTTGGCGTTACGATAATGACAAGCTCGGTTTCCTTCTTACGGTAGCTTTTAGAGCTAAAGAGAGACCCTAAAACAGGTACATCACCCAGCCACGGTACTTTTACATCTTTGTCCGACAAAGAGTGCTGTAAAAGCCCGGCCACGGCAAAGCTTTGCCCATTACGCAGCTCAACCGTCGTATTAGCACGGCGAATAGTTAGTGATGGGACTTCGACGCCGCCTACTCTGACAGAATTTGTTGGGTCAAGCTGGCTTACCTCTGGGGCTACTTTTAGATTAACGATGCCGTCATTTAGCACAGTAGGTGTAAAGGATAACCCTACGCCGAATTGCCGATACTCAATCGTCACATCGCCAAGCTCACCTTGGATCGGCACAGGAAATTCACCACCAGCCAAGAAACTCGCAGTTTCGCCAGACATAGACACAAGGTTTGGCTCAGCCAACGTTCGGATAATGCCTTTTTCTTCCATGGCGTCGATACGCACATTGATATTGGTCGCACCAACGGTTCTACTTAATATAGCGGATGCAGTTGGCGCACCACTTAGAACGCCTGTGCCGCTTTGGAAATCAAATTGTCCCGCTTGCTGCGTGAGCAGGCCTATGCCTAACTCTTTAATGGCACTGCGAGACGCTTCAACAAATCTTACCTCCAGCAACACTTGATGTGAGTTGTGAATAACAAGGCCATTCGTAACACTTGGCCCGCCATAAGCTTGCGCTATTTTTTCGGCTTGCACGGCAACATTATCAGAGCTGACATTACCTGTAAGATAGACTTGTCCTGCGAGCAGGCTGACAGCAATTTTTTCATTTGGATATGTTTCAAATAGGCTTTTCTTAAGGCCCTGAACGTCATAATTTACACGCACATCGATTACGTCTGCTAAGCGCGTTTCTTTATCATAAACGAGAACGCTCGTGCGGCCCTGCCCTTTCCCTACAATATGAAAGGACTTATCGCTTAGTACAACAATGTCAGCCACATCTGGGTTACCAACCTTAATTTCTGAAAACGCTGTTTCGGTGCGTAAAGTCAAAGTTTCGTTTTTGACGACCTGTGCAAGGGTCTGCTCTTGCTGAGGCGTTTCTTCTACCCATGCTTTGCCGTAAGCAGGCGCATTTAGTGCCAAAAGACTGACAGCTAATACGCCCAAAAGTTTTTGCTTGTTAAACATTATAGCTTCCCTCCAGCTAATTCTTCGTCTGGGTTTAGTGTTTCTTTAAATACGCTTATTTGTTCACTGGTTCCGTTGCGCGTAATTACAACATTTGCTGTGCTATCAGCGGCTGGCTTTGGCACTGACGCTATTGCTATGCGCGGACGTCTTTGCGGACGCGGACGTGTGCGCGATGTAGCGCCTAAATCATTTATGCTTACTTTTTGCGTTGGCGTAGAAGTCATCTCGCCAGCCCGTCTTAATGTTAAACTCAACTTTCCAATATCCATCGCTAAAATCAATTTTTGCGCTTGTTGTGGTTCAACTTCTAAAGTGACCGTATTTACAATATCAGCTTCAACAGACTGGTTGTCTGCGTTTTGATCCACGCCTAATACCCGTACATTTTCCAAAAGAAGGCTAGAAACGAGATTGGTGCCATTGCGCTGAGATTGCTGCAAGTCGCGTGTTAAAACCACATCAACATAATCACCAGGCATAACAAACCCGCCAACGCCAGCAACGTCATTAACGCGAATGGCCACGCCGCGCATATTTTCATTTATAACGGCAGACAAAGTCCCGCGTCCATCAGGGCCGCTCACTTTAAAACCTATAATAGGTTCATTCACAGCGATTTTCGTTAGCGCAACAATTGGGCTATTTGGTTCAATGAAAAGCTGACCATAAGTAGAATAGCTACCTTCGGGAACAGCGCTTTCGGGGTATTGTACAATGCGAATATTTTGCTGAGATAAATGATCACCAAAATTCACAGGCATATCAGCAACCAAAACAGGAACCGTTTTCGTTTTCACGGCGCTTTGTGAAAATTTCTGTGGTTGGCTGACTTGCTGACCAGTGTATTGATCCGTCACCGCATCATCAATCCATCCACGTGACAAGAATATGGCAAGCACGCCAAACGCCGCTGATGCACCCAAAGTTACTATTGTATTTACCCGCATTTTTATCCCTAAAATTCTTTAAACCGCCCAAATAGAGTCTTCCACACCCCACTCATAATTGGCTTCACTAAAAAATAGGTGTAGGAACAGCGTTTCAGTTTGATGAAAAATTTGCATTAATGAATACTTAAACAATCGGGCTGGAAGCTTACTTTGTGCTTCACCTTCGCGCCTTATATGGGTATGGACAGACTATGATTTATCACTCGCTCAAAGACCCACAACAAAAAGCCAGTTTTAGCACGGCGCTTCTCTCTAGCCTTGCCCCTGATGGCGGGCTCTATATGCCAGATAGTATTCCTAGGTTTGATGATGGCGCGCTGGCGCGCCTTGGCGCTCTGCCCTTTCATAAATGCGCGGCGCGGCTCGCGCGGCATTTCGTTGATGACCGTTTTGCGAATGCAGGCCTTGAGGATATTTGTGAGGACGCCTATGATTTCCCCATGCCGTTGCGCACACTTAGCGGCGGCGTTTTAGATGCCGCAACGCCAGAGCCGGCCGATGAATATATCATGGAACTATTTCACGGCCCTACGCTTGCTTTCAAAGATTTCGCCGCGCGCTTTATGGGCCGCACCTGCGCTCATCTTTTAAGCAGCACGGGGCAGACCCGTACCATATTGGTGGCAACATCAGGCGATACGGGCGGCGCGATTGGGCATGCGTACCTTAATCAGGCGGGCATAAAGGTCTATATCTTGTTCCCAAATGACGGGGTTAGCTCTGTTCAAGAACACCAGCTCACATCAATGGGGGCAAACTCAAACGTCAAAGCGATTGGCGTTGACGGTAGCTTTGATGACTGCCAAGCCCTCGTTAAGCAAGCTTTCGCGGATAGCCAACTAAGCGCGCGCCACCACTTGATGTCAGCTAATTCTATTAATGTAGGCCGCGTTATCCCGCAAAGTTTCTATTACTTTTGGAGCAGCCTACAGGTCAAAGCCGCTCACCCTACTCGCCCGATAGCCTATTCTATTCCATCTGGAAATCTTGGAAATCTAACGGGCGGGCTGATTGCGCGGGCCATGGGCGCGCCAATAGATAAATTCGTCGTTGGCAATAATGCCAACCATCCCTTCATTGATTATCTTGAGACGGGCGAATATACGCCTCGCGCCTCAGTGCCGACACTTTCCAACGCTATGGATATTGGCCAGCCTAACAATTTCCCGCGTATTCTTGATTTGTTTGGCGGCGACCATAATGAGGTAACTAAAGTATGCTCGGGATTACGCGTTAGCGATGAAGACACCGAGCGCCATATGCGCAAAGTGTACAATTCTACGGGTTATCTTATGTGTCCGCACACGGCGGTCGGCCATATTGCTATGGAAGATTTCGCGCAGGCTGCAGATGAGGCTTATACGAAAGTCACAGTGTCAACTGCGCACCCCGCCAAATTTATGGACGATGTGCAGCGTATTGTGCGCGACGACATTCCTATGCCAAAGAGTCTGCAGGCCAGTATCGACGCGCCATCGCATAAACATGTTCTGGCGCCAAACCTAGAGGCACTCACCGCATATTTAGACGGTACTGCCTAACAATGCAGCTGTCTCGCGCCCAATTTGACCAGCACCTTTCCCGCGGGACTTTGAAAATTGCCTTCATTGGCATGTCAAATATTGGCAAGAGCTATCTGTCCAAAATACTGGAAACTACCGCTAGTTTTACACGCATAGACGTTGATAAGGCCATAGAAGCCGCGCTTGGCCTAGGAAGTATGGATGCTATGGCGGCATGGCTTGGTTATCCTTATGAAAACAAGCACAGTGCCAATGCAAAAACCTATTTGCGTTTGGAAGGGGAAATTAGCCTCGCGCCAGCAAGCGTACAAGAAAACAGTGTCCTTGATACAACGGGCAGCATTATTCATCTGCCAGCGCAAGATCAGCAGGATATTAAAAACCAGTTTTTAATGGTTTACCTTGAAGCCAGCCAAGATGATTTATCCATGTTGCAAGAACGGTATTTCCGTCATCCTAAACCAACTATTTGGGCAGAGGCATTGATAGACAAATTACGCCAGCATGTTGTGGGTTCAAAAGACAAATCAAAAAATGATGCATTACTGCATTACTACCCTCAGCTTTTACAACACAGGGCAAAGCTCTATAGGCAGTTATCAGATGTAACAATCCCTGCAGCACAATTCACCAATGCCTCAAAAGACCCTAGCTGCATTATCGGCCATATAAGAGCCGCCCTCCCTGCATAGCTACACTTGACCTAGCCGCGCTTATGCTTATCAATAGGTTAACCATAATTTGCTGAGGGACATAGCTCGAAAAGGGCGTTTGAATAAGGATAATTCTATGAAAAAATTTTTAATGCTTTGCACGGCATCTGCTGCGCTCATGGCTGTCTCTTGCGGGGATAAAGATCCTACGCCAAAACCAGAAACATCTGCGCCAAAAGCGTCTGCGCCAGAAACGCCGCCTAGCAAAACGGCGGAAACAAAAGTAACCATTCAAGATGCAAAAGAATTTTTGGAAAAATCCGCTATTGAAATTGAAGCGCTAAATTTGAAAGGCTCTTTGGCTTATTGGGAAAATGCAACAAACATAACTGATGAAACCGATGCGGCTGCGTCCGCAGTTGGTGCAGAAGGTGCTTTGCTCGCGACGCGGCTCGCTAATGAAGCCAAGAAATTTAATGGCCTGAAATTGCCCGCAGATATGGCGCGCAAAATGGACGGCCTAAAGCGCGGTTCTAGCTTCCCTGCCCCCGATAAAGAAGGCGCGGCGGTTGAGTTGTCGACAATTATGACATCGCTAAATTCTGCGTATGGCAAAGGTAAATTCACCTATAAGGGCGAGGAATTAGCTCTGGGCCAGCTATCAGACATAATCGCAAAATCCCGCGACCCCAAAGAGTTACAAACCGTTTGGGAAGGCTGGCGCACAATTTCGCCGCCTATGAAAGACGACTATGCGCGTATGGTTGAAATTATCAATGAAGGCTCGGCTGAATTAGGTTATAAAGATGCAGGCGCTCTATGGCGCGCGGGTTATGATATGCCTGCCGATGATTTCACCAAAGAAGCAGACCGTCTGTGGTTACAAGTAAAACCGCTATATGACGAGCTTCACTGCTATACGCGCTATAAGCTAAATGAAGAATATGGTGACGAAGTTGTGCCCCTAGACCAACCCATCCGCGCTGACCTACTTGGCAATATGTGGGGGCAATCGTGGGGGAATATCTATGACATCGTCAAGCCTGAGGGCAATGATGCGCAAAACATAGATCTAACAGCGCTGCTTGAAGAAAAAGGATATGACCATATCAAGATGGTCAAGACGGGCGAAGCGTTCTTTACTTCGCTAGGCTTTGCGCCCCTGCCAGAGACATTTTGGGAACGCTCATTGTTCCTCAAACCTGATGACCGCGAAGTGGTGTGTCATGCGTCTGCCTGGGATATTGACGATAAAGACGATATTCGCATCAAGATGTGTATCAAGGTAAATGCAGAAGATTTCGGCGTTATTCATCATGAGCTTGGTCATAATTTTTATCAACGCGCTTATAAAAACCAGCCCGTTTATTATAAAACCGGCGCTAATGACGGTTTCCACGAAGCCATTGGTGACATGATTGGCTTGTCAATTACGCCAGATTATTTGGTGGAAATTGGCCTGCTTGACCCTAAAGACGTGCCAAGCGCAGACGCTGACATCAATCTTCTTATGCAGCAAGCACTTGAGAAAGTGGCCTTCTTGCCATTTGGTATCATGATCGACAAATGGCGCTGGAATGTGTTTAACGGCACATATAGCCCTGAGGAGTATAATGATGGCTGGTGGGCATTACGCGAAGAATATCAAGGTATTCGCCCGCCCGGCACACGTCCTGAAACTGCATTTGACCCAGGTGCAAAATACCATATTCCAGGTAATACACCTTATATGCGCTATTTCCTCGCCCACATTTTGCAGTTCCAGTTCCACAAATCTGCTTGCGAAATGTCAGGTAATGAAGGGCCTTTGCACCGCTGTTCTATTTATGGCAACAAAGAAGTGGGTGCCCGCTTTGACGCTATGATGCAAATGGGCGCGTCCAAGCCGTGGCCTGACGCACTTGAAGCCTTCACGGGTACGCGCAATATGGATGGCTCTGCGATCATCGAGTATTTTGCGCCGCTTATGGTGTATCTAAAAGAAGAAAACAAAGGCCGCACTTGCGGCTGGTAGTCTAATGTGTGCGGCAGGCCTAGCCTAGCCGCACATTTTTGTTCTCATAATCCTCACATACGTTTACGTCCGAGTAAGAAGCTCGGGTGTATATTTCGCCTATTGGTATTACAGGCGATTCGCAGACGAGAATTAACATGGAAAAATCCGTATTATTACTATCGGAAGACGGGGCCCTTGAAGCCTCATTGGCAGAAGATTTTCGTAGGCGCGGCTACGCTATCTCGACGGTATCGCTATCCCAGCTTTCGGTAGGCGAACTCCCTAAATTAGTCCCCCTAGCTATTATTATATCCATTGCGGCAGATAATGCAGGCCCTTACAATATGATTGATAGTGTACGCGGGCACTATGACCGTGCAGGCATTCCTTGTCTTGCTCTCATGACTGCCACGCCCGCGCTTGAAAACAGCGGTTTTGATTCAGTTTTGATAGAGCCATGCCACCCTGCACAAATTTTTCTGCGCACGATCAGTCTTATACGCATTAGCGAAATGGAGCGTGAACTAAATTTGCGCCTGAAAACCTTAGAAAATGACTTTAACCTACGCCTAGAGTTGCCGCGCCGAACTGATAATAAACGTTTCAAAGTCCTGTTTATTGGCAAAGCCTCCCCCGAATTTATGGTGGTGGTAAATGCATTACAACAAAAGCATGTGCAAGTGGTCGCTGCCTTCACCTCATTCACGGCATTTGACTATTTGTATGAAAAAACTTTTGACGCTGTTGTCATGAATGGCATGGAAGGCGAGGAACCCGCCTTCACCGTTGCACAGACAATGCGTAGAAATGCAAAACTATACCATTTACCTGCTCTTTTATTGGTGAACCGTTCCAAATTCACGGCTGTTGATAGAGCTTATGAGGCAGGTATCAACGATATTGTCGATACGAGTTCTTCTCTTGAAGTCATTAGCGACCGTATCCTTGAGCAAGCGAACTTCCACAGACTCCATAGTAATTTTAAACACGATTTCAACAAGTTAGGCGGAGATGCTTGCCTTGATATGCAAACAGGCCTTTATAACACGGCCTATTTCAATGCACATTTGACCCGTATCTGCCAACATTTTGACACTCTAGACCTACCAGTGTCCCTCTGCCTTATCCGCATCAGTCCCACAAACCCAGAGGAGCACGACATTCCGATATCCAGCGCCTGTATGCAAATTGGCAGAATGTTAAAAAACCTTGTACGCATTCAAGATGTGACAGCGCGGCTGGAGACTAATCTGTTCGCAATTGTGTTCCCGGGGCAGTGCAAGCAACAGCTAGGCGTGGTTACGGAGCGGATAGAGGCGATTTTAAAATGTGCTAGTTTCAGTGATCCGCTAACAGGTGATATAGTAGATATTAAACTGGAAATCACTCTCAACACACTTGGGCAAGGCGGCAAAGAAAGCTCTGTCGCTTAGCGCATAGAGAGCCCTCTTCTCTAAATTTCAACGGCCTTGCAAATAGCGCTTAACGTAGTTTCGACTGCATTTAGGCGCGTTTGTGGCTCTTCTAGTTTTCCGTACGCAAATACAGTTTGGTCAGGCCGCAAACGCCACATAGGCTGTTTTTGTATCGCCCCCAATATTTTCTCAGGACTTTCAATGTCTTCATGGCGGAACGTATAGACAGCGCCTTTAGGCCCCGCGTCAATCTTGGCAATAAGAGCCCGTTTAGCCAGTCTTTTAATCGACATAACCTGTAGCAAATTTTTGACCTCTAATGGCAGCGACCCGAAACGGTCTATCAGCTCTGCGGCAAACCCATCTGCTAATTCCGCGTTTTCGATTTCAGACAAGCGCCGATATAGTGACAAGCGCACATTTAAATCTTCAACATAACTGTCTGGGATCATAACAGGTACGCCCACATTAACCTGCGGCGACCATGAGCGGCTAACGACACTGTCATCAGAACGCAGCTCAGCGACTGCTTCTTCAAGCATGTGCTGGTATAGCTCAACGCCCAAATCTTTAATATGGCCAGATTGTTCTTCGCCCAAAGGATTGCCGCCGCCGCGCATATCAAGATCGTGACTAGCTAGAGAGAACCCTGCGCCTAACGTATCAAGGGACTGCAATATCTTAAGCCGCTGCAAAGCGCCTTTCGTCATGATATGCTCGTCAGGCGTTGTTAGATAGGCGTAGGCACGGGTTTTTGAACGCCCGACACGGCCCCGCATTTGATATAGTTGCGCAAGGCCAAAACGGTCAGCCCGATAAATTAGCATGGTATTTGCGGACGGAATATCGATGCCAGACTCTATGATGGACGTAGATAACAGCACATCATATTTACGGTCATAAAACGCGGTCATAACGTCCTCGAGCGCTGCGCCCGGCATTTGGCCGTGGGCCATAATATAACTAACCTCGGGGACATGCTCACGCATGAAGGTTTCACAGCGGGCGATATCGGCGATGCGCGGCACAACGAAAAAGCTCTGCCCGCCGCGATATTTTTCGCGCAGCAAGGCTTCACGTAAGATCACTTCATCGAACGGCAATATGGATGTACGCACTGCAAGCCTATCAACAGGCGGCGTCGCAATAAGTGACAAATCACGAATACCCGTCAGGGCCATTTGCAAGGTGCGCGGTATAGGCGTAGCGGTTAGTGTAAGTACATGAACATTAGCGCGCAGGGCTTTTAGCCGCTCTTTATGGCCAACGCCAAACCTTTGTTCTTCGTCTACTATCAATAGGCCAAGATCAGAAAACTTGACGGTTTTCGCGAGCAGTGCATGAGTGCCGATGACGATGTCGCACTGGCCATTGGTGATCTCGTCGCGGGTTAGCTTCGCGTCCTTGGCGCTAACAAGCCGTGATAATTGGCGAATTTTGACGGGCAGATTTTTAAACCGCTCGATGAATGTTGTGAAATGCTGGCGGGCCAAAATTGTTGTTGGCGCGACTATTGCGACTTGCTGTCCACTCATGGCTACCAAAAACGCGGCGCGCAGGGCAACTTCAGTTTTACCAAATCCAACATCGCCGCAAATCAGCCTGTCCATAGGGCGTCCAGAGGTCAGGTCGCCTACAACGTCGTG
>Ga0209633_10002836_pt1 | contig 16435 bp, 12 predicted proteins | sample Cruoilmetagenom1_FD_187290 | JGI IMG/M metagenome (GOLD analysis project Ga0209633, IMG submission 187290) | Oil polluted marine microbial communities from Coal Oil Point, Santa Barbara, California, USA - Sample 1 (SPAdes) (version 2) | ecosystem: Environmental > Aquatic > Marine > Oil seeps ... | reverse complement strand
TCTATCCATGGTTAAAACCTGAATAGACTGATCTAGTTCAAACAAGATCTCACGTTGCTGACTATTTTTGACTAAACTCTGCACCCATAAAAAAGCGCTGATTCGGCTGCCTTTTGTAACAGGTTTTACTTCGTGCAAACTGGTTGAAGGGTAGACAATTAGATCACCTGCATTCAGCTTAACTTCCTGAGCACCATATTGCGTTTCAATCATCAGCTCCCCGCCTTCGTACTCATCGGGGTCAGTCAGAAAAAGCGTGGCTGAAATGTCTGTACGAATCGTTTCCTGATTCGGTGTTGTCATGATCGAGCTATCAACATGCAGACCATAACTTCCATTATTTTGATATCGATTAAACTTAGGCGGGTAAATCTTAAACGGCAAAGTTGCAGAAACAAACGTAGGATGGGTTTGCAGACGATGTAACAGTGTATTGCTCAAGGATTGGGTGAGTTCACTACTATCATCCAGTTGCTGATTAGACTTTACAAAAGTCGCCTGACTGCCCGTACTTAATTTGCCATCTTGCCAAGGCGCGTTATCTATATGCGCTCGAAACTGTTTTACTTCTTCCTGAGTTAGCACTTCTGCAATAGGTAATAACATCGTTTATGACTTTTAAGTTTAGTTTATATAGATTGTTTTGAATAAAGAGTATCTTGTGTGATCTGATCGATAGTCGCACAGCCCATCAACGCCATGGTAACTTCAAATTCTTCAATTAACAGTTTGAGAATATGTGCCACTCCCAATGCGCCAGCAATTGATAAGCCATATAACTGCGGTCGACCAATTAAGACGCTGTCTGCGCCCAAGGCCAATGCTTTGAAAATATCTGAACCGCGCCGGATTCCACTATCAAATAAAACCGTGAAATCATCACCAACAGCCACTCGAATATCGGCAAGCACATCAATTGCGGCAGGCACGCTATCAAGCGTTCGACCACCATGGTTAGAAACCACAATGCCTGCAACACCTAGCTCTTTTGCTATTTTGGCGTCTTCACTATGCGTGATGCCTTTTAAGATAACGGGTAAACCCGTTTGAGATTGTATCCACTGAATATCTCGCCAGGTCGGTGCATCCCGCATTATTCCATTTAAGATTATGCTCTGATCTGCTTCAATACTCTTAAGCGGTGGACGCTGGTAGTTAACCAGATTCGCTTCCATGCCAGCGGGTAAAGTAAACCCCGCACGCTGCACCCTATTTCTAAGTCCATTGATTGTGGCATCTACTGTCACAACGATGGCACTATAACCTGCATTTTCAGCACGTTGAATTAGGGACAAGGTAGCATCGCGGGACTCCTGAAAGTATAGTTGAAACCACTTTTCGCCTTGCAATGTATCAGCGACATCTTCCATTGGAACCGACGATAAGGTACTGCCGATAAAGCCAAGGTCTAAAACATTAGCGGCTTCGGCAGTGGCAATTTCGCCTCTAGGATGTACTAACTTTTGATGCGCTACCGGCGCAAGCATAATAGGGTATTTAACCGTTTTGCCCAATACTTCGGTGCGTGTAGAAGCGGCAGAAAAATCACCAAGTACACGCCTGTTTAACAAAATGCTATCGAAGGCATTTCGATTGTTCTTAAGGCTAATATCATCCGCCGAGCCACCTGCAATATATTCATAGACTGGATGCGGAATAAAGTCCACAAACAAGCTTTCGTAGTCTTGAACGCTTACTAGATTAGCTGGAATGGATTCTAATTTTTTCTTCACTTTAATCAGTTTTCACGAGTTAGTTTAAGCGCTCATTATTCTTCATACTAAAAAACAGAAGACCAGTTATAAACCAGTCCCCTGTTCGGGGTTAAACTCTTTTTGAACAATAAAACTAGCGATTAAAATTCATAATCGAAAGTCAGTGTTGCATTACGCGCATCGCCTTTATACAACAAAGCGCCACTACGGTAACCGGCAGTGTAGTAACCTTCATCAAATAGGTTGTTCACATTTAAACGCAGACCCATGTTCTTGTTGATGTTGTATCTAGCAAAGGCATTAACAACTGTAGAACTAGGTATTACATATGATGAGTCAGTTCCTGTATCCGGCTGACCAGCTATCATTTTACCTGTGTATTTAACGCCACCACCCAAGGTTAGCTTTGGCGTTGTCTTATGCGCCACTTGTAAAAATAAGCTTTTTTCAGCAAAGTTAGCTAATGCCAAGCCTTCACTGTCTGGGTTAACGCCAGATTTCAGCACTTCTGAATTCATCACTGCCGCACCAAATTGCGTACTTAATTTTTCAGTGATGTTTCCTACTGCTGATACCTCAATACCTGTCACTCGATTTTCACCATCATTGAATAAGCTATCACCTGCGTCATAGTCAGATTCACTCGCACTTTCCATAACATTCGTTTTGGTTATTTCAAATGCTGACGCTGTGAGTAACAATTTGTCATCCATCACATTCCATTTAGTGCCCAGCTCTATGTTGCGGGTGTTTTCTGGCTCACTGTTTTTGATAGAGTTGATAGAGCTACACACACCGCCATAACCACAACCTGATGTATCTGACTCACCACCATTGATGTTACTAGAGGTACTAAAGGTTAAGTAAGCATTGCCCTTATCGTTAAAATTATAGACCGCACCAATGTGCCCATTGAATAAGGTATCTGAATATGAATAACGATCTGGATCTGTTGCGCCACGACCTAGCAAATCATTTCTATAATCAAAGTCATCAACACGAGCACCTAAGAATACTGACCATTTGTCATTAAAGGTAATGGTGTCCATCAATGACAGTGACAATGTTTCTACAGAATAATCAGTGTCGTATGAGCCTTTTGTAACGTCTCTATCTAAAAATCCACCAATATTATCAACAACACTCCCATCTGCGTTGGTTAAACAATAACTGTCAGAAGCTCCGCCTCTGCCATTGGTTACACAATTGCTGACGCCATTGTTAGTCAGATTGTAAGTACCATTTTTTACATTCATGTCTGAATATTCAAAACCGACGACAAACTGATGTTTTGTGTTGCCTAGCTCTTTATCAATATACAAATTGGTTTGATTCACCAAATAATCAACATCCTGCCAACCCTGATGTGAACTTAGTGTAATTGTGTCTGCGCCTGGCGCCGCTGGATCAGAATCGGCACGGTTTGTTCCCCGGGCGCTGGTTGTTACATAACCATTGTCTGTCTCACCGTAACGCAGGGTATTTTTAAGACGAACATCGGCGGTAAAATCATAGCTTGCGCCAAACGTCAGTGTCTTTACTTCAGAGTTTAAGAAATCACTGTCTTGAACATAAACGGGGATATCATCATTAGCCTTACCAGTCACAGAATCTAAATAGCGACCCATATCAGGCGTATCTTCTGCCTTGAGGTAGTAGAAATCTGTGGTGAAATTAAGCTTTTTAGTGGCACGGAAAGCACCAGATAAAGCAACACCTGTACGCTCTTTATCGGCAGGCGAACGATCTGGGATATCTTTACCTGAGAATAGTAAATTAGCGCGAACAGCAACATCATCATTGACCTTTTTATTACTGTCTAAGGTGATACGTTTATAAGCATCTGTACCAAGACCTACCTGAAGCTCATTGAAGTCATATTCTGTGCTTGCCTGCTTGGTTACGCTGTTGATGGCACCACCTGTTGAGCCGCGACCAGCAAACGTAGAGCTTGGGCCTTTGGTAATTTCAATTTGCTCTGTGGCAAAACTTTCGCGAGTTGTCATGCCAGGATCACGCACACCATCAACAAACACATCACTACGCGCTTCATGACCACGAATAATATATCTGTCGCCAAATGCATTACCGTTTTCACCCGTACCTAGCGTGATACCTGGCTGAGCTTCCAAAATATCTCTTAAGTCCGAAAGACCAGAATCTTCAATTTGTGTTTGTGTAAGCACCGTAATATTTTGCGGTGTATCAGCCAAGTCTTTTACATGGCAGTCATCGCCAGAAATTCTTGCTTTATAAGGCGCGCCAACTTCTTCATAAGGGTTTTCACGCTGATCTTTTTCTTCAACCTGAATCACATCCAATTCGTCAATACTCTCTGCGGCCGTTACCGCAGTTGCGCTCATCAAAACAGCGGCAGCTGTTGCAGTAAGCATAATGGTGCTATTTGAAGGAGTAATGATAGGGTTTCTCAGACTTAAAGCAGTCTGTTTTTTGATATCATTTTTCATAATTTTTTTCATAAGTACTAGGCTCTAAAAATATTAGTAAAAATGTGTGCCTAATAATTTCTTGCCTGATATGAAAAATACCTAGAAACGTTGGGTGTAGATGAGAATAATAATGATTATTATTTAACTTTTGATTTAAGTCACCTTTAGATTTTTAAAAAAATGATAAATTGTGAAAAACATTCTCAAAAAATTAAATATGACAGATATAGAATCAACGCCAACCGCCGATATCCATAGCTTTAACAGCCTGTGCATTAAATCTACCCAAGCTAGATAAATTCAAAGCGTCTGTTTTAAATTTCCCCCATTTCTGTAAACGAGTGTCTGCCGGGACGCCAGGTTTTACAGGATATTCTCCATTAACCGTTGAATACCAACCTTGAACCACATCTTCAAGCATATATTCTAAAAGCTTAATGGCATTGGATTTATGTTTAGAGGCTGCCGTTACCCCAGCCCCACTGATATTGATATGCGCTCCTCGATCTTTCTGGTTCGGCCAAAAGATACCAACTTGTTCTGCTGCACCTTTTAAACGTTTATCACCACCGAATAACATCTGCGCATAATAATAGGTATTCGCAATCGCTATATCACATACTCCTGATGCTACTGCTTTAATCTGATCTCGATCTCCACCTTGTGGTTTTCTAGAGAAGTTACTCACAAGTCCCTTCACCCATTTTTCTGCAAAAGGCATTCCTTTAGCCGCAATCATTGAAGCCACTAAAGATTGATTGTAAATACTGTCTGATGAACGCACACAAATACGCCCTTTCCATTTAGGATCTGCTAAATCTTCATAGCTTGATAATTGATTGGGATTAATCGTACTTTTTTTATAAAAAATCACCCGCGATCTATACGTCAAACCAAACCAGGTATTTTCAGGATCGCGTAAATTAGCCGGAATACTACGAAATAAAATAGAAGACTTAATAGGCTGAAGAATCTTTGCTTGTTTAGCTCGTGACAGTCTTCCTGCATCTGCCGTTAATAAAACATCTGCCGGCGTATTTGGCCCTTCACGCCTTATTCTTTCAATCAAAGCATCATCTTTACCAGTAACCAGATTAACCTTAATCCCGGTATCTTTAGTAAACGCTTTTAAAACCGGCTGTATTAGTTGGGACTGTCTAGATGAGTAGATATTCACGACATTTTCATCATTCGCAGAAACGTGCCCTGCTGCCAACACTAAAAACAAAATCAACAAAACGCGCATACAACTCTCCTTACCTTTTCATCAGATCGACTCGTGTGAATTCATCAACACACTTTCGCTAAAATTTAATTAAATTACTTTAAATTATTGCAAATGATAATCATTCTCTTCTAGAGCACAAGTTTTTCTTGTTACGGTTTACGAAAATTATCGAGTTTCTTAAAGTTAATCTGGATTATGGTATTTTTGGAATACTAGGTCTGATGAGTGTCATCATTGTGTGGTTTGCACTCGAACGCTGGATTTACTACATGCGTGTTAAAACACACACCTTCGATATCGAAGAAGAGTTACAGATATCCTTAACGCGTGGTCTTACGACCATTTCATCTATTGGCGTAAATACTCCTTATATCGGCTTGTTAGGAACAGTACTTGGCATTTTAATCACATTTAACGACTTAGGGAAAGGTGGAGAGATCGATACCAGCGCAATTATGCTTGGATTATCACTCGCGCTAAAAGCGACTGCTGGCGGGTTATTAGTGGCCATCCCTGCGATCATGATTTACAACGCTTTGTTAAGAAAAGTGGACATTATTACGACGCGCTGGAAAAAAGAAAACCACCAACAGTCTTGTTTAGTGGATAGCACCAGAGCAAATAGAACTGGAGATGCAAAGAATGCGTCGGTTTGAATCCATTAATGTCATTCCATTTATCGATATTATGTTGGTACTTCTTGCTATTGTCCTAACCACCGCAACGTTTGTTGTGTCTAGTAAATTGAATATTGATGTTCCAAAGTCTTCAACAAATGAAGTGGTGAATGACGATAAGGTAATAGAAATAGCCATCGATAAAGATTCGATTATGTATTTTGATGACGTCGAAATACCGTCTGAACAACTTGAAGACAAACTATCTGGCATCGATAAAATGACACCGATCAATCTGCGTGTTGACCACAGCGTTCAATTTGGTCAGTTTGTCACCGTCATTGATACATTTAAAGAACTTCAGTTAGCCAAGTTCTCAATCATCACTAAACAGAAATAAGTCACTTGTTTACTTTCCGCTCTATTATTGGCCTTGCCTTGTCGCTTCTCTTTCACGGAGCAGCGGCAAGTTATTTCCTGCATCAGAAGACTCCACCGCCTCCACCAGAGCCTGAAAGCTTAAGCATGGAGATGACCATGTTTAAGACAGAGGATCCAACGCCACCTGTCGTTGAACCTGTCGTTGAACCTGTCGTTGAACCTGTCGTTGAACCTGTCGTTGAACCTGTCGTTGAACCTGTTGTTGAACCTGTTGTTGAAACGGTCAAACCAACACCTGCTCCCCCAATTAAGAAAAAGATCATTAAAAAAGAAGTTAAGAAGAAAGTAGTTAAGAAAAAGAAAATCGTTAAAAAGAAGGTTATCAAAAAGAAAGTCGTCAAAAAAAGACCGCCACCAAAAAAGAAGCCCGTTGTTAAAAAGAAACCTGTGGTAAAGAAAAAGGTCGTTGTTCAAAAAAAGCCCGTCGTCCAAAAGAAACCACCGATTCGCCAAGCGGTGAAAAAAACTCCACCTAAAAAAGTGGCTAGTAAACCAACGCCACCGCGTCCGGCACAACAACAAGCGGTTAAACAGGCTACCAATCAACGCCCGTCACAAGCTTCTGCATCAGCGAACCCTAACCTCGAGAAAAGCTATCAGAGAACAATTAGGCTTAAGATTGAAAGAAAGAAAATATACCCAAGAAATGCCAAAAGAAGACGCGACGAAGGTGTGGTTAAAGTCTCATTTACGATCAATAAAAACGGCGGCATCTCGAACTTACGCATACATCAATCTTCGGGCGTGAAAAGTCTGGATGAAGTAGCGTTGTCTGCAGTGAAAAAAGTAGGTCGCTTCCCGCCTATTCCGGATGCTTTAAGGAAAAATTCTCTAAGCTATATCATCCCTATCGCTTATCGACTTAGGTAAATCACTAGCCCATGAAGCAAATATTCAGCACCCTTTGCCGTAACTATGATTAACATATGAAATTTACTTGAATCCAACATCAGAATTCATATTTAGAATATAGTTAAATAAAAAAGTGCCTATAAGTAGGGGGGTGCCCAAAGAAGTTTGAAGTACCCCTTATTCAGACATAAATGATAGATTAGTTGATTCGATCTCAAGCAATTTACTATATGCGTTAATTCAAATATAACTTTATTCCAATTCAGCTTTCGCTGGTAAACCCAGCGATAAAATAGCCGCCATCAGAACAAAAGCAGCGGAAATCCACAAACATCCTACCAGACCATAGCTTTGATAAACCAAGCCCGACAATACTGTCCCTGCAAGGCGACCACCCGCATTTGCCATATAGTAAAAACCTACATTCATCGAAACTTTGTCATTATCTGAATAAGCAAGAATCAGGTAAGAATGCACAGCAGAATTAATCGCAAACGCGACACCGAAAACCAGCAGACCAATAACCACTATCCACGTTACATTGCTGAGATTATCTGCATTAAACCGAGAAAAAGATGAGCTCATTGCCAATGCTATTGCCGCTGGAATTGCGGCAAGCATTAAGGCTAACCATAACGCTGTTCGACCAGTTGGATGATGCCCTTTTAATATCATCGGCGCACTTGCCTGAACAATACCGTAACCAATCACCCACAGCGCCATGAAGCCGCCGATTTTCATAAAGTCCCAATGCAGCACTTCATAGAAAAACACCGGCAAAGCGACGACAAACCAAACATCACGAGAACCAAACAGGAAGAAACGTGCCGCAGACAACCAGTTTATTGCGGCGATATTAGAAAATACCTGAGTAAATTTAGGCTTTGCTTTTGCTTTACCGATTTCATTCGGCAGCATTATCCAGGTGATGACCAAGATGATAAATAATCCACCCGCGAGTATTGCCAAAGCAACACGAAAACCAGTAATTTCGAGCAATAAAGCACCGAGAAAAAAGCCGACACCTTTGAGCGCATTTTTAGAGCCCGTTAAAATAGCGACCCATTTAAACAGCGTTGAATTTGTATCTGCGCCTGTAGACACGAGTGTTTTCACACTGGCTTTGGCCGACATTTTATTCAAATCTTTGGCGATGCCAGATAACGCTTGCGCTGCCATTACATAAGCTACGGATAACCAGACGTCTGGCACTGTCAGCATCAGCAACGCCACCACTTGCATTGCCATCCCGAGATGCATGGTGACATTTAACCCTAGGCGAGCCGCCATCCAGCCTCCAACCAGATTGGTGACAATGCCAAAGAACTCATAAAACAAAAATAGCATTGCCACTTCAAATGGGGAATAACCGAGCATGTGAAAGTACAACACCACCAGCATGCGGATTGCACCATCTGTTAGCGTAAAAGCCCAATATCCAAGCGTGACGACCAGATAGTTTTTGAGATCAGTATTCATGTTATCTGTAATTTATAAGTGCTTTTTTATAAATGGCTAGCCACTTTATTCGCTATATCCATCATCCGATTCACATAGCCCCATTCATTGTCGTACCAGATTAAAACTTTAACCTGCGTGCCATCAATAACCATCGTTGAAGGCGCATCAACAATGCCAGAGCGCGGATCGTTTTTATAATCTACCGATACCAGCGGGCGTACTTCGTAGCCCAAGATTCCCTTTAATTCACCTTCTGCCGCTTCTTTGAAATAGCCATTAATCTCTTCTGCAGTGACAGCACGAGAAGCCTCGATGACGAGATCAGTCAATGATGCGTTTAGCAATGGAACACGTACCGCCATTCCGTTCAACTTGCCTTCAAGTTCGGGGAAAATCTGAATAATGGCTTTTGCAGAACCTGACGTCGTAGGAATAAGAGACTCGCCGCAGGCACGCGCACGACGCAAGTCTTTATGACCTTTATCGATAATGGTCTGCGTATTGGTTATATCGTGAATGGTCGTCATCGAGCCATGAACAATGCCCACTTTCTCATGCAAGACTTTAATCACTGGCGCAAGGCAATTGGTAGTGCAGGAAGCTGCCGTGATTAAATCATGTTCATTCGGATCATATAAGTCATCGTTAACACCATAAACTATATTTAAAGCCCCAGTAACGGGAGCAGCAACAATGACTTTTTTAACTCCCTGATCAAAGTACGCCTGTAATTGCTCTACTGTTTTAAACTTGCCTGTTGCTTCGATGACAATCTCACACCCCGACCAATCAGTATCTGCTATCGCCTGATTAGAACTATAAGCAATGGTTGATTCATCAATACTGATACTCCCAGCATCGCTACTATCGGATTCTGGCCCCCATATTCCGTGTACCGAATCGAACTTGAGCAAGTGTGCCGAGGTTGCAGCATCACAACTAATTTCGTTGATGTGAACAAAATTAAAATTTTGATTTTCCCAGCCAGCACGAAGACCTAAACGCCCCATTCTGCCAAAACCATTAATTCCGATGCTTGTTGTCATAGTATTACTCCGTCAATAATGCATATAAAAGTGATACGTAGTATATTCGCCAAAACAGATATATACATTAACATATATACTTTTGTCATAAAAAATTAATAATTACGACTATTTACGCCAAGAGTTGTGGCTCTTTACACTATTCTTATCTCAATCTTTATTAACCAGAATGTTAAAATATTACCACCATGATAACTTCACAAATAACTCCGGAAGAATTTACAAAAGCGCTTTCTGACCCTACCCGTCTGCGGGTATTAATGTTGCTGATTGCAGAAGACGAGTTGTGTGTCTGCCAGTTAACAGAGGCACTGGATATGGTGCAACCGAAGATTTCACGACATCTTGCGGTGTTACGAGAAAAGAAAATTTTGCTGGATAATCGCAAAGGACTCTGGATATTTTATCGACTGCACCCTGAAATGCCGACTTGGTGTCATAAAACATTACTCGCCTTATCTTCAGGCTGTTTTGATAACGAACCCTATAAAGCGGATTTAGCAAAGATCAAAAAGACGCTTTTACCTGATGGTGCTAGTGTTTGCATTTAGAAAAATCTTGCCAAAAGTAGGGGGGTCTTAAACCACGCTAATACAGGCTAAAACGTCCCAATACACGAAATATAAGGAGCGAGATATTATGGAGAGTTTAGATGACTTCATCAACGCAAGCCTAGTTGCTGCACATTCTTCAAAGCCAATAAAGGCGTTGACAGAATTACTGGAAAAGACGGTAAGCAAGCCAGATTGGTTCGCAGAGATTCTGCCAGCAACAGATGACGACGAAATACTGCTGCATGCGTCAAACGAGCTGACCATCTATTCCATCAAACTAACACCTGGATTACAGTTTCCGCCCCACTCTCATGAAATGCCGGTAGTCATTGGTTTTTATGAAGGCTGTGAAACGAATCTGATCTACAAGAAACAACCAAATGGTGAATTGCTTCAAACTGAGCGCATTGATTTTCAAGCACCGTGTGTTGGACAACTGGATAATGACGTTATTCACTCGATTACCAATTATGGGCAAGCGACTTCACGCGCGATTCACTATTACTTAGGAGATTTGCTTAACCAACCCCGAAGCTTATGGAATCCTGAATCTAACGAAAGTATGCTGTTTGATAATTCAAAATATTTTGAATACGCGAAGCCTAATCTGGAATAAATATCTGATTAATAGATCAAATTCACCCGATCATCACCCAAAGCTTTTTTCAGTAGTTTGATATCTTCGTCTGCCAATGGCGCACTGACATCAGGACCAAGGCGCAATTCTGCCTTCTCACTCTCCGTTTCGTATGACACAAATACAGGGCAGTAGCCAGCATTGCTATCTGGATTATTGTCAGGGTTATTACTACTTTCATTCGAAAACTTATTCGGCAAAAGCTCGTCTAACTTATCCAGTAAACCATTCGCTGTCTGACTCTTATCGATATTCAGATTTAATCGTCTGAGGAATAGATTACGCGCACCTTCGATATCGTGCAGTTCATTCGCATAAAAGCGTACGTCACTGGTTCCATAAATAGTGTTTAACGTACCTTCAATAACAAGCAACTCATCTTTTACGAGAAGATGTTCAAACTTCTCAATATTCTTATCAAAAAGACGGAATTCATAATAACCCGTTTTATCTTCTAAAAGAATATTCGCCATCTTACCTCGATCAGTAGTCCTGATACCCACACCTGAAATGAGACCAACAAGAGTAATCGGCTTTTTCTGATATCTTTCAGAACCATTATCTTCATTCATTTGCTTTAAGGTTTTAGAACGAAGTTGCTCCACTTCTTCCTCATAAGCATTGATTGGATGACCTGACATATACAAACCAAGCGCATCTTTTTCCAATTTTAGACGGTATTTATCATCCCACTCTTCTAAATGTGGCGTAACTTTTTCATCGTGTGAAACTGCAACTGAACCACCGAATAAATCGTTTTGTCCAACATCTTCATCACGATGCTGTTGATTGGCCATGCGCACGATTTCAGGTAAACCTTCCAGCAAACTATTACGGTTTGTGCCAAGCTTGTCGAATGCACCACCGCGAATCAGTGTTTCTAAAATACGTTTTGAGATCTTTCTCGATTTAACTCGCTGACACATTTCAGCCATCGATTTAAATGGACCATTTTTATCACGTTCTTCAATAATCTCGGCAATCGCACTTTCACCTGCACCTTTAATGGCACCTAAACCAAAAATGACATTGCCTTCATCTTCACTAATAAAACGATAATGGGAACGATTAATATCCGGCGGCACGACGTCCAGTCCCAGTTGACGACAATCATCTACAAAAGTCACAACCTTCTCGGTGTTATCCATATCTGCCGACAACACCGCTGCCATAAATGCTGCTGGGTAATGCGCTTTAAGCCAAATCGTTTGATACGAAACTAAGGCGTATGCTGCCGAGTGAGATTTGTTGAAACCATACTCAGCGAATAACTCCATCAAATCGAATATTTCTGTTGCGTTGGCTGGCTCAACATTATTTTTGGCCGAACCTTCCATGAAGATTTCACGCTGTTTAGCCATTTCCTCGGGTTTCTTCTTACCCATCGCACGACGCAACATATCGGCGCCACCGAGCGAGTAACCCGCTAGTACCTGCGCGATCTGCATTACCTGTTCCTGGTATACGATTACACCGTAAGTTGTATTCAGAAGCGGCTCTAAATCAGGATGCTGATAGGTAACTTTCTGGTCACCTTTTTTACGAGCGACGAAGTCATCTACCATGCCCGACTGCAATGGCCCCGGACGATACAACGCCACCAAAGCGATGATATCTTCAAAAACGTCTGGCTGAAGTCGCTTTATAAGCTCCTTCATACCGTGTGATTCCAGCTGGAATACCGCAGTAGTTTTTGCCGCACGCAATAAGTCAAATGATGCTTGATCATCCAGTGGAATATCTTCTATGCGAATTGGCGCTTCGCCTTTCTTTTCTTTAAGAGTATTAATACTCTTTACTGCCCAGTCGATGATTGTCAGGTTTCTTAAACCAAGGAAGTCGAACTTAACCAGGCCCACCGCTTCGACGTCATCTTTATCGAATTGCGAAACAATGCTTCCGCCTTCTTCACAATACAACGGGGTAAAATCAACCAGACTGCTTGGCGAGATCAAAACACCACCCGCATGTTTACCCGCGTTACGAGTAAGACCTTCGAGCTTTAATGCCAGATCCATCAGGGCTTTAACTTCTTCATCCTGTTCGTACAGGTCTTTTAAGTCTGGCTCTTGATCCATCGCTTTGGTAAGTGTCATCTTCATTTCGAATGGAATCAATTTGGCGATGCGATCGACAAAACCGTAAGGGTGATTCAGGATTCGGCCACAATCACGCACCACCGCTTTTGCCGCCATCGAACCATAGGTAATGATTTGCGATACTTTATCGCGGCCATATTTTTCGGCCACATATTCAATCGTCTTTTCGCGTTTATCCATGCAGAAGTCGATATCAAAATCGGGCATCGAGACACGTTCAGGGTTCAAGAAACGCTCGAACAGCAAATCATATAAAAGCGGATCAATATCTGTAATTTTTAAGGCATAAGCGACAAGCGAACCCGCACCCGAACCACGACCCGGGCCTACAGGGATATCATTATCTTTAGACCATTGAATAAAGTCGGCAACGATTAAGAAATAACCCGGGAACCCCATACCATTGATAACATCTAGCTCAATTTGTAGACGCTCATCATAAGGTTTACGTTTTTCGGCAAACTCTTCGGCGTTATTTAATACGCTTTCATCAAATATATGGGGCCAGCGTTCCTCTAAACCTTTTACTGATTCTTGCGCGAAAAATTCACCTTCAGTCATTCCCTCAGGAATCGGGAATGCAGGTAAATAGTTTTTACCTAAAGTGAGTTCCACATTACAGCGCTTGGCGATTTCAATGGTATTTTCCAGCGCTTCGGGAATATCCGAAAACAACTCCTCCATTTCAGCCGCACTTCGAAGGTATTGCTGATCGCTATAGTGTTTCGGGCGTGTATTATCGTCTAAAGTATAACCGCTGTTGATACACACACGTGCTTCGTGCGCTTCAAAATCATCCTGAGTCAGAAAACGCGCATCATTAGTGGCGACCACTGGAAGCTCATTTTCAGCAGCAAGTGCTACAGCAGCGTGCAAATACTCATCTTCGCCTGCTCTTCCCGTGCGTTGTAATTCCACATAATAGCGATCAGGAAAAACACTTTTCCAATCATTGACAAGCTTTTGCGCCAGCTCTTTATTACCCGCTAATAGCGCATGCCCCACATCACCCTGGCGCCCACCTGAAAGCATAATAACGCCGTCGCTGGTTTCTTTTATCCAGTCGCGTTGCACCCGTGGCACGCCGAGTTTCTGGCCTTCCATATAGGCACGAGAAATCAGTTTCGTGACATTTTTATAACCCGCGTCGTTCTGGCACAGCAGTATCATGTGATAAGTCAGAGCATCGTCTTCTTCATCGACAAGCATCACATCCACACCGAAGATTGGCTTAATGCCAGCGCCACGTGCCACACGATAGAACTTCACCATGCCGAACAGGTTATTCTGATCCGTCATCGCCACCGCAGGCATACCGCCCTCTTCCACGACAGGCATCAACTGTTTGATGCGAATAGTACTATCAACTAGTGAATATTCGGTGTGTAAACGAAGGTGGACAAAAGACTGAACAGAGGACATTAATTAACTATACCAGCAAAAAAAGGGCTATAAGTAGGGGGGTGTGTTTAGGGAGATAGTATATCTAATTTGAAGGTATTTTAGGATATTAAAAATGGCACCCCCCTACTTTTAGGTCGTTTTTATACGAAAAAAACTGAAACAATCAGACGTTATATGCCTGATAATAATAACAATCATTAGATCAGGTAAGCGCTATGTTTTTATTGGAAAAGTTAAAACAATTTTTTACCCGATTGTTTGGCTTAAATGATATCGCAGTTGAATTAAAACCGCTTAGTAATGATATGCGAACTTTCCTGTCCCAAAACGTTTCTTTCTACGCTGCCTTAGATGAAATAGAAAAAAGCTTATTCGAACAACGAGCTGGGTTGTTTTTGCAAAATACTCAAATTGTAGGTCATGATGTTGAGGTAACCGAGCAGGATAAGTTATTGGTAGCATCTGCTGCCATTATTCTTGTATGGCGTTTCCCTGATTGGTATTATGTAAATCTTCATACGGTATCTTTGGTATCTGGTTCGTTTAATCAGCACTCTCAATTCGGTCAACCAGATTCCGGCATTCAGGGTATGCTTGGAACAGGTGCAATGAAAGGGCAGATGATTTTGAGCAAGCCTGCATTGCATTATGGTTTTTCAAACGATCGAGACAAAAAGAATGTCGCTTTGCACGAGTTTTCACATTTATTAGACACGGTTGACGGTGGTCTGGATGGATTTCCTGAGCGTTTGTTTGATCATGTACATGCTGTGCCTTGGCTAGACTTGGTCAGAAAAGAAATCGGAAAGATTCATAACAACAACAACAGTAACATCAGGGATTACGGCGGAACAAATCCAATGGAGTTTTTTTCGGTTGCTACAGAATACTTTTTTGAAAGACCCAGCATGTTATGTCGAAAACATCCCGAAGTTTACGAAGCCTTAAAATCCTTTTATCGTCAGGATGTTGCTGCTATTAAGAAAGAGATTAAACCCAGAAAAAAGGCACCTTGTCCTTGCGGTAGCGGCAAGCGTTATAAGCGATGTTGTTTTGTAGAGAACAGCACTTAAAGTTGAATTTAGAATAACAACATAAAAAAGTGCCCACCGAGACAACGCTGGAGTGCAACGCCGACGATCCGAAGGGCGAGATGAAATCAAGTCAAAGGTAGGGGGTGACTCTTTACATCTTAATATAATGTGATTTTCCTTAGCTGATTCTGTTTCATATTCCTATCAATAGTTTCATTTAACTTTTACTAAACAAAAACAATAGATAAAATAAACCAAAACATACTGCAGACCTGATAAAATACAAAGTCTGTACAAGCATTATCTTGCTTGGTGATACAACGTTTTAAGTACTTTTTGAGGATTTCATGGCGATAAAGCCATTAATTTTTAAGCCCCTTAACATTGTTCTCTCTTTAGACAAAGTTACGTATTTTAACGCCCACATTCTTTCGGGCTAGAAATAGATTCATGAATCACAATCGAATCAGCGAGCTTTAAGTACTATCCTAAACGGTTAACATCTTTGAAGAAATTCAATGACTGCTCGCATTTTTACAAAACGAGTATCAAATCTTTGAAGGTAAACTCCATTGTTTTCAGCATTAAAAAAGTCTCTATCTAGCAAACCCACTTATTCCGATTTTCAATCAAATGTTCTTGCCGGTCTAACGGTTGGTGTTATCGCGCTTCCGCTTTCTATGGCTCTTGCTATAGCCAGTGGTGTTCCTCCGCAACATGGTTTATATACGGCGATCGTTGCAGGCATTGTGATCGCCATTAGCGGTGGTTCGAAAGTCAATATATCTGGCCCGACTGCGGCATTTGTCGTTGTATTACTTCCTATTGTTCACCAATTTGGTATTGGCGGATTGCTGGTTAGTGGCTTTATGGCGGGGATTATCTTGATACTCATGG